>OMKS01002403.1_pt1 | contig 15661 bp, 14 predicted proteins | sample 1674721 | NCBI WGS metagenome assembly OMKS01 (sample SAMN06264996, study PRJEB25208) | sediment metagenome | isolation source: hot spring sediment | place: USA: California | collected 2014-09-02
CCTGATATTCCCCCATTGGGTGTCAGGCACCCTTCCGTTGACGCCGGCGTTGAAAAATTTCTTCCCGACCTCTATTGAAACTCCACATATCCGCTTTAAGTTCATTGACGGCCAGAACCGCAAAGAATTTGCCGGGTGGGTGGCAAAACCATTCAATTTTGTGGCTGGCTTGAAAGCCTGGTACCAGAAAGTCGGCCTTCTGCCAGGCAGCCTGATTCACATCAAAAAGGGAAAGAATCCCGGTGAGGTCATCATCCGCCCGGAAAAGAAACGCCCCGCTCGCGAATGGATCCGTGTGGTTGACTTCAATCAACAGAACCAGATCTCATTCAGCATGCAGATGGAATTGATCAATGCCGGCTATAACGACCGTATGTTGTTCGGCATTGCAGACGAGCAAGCCTTGCTTGACCATTGGGTCACCACACCCACACCGCAGTTCTTTGAAAAAACCGTCCACCATCTGATGCGGGAATTGATGAAACTCAACCCGCAGGGACACGTACATGGGCAGGAACTGTATGCCGCGACCAATCTTGTCATGCGCTGTCCGCCCAGAACCCTGTTAGCCTTATTGGAAAAAGTGAAATGGGTAGAACACACCGGTGATTTGTATTACCGATTAATCGATGGGGCAAAGGAAGGATAAGATGGCCGCCAAAATTCCAATGTCATTACTAAAACCAACCCTGGATACCCCATTTTCTGTCGATTTCGAATGGTGGAAACGCTATGAACACGACTGGCTGGTTCATCTGCAAAAATGCCTGTGTGCAGAGCACAAAGCCTATTTTGACAGTCCCTCTACCCAAAAGACCATTGACTGGATTCATCCAGAATCGGCCGAGGTCACCCAGGTGGATGGCTTGCAGCAGATCTTGATCGATCATTGCGCCCAACAGCCTGACTTTATCACCCCCCAGACCCAAATGGTGGAGGCTGTTTTTCGTGCCCTGCTGGCCAACGGCAACCTGCCGCTGTCTCCCAAGCAATTGGAGGAGATCATCGAACGCCCGGCTCTCACCATCCTGCGCACCATCGGCGGCCACAAAGTGTATATGGGCATCCGCCCGCACGTACAATAGACAATAAAATCCATCACATCCCCTCGCATGATGGTAAAATTGCCTTGTTTGCCCTCGTAGCTCAATGGACAGAGCGTCGGACTTCTAATCCGCAGGTTGCAGGTTCGACTCCTGCCGGGGGCGCTCCCTTTTTCACCCTTGCGCAATATAATCTTCCATGCTAACATCTTCCTGCACATTGACATCACTGTTTGAATAAGTTGGATGGACAACATCCGTCAAAGGGAAGCTGGTGAAAATCCAGCACTGTGCCGCAACTGTGATCAGCCCCCGCTGTAAGTCAGATCGCTTTCTTATTCTCAGCCCGTAACTCCCTTCTCGAGCTAAGAAGGCGGGGCGTACCTGGTGCCTGTCCAAGCACAGACCACCAACTCGTCACAACTGACTCAACTCGATCAAAGGGATCTCGTTGAGTTTTTTGTTTTTAATCATAGTTAGGAGAATGAAGTTTCATGAAAAAAATTGCCATCTTGTTATTGTCACTTGTTCTGTTATTCAGTTTTGTTGCCTGCAATCAACAGACAGCCGCCCCTGTAGCAGAAGCTACATCAGAACCGCCAGCGCCGACCGCCACCATCGAAGAGATTGCGGACGTCGAGGACGAGATCGTTCAAGAACCAACCGAAGTGGTTGTTGAAGAGGTGGTTACGGAAGAAGCCGGGGAGCCGACCGATTTATTTCCCGACAAAGCCGAGATCGAATACGCCAATGGCTTCACCGTTGAATATTTCGATACCTACAAAGTTGTAACCGTTCTGACACCCTGGGATTTTGCCACCGAAACCTTCCAATATGTGCTGGTACAGGATGGCACCGAAGCCCCGCTGGGCTTTGACCAGGCGACCTTCGTCACCATCCCCCTTGAAACCATCGCACCGCTCTCCACGACCTTTATTCCGTTCCTCGATCTCTACGGCCTGATGGACAGTGTCGTGGCGGTCAGCGATGGCGTGTATGTCACCAACCAGACTATCCTCGACAAAGTAGCCGACGGTCTCCCACAGGTTGGCTACGGCTCAGGCGTTGACATCGAAACATTGCTCCTGTTGGAGCCAGATGCAATCATGACCAATGGCTATGGTTTTCCCGATTACGACGCCCATCCTGTATTACTCAATGCTGGTCTGACCGTCGTCATCAACGGCGATTACATGGAAAACACGCCGTTGGGACGCGCCGAATGGGGCAAATTCATCGCTGTTTTCTATAACCAGGAAGCCATTGCCAACCAGTTATTCGACCAGACAGTCGCAAATTATGACCAGTTGAAAGCAGCAGTTGCTGATGTGTCTGACAAACCGACCGTTTTACTCAACACGCCTTTTGAAGGCACCTGGTATGTGCCCGGGGGAAATTCATACATGGCCAACTTCATCAATGATGCTGGCGGAGCGTATCTTTGGGCGGATGAACCATCCGCAGGTACACTTTACCTGGGTTTCGAAGATGTCGTCGCCAAAGCCGCCGAAGACGGTCAGATCTGGCTGCACCCCGGTGGTTTCAATTTCACCGCCCAGGATGTGCTGAATGAGGATGAACGGTTCGCCGAATTCTACGCCTTCCAGAACGGTGCATTATATAACAACAACAAAGCCCTGACCACCATGGGCGGTAATGACTTCTATGAGTCAGGCATCGCTCACCCAGATGTTATCCTGGCTGATTTGATCGCTTTCTTCCACCCCGACATCATGGCGGAAATTGATCCCGTCTACCAGACCACTTACTATCAGGTACTGCCATAAAATAGACACAGAAAAGGCGGCGTCCTTTGCCGCCTTTTCTGGTTGACCAAAAAAAATGAAATTCTTGCGAACCCCCCGAAATCTATTCTTCATTCTCATCTTTCTGCTGATGTGCATGATCATCCTCAGCATATCGCTGGGTTCAGTTCGCATCCCCCTGGAGCAAGTCATTCGTGTGATCTTCGGCATGCCGGTAGAAAAAAGCGCTTACACCGTGATCATACTGCAATATCGCATACCCAAAATCATCACCGCCCTGTTGGCAGGGGCCGCATTGTCTGTCGCTGGCCTGCAGATGCAAACTTTATTTCAGAACCCGTTGGCAGATCCTTTTATTTTGGGCGTGTCCAGCGGCGCCAGTCTGGGAGTCGCGCTCATCGTTCTTTCTGTCGGCACAACCGGCACCTTTCTCCTGGCTGGCATCGGCCTGTTGGGCGATATCAGCATTGCAGCAGCGGCTTTTTTGGGTTCGCTGCTGGTCCTGGTCTTCATTCTGATGATCAGCCAGCGCGCTCGTTCTTCCACCATGATGTTACTGATCGGTCTTATGGTCAGCTATATCACCAGCGCTGTGGTCAGTTTGTTGATCTACTTCAGTCTGCCAGAAAAAATCTACACCTACCTCAGCTGGACTTTTGGCTCATTCAGCGGTGTCACCTGGTCGCAAATATGGATCATAGTGCCAGCCTTACTGCTTGGTTTCGTGGTTGCCTTTGCCCTCTCCAAACCACTTAATGCCCTGCTGATGGGCGAGAAATACGCCCAAACCGTAGGCATCAACATCCGTCGCACGCGTTTCTGGATCATCGTCAGCGCTTCTCTGTTGGCAGGTATCGTAACCGCTTTCTGCGGTCCGATCGGCTTCATCGGCATTGCCATCCCGCATGTCGCCCGCGCCATATTTCATTCCGCCAATCACCGTATCCTGCTGCCTGCCACCTTCCTCATCGGCAGCATCACCGCCATTCTTTCCGATGTCATTGCCCAGCTGCCCGGCCATCAACAGGTACTGCCAATCAATGTGGTCACAGCCATGTTAGGTGCACCGGTGGTGTTATGGGTGCTGATCAAAAATCAAAGGAACATGCAAACATGACAAATGACGATGTTCTGCTGCATGTCCACGACCTGACCATCGGCTATCGTGACCCGGGTGGCGATGATATCCTTTCCGCCAACATCAACTTCCAATTACGCGGCGGAGAGCTGGTTTGCTTGATCGGCCCCAATGGCGCTGGAAAATCCACCCTGCTGCGCACACTGACCGGCCTTCATAAGAGAATGGCGGGATCCATTTACCTTTCTGACATAGAATTGCGCGACTATTCCCCCCACCAACTGGCGCAGCATATCAGTGTGGTATTAACTGAGCCCATCATCATCCACAACATGACCGCCTATGAGGTAGTTTCCTTAGGCCGTCACCCATTTACCAACTGGCTGGGACAACTGACTGACAGTGATCATCACATCATCCAGTCCGCCCTGGACGCCATGGATGCCGCTGCGCTTGCCCATCGCCAGATCAACCAGCTGAGTGATGGCGAACGGCAAAAGATCATGGTGGCGCGCGCCCTGGCGCAGGAACCCAAGATCATGGTTTTGGATGAACCAACCGCTTTTCTGGATTTTCCCAATCGCGTAGAGATTCTTTCCATGCTGCGACAGCTGGCAACCCAGCATCGTCAAGCAATCCTTCTTTCTACCCATGATTTGAACCTGGCGCTGAACATTGCCGACAATGTCTTAATGCTCGATAATGACGGCCAATTATTCGTTGGTGCGCCAGAAGACCTGGTCCTATCCGGCAAGTTCGAACAGACTTTCGTGCAGAATGATAAGCTGCAATTCAACCCTTTGGAAGGCACCTTCTCCATCCGTTTTCATAACGGACATCACTTTTCTATTCACACCGACCACGAACTGCTGCGTGTGTGGACGGCGAAAGCCATCCAGCGTCTCGGTTATTCGGTCTCAGATGACGCAAACGCCACGCGGATAACCGTCAATTACCATGAGAACAAACCGCGTTGGCAGATACAAACCGAGCAAACTACACACACCTTTACCAGTATCTACGATTTAATCCACTATTGCCGGTATGTAGTCAGGAAACACCTTCCTGAGGCATAACAACCAAACAAAGCTCCCCTTAGAAAACGCCAAATCACATCACAGGTTTGGCGTTTTCGCAAAAATCAAACGAACACAATACCTGACCTTTTTAATACTTTATGCGCCGGTTTGACTCGCGCTCCATATCGCGCTGTTGTATTTCCTGTCGTTTGTCGTGTTGCTTTTTGCCTTTAGCCACCGCAATTTCCAACTTTGCCCTGCCGTCTTTGAGGTACATGCGAGTCGGTACGATGGTAACTCCCTTTTTTCTGACATCCTCATAAAGATCATATATCTCTTTTTTATGCAGCAGCAGGCGACGATTGCGGCGCGGCTCATGGTTGTAACGGTTGGCTTCTTCATACGGGGCAATGTAAGCATTTACCAGCCATGCTTCCTCCCCATCGATAGAAACATACGCCTCACCCAACGAAACCTGACCGGCCCGAATCGATTTTATCTCTGAACCCCTCAACTCAAGCCCGGCTTCCAAGGTTTCGAGCAAGAAATACTCAAACCTGGCTTTGCGATTGGTTGCAACAACTTTAATACCCATAACGCTCTCCTCCGCCTATCGCCGCTGGGTCATTGAAACGAGCGCAATAAAAATCCCCAGAAAACCAAGGATAAAGATGATCAAGCCCGATGGGATGCCTATATCCAGCATGACAGACGGTTCATTGTGTTGAAATTCCGGCACTACGACCGGAGGAGCTGGCGTGAAGGTCGGCAGTTTGGTAGGCTCAACTTCGTAGGAGAATTGGGCTGCCAGGGTCGGGTCAATGGTCGGAGTAAATTGCGGGGTTGGGGTGGGCGGCGGTTCCACGATCGGCAGTTCACCGCCGATGACACTGACCAAGACAGAATAGACCCAGCCCTGTCCACCCTGCACACCTGGATATTCGATCAAAATCCAATCACCACCAGCCGAACGTCCTTTGGCTGGCATCTCCTGTGCAAAGATCAAAACACCAACGATCGGATAAGTAACGCCTGGGCCACTGCGCACATTAATCTGGTCATTCTCAAAAGAAGTAACCCGAATCCGCGGTCCGCTGGGCGTGCCTGTAACAGTGGGGATCGGCTCATCATCTTCAGCTCGCACAGGTTGCACCCATTGCAAGGCTAAAAACGTAGATATCAATAGTATAATGAAAAAGGTTGATAGTGGTTTCTTTTTATTCATCGTATTCATCAGGTACATTATAACTGAGTCATGGACATAAGCAACAACACCCGCGCCTATTATGGCAACATAAATGCCCTCGATTTGGCCCGTGCTCTCAAAGCGGCGTTTCATCGTGGGAATTATGCCGTGCAAACGTATGGCAAACCGGAAAAGATCATTCTGCAAATCTCCACCCATCGCCAGATCACCAGAGGTGGGCAGACGGCTTTGACCGTACATCTCACCAACATCCCTGACGGTGTCGTGGTCAGCATGCAGCAGCAAAAATGGCTGGGCGTGGCTGCCAGTCTGGGGGTATCTGCCCTGGCAACCGCTGTCAATCCCTGGAATCTGTTGTCACGAATAGATGACATCGCTCAGGACATCGAATCATTAAACCTGGTCGATGATACCTGGAAAACCATCGAACAGCGCGTTCGCCTGGCCGGTGCCAGCACCCGCTTGAGCCACAAGTTAGCACGGGTGACCTGTCCTTATTGCCTGAGCGCCATACAAACCGGTGAATCCCAATGTACAGCCTGCGGCGCGCCGTTGGGCGAAGTACAGCCCTATGCCTGTCCGCATTGTGGTTTCCTTGCCTCGCCCGGCGAGACTGTTTGCCGCAATTGCCGCCAACCATTGTGAACCGCTGAAAGATTTATGTCCGCATTCCCCTGATTCATTGTTGCCACAAGGAGGTCTCTGATGATCAAAATCGTATCCGACACCCTGTCATGCATCGCTCCCGCAGAAGCCCAACAAGCCGGCATTGCCTATCTTCCACAAGTCATCATCTTTGGCGAAGAATCATTCCACGACGATTATGAAATAACCCATCAGGAATTCTTACAAAAACTGGTGTCTGCCAAGACACTGCCCACTACCTCTGCTCCCTCGCCGGAGCTGTATTACCCCATATATGAAGAAGCCATTCGCAACAATGACACCCTGATCGTTGTGCTACCTTCTGATAAGATGTCAGGCACATTGCGCAGCGCTACGGTAGCGGCCAAAGATTATGAAGGATTGAAAATTCATTTCTTCGACACCGGCATACTGGCCCCTGCCCAGGGTGTCATGGTCAGGTGTGCGCTGGATTGGGCACAAGAAGGTCTTGAAGCACCGCAGATCCTGACAAACCTGGCTGCCTTAAGAGATCGCCAAACCTCCTACTTTGTGGTTGACACGCTCGAATACCTTTACCGCGGAGGCCGAATCGGTGCTGCCAAGGCCCTTTTGGGCAGTGTCTTGCAAATCAAACCGATCCTGGGTGTTGAAGATGGCGGCATTGTACCGGTGGAAAGCCAGCGCACCACCAAAAAAGCCCTCAACCGCCTGGTGGAACTGGTTGAACAGCAATATCCACGAGATCGAGAGGGTTATCTTACTCTTTCACACGCTGATGCCCGCGACAGGATTGAAAAAATCGCCGAAGAACTGAAACAAAGACTGGGAATTGCCGAAATACCCATTTACAACCTCCCGCCTGCCATCATGGTTCACGCTGGCCCAGGTGTGGTTGCCGCACAATTTTACAAGTAACAACCTCCAAAGGAGATCCCAATGATCAACCAATCAGTTTGTGCCCCCATTCTCAAACCAGCAGAAATTTCATACGAACAGTTCATCCCCGAAATTAAAGAAATCGGTTTCAAAGCCATAGAATTCTGGGGCCTCCCCGAAGATATTGACCGCATCCATAAACTGACCCAACAGCAAGGACTTGCCATTGCTTCTTTCACCGGCCATGATGATATCGAACACGGCATGAACGACCCCTCGCAACACAAACGCATCCTCAACGAACTCGAACATTCAATCCGCCAGGCGCACAAATATGGCGTGCACGGCATCATCTGTTTCTCAGGTGCAAAAAACCCCGAGCTATCCACCAACCAATCTGTGCAGAATTGCGCTGATTGCCTGAACAAAATCGCCCCGCTGGCAGCCGAATTGAATGTTCTCATCAATCTGGAGTTATTGAATTCACTGGTGGATCACCCAGGCTATGAGTGCAACAACACCCAATATGGCGTACAGGTCGCCCAGGCAGTCAATCATCCCAACGTGAAATTGTTGTATGACATCTACCACATGCAGATCATGGAAGGCAGCCTTATCACCAACATCACTGAGAACATTGATTGGATCGGACATTTTCACACTGCCGGCGTCCCAGGCCGTTTTGACCTCGATGACGAACAAGAAATCAATTACGCAGGTGTTGCCAAAGCCATCAATAATACCGGCTACCCACACTATGTCGGCCACGAGTTTCATCCGAAACACCATTATCTGCATTCTCTCAAACAAGCGTATAATGTTTGCAATGTGCAGTAAAAATTCCCGATAGCAGGCAAAGGAGTATATTATGCAAGAGTTTCCACGCACCATGGTTGGCGGTGTTTCTGTGCCGCGGCTCATTATCGGCACCAACTGGTTTTTAGGCTACTCCCACACATCCTTGGCCAAAGACAAATTCATCAAGGATTTTCAAAACCGAAAGAATGTGGCAGACATTATGACCACCTTTTTCGAACATGGCATCAATGCCGTGATGGGTATGCTGACTCCATTGATGGTGGATGCCGTCAAAGAAGCCGAGGATCGCACCGGCACAAAAGGCATCATGATCGTCACCCCTCAATTCAACATACCTGGCTTCAATGCCGGTCCCGGACAGGATGCTGAAAAAGTCTTTGATGATTGCGCCAAAGCCGGCGCGACCTTCTGTTTCCCCCATCAATGCATCACAGATACTCTGATCGACAAAATGTCACGCACCATCCGCCAAATGGATTCCATCTCTGCAATGATTCGCGAACGCGATATGATCCCCGGCCTTTCCACCCACATGCCCGAAGCGGTGCAAATCGCTGACGAATCTGGTGCAGATGTCGAAACGTACATCCAACTCTATAACGCTTACGGATTCTTAATGCAGGTTGAGGTGGATTGGGTGATGAAGGTCATCCATCGTGCCAAAAAACCCGTCATGACCATCAAACCGCTCGCCGCCGGACGATTGATGCCGGTCGTCGGACTCGCTTATGTATGGAATACCTTGCGTGACATTGATATGGTCACCATTGGCACCACCACCGTGGACGAAGCAAAAGAGGTCATTGATCTCTCATTTGATTTTTTGGAGAAACGACTGCCCGATCACAAATTGCAGGAAACCCGCAGCAAAGGGATTTTGCGCGAATTGAACAAGTGATTCATCGAAGGAGTACCTGACATGCCATACCTGATGGGAATCGATATCTCGACCACCGGTGCCAAAGCTTTGCTGATTGATTCGTCCGGTACCGTTGTTGCTTCGCAAACCACCGAACTGCCTTTGTCAACCCCCAAACCACTCTGGAGTGAACAAGATCCGGCAGATTGGTGGAACGGAATTGTCAACAGCATTCGTAAACTACTGGCGCAGACCGGCATCTCATCCAATGAAATCAAGGCCATCGGCCTGACCGGGCAGATGCACGGCCTTACCATGCTGGATGCCCAGGGCGAAGTGCTCCGACCAGCCATTCTGTGGAACGACCAGCGCACCGCCAAGCAATGTGACGATATCCGCGCTGTCGTAGGGCGAGAGAAATTCATTCAAATCACTGGCAATGACGCCTTGACTGGTTTCACCGCACCAAAAATTCTGTGGGTGAAACAAAACGAACCGGACATTTTCAAGAAAACCGCTCATATCTTGCTTCCTAAAGATTATGTCCGCTTCAGACTTACTGGCGAGTATGCCTCAGATCGAGCTGGCGGCTCCGGTACGGTGTTATTTGATCTGAAAAACCGTGATTGGTCTGCCGAAATTGTGGATGCCCTGGAGATCCCACAGGATTGGCTGCCAACGACTTATGAAGGCACTGCCATCACAGGTGTGATCTCGCAACAGGCAGCCGAAATCACCGGTCTGACGGCGGGCACACCGGTGGTAGGTGGTGGTGGAGACCAGGCTGCCGGTGCCGTTGGCATGGGTGCGGTGTCACCGGGTATCGTATCGCTGACCTTGGGCACATCCGGCGTGATTTTTGCCACCACCGACGGCCCTTTCATTGAGTCTGAGGGACGCCTGCATGCTTTCTGTCATGCCGTACCTGATCGCTGGCATCTGATGGGCGTAATGTTATCTGCTGCTGGCAGCCTGAAATGGTACCATGACACCTTTTTCTCTGATACATCTTACGACGAATTGATTGCCCCCGCAGCCGATATTGCCCCGGGATCTGAAGGCCTCTATTTTTTGCCATACCTGACCGGAGAACGCACCCCCTACCCTGATCCGCTGGCGCGCGGTGGTTTCATCGGCCTGACACTGCGCCACGGCCAGGCTCACATGACCCGCGCGGTATTGGAGGGGATTTCCTTTGGCCTTCGCGACAGTTTTGAATTAATGAAACAGGCGGGCCTTTCCCAGATTACCCAGGTGCGAATATCCGGCGGCGGTAGTCAATCAGCTACCTGGCGGCAGATGCTTGCCAATATCTTCAATGTCGAGTTGGTCACCGTGAACACCACCGAGGGCGGCGCATTCGGGGCTGCCCTGTTGGCTGGTGTAGGTGTGAGTGTCTGGAACTCCATTGATGAAGCCTGCCAGGCAACCATTCGCGTCACAGGCAGCACACTGCCCCAATCTCACATGGTAGCCGCCTACGAACCCCATTATGAGGTTTACAGCGGTTTATACCACACGTTGAAAAACACCAACGAAACTATTCAAGAGGTGGTTGCTTCCCAACAATAAGCGTTATTCTGTATCCCTGTTTCTAAGCAAGTCAACTGACTCTACCGCATGCCGCAGATGCGGGATAACTATGCTGCCGCCCACGATCAGCGCTACGTTCATAGCATCCCACAACTCTTCGTCAGTGTAACCAGCTTGTATGCATTGCTCGACATGGTAATCAATACAGTCGTTACAGCGCAGCACCATAGATGCCACCAAACCCAGCAATTCTTTGGTATTTGCCGGTAAGGCTCCATCAGTATAGCAGGCGGTGTCAAGATTGAAAAAACGTTTGATGCCGCGATGATCTATTTCGAATATCCGGGCATTCATTTGTGCGCGATACTGGTTAAATGCTTCCATGCGATCCATCATTAACTCACCTTCACTTCCCTGATTTTATATAAGTTTGACAAACAACCTGTATCACCCCATTATAATAAACCAAGTATACGATTCGCCTGCTGCGCCGGCCTGTATCCCCTCTATAAGGAGTTTACACAATGAAACTCGTTGCCAAATCATCATTGATCATCGCCTTTTTCTTTGGCATCAACAAAATCCTGGGGTTTGTGCGCCAGTTATTCGTTGCCCGGCAATTTCAACTGTCGTATGAATTAGATGCCTTCAACGCTGCCAACAACATTCCGGACCTCCTGGCAGCCCTCCTATCAGGCGGTGCCCTGGCAATTGCATTGATTCCCGTTCTTACCGAGACACTTGACAAACAGGGTAGAAAAGAAGCGTGGCAATTATTTTCCAACGTGTTGAACCTGGCCTTCATCGTCACCGGATTGATCTCTGTCATTCTATTCATAGTTACCCCCTTTTTTATCAACAACATCGTCGTGCCTGGCTTTCCGCAAGAGTATCAACAATTAAGTATCGAGATCATGCGCCTCAACCTGCTGGCAGTGATGATCTTCTCAATCTCCGGTCTGTTTATGGCGGGTTTGCAAGCCAACCGCCATTTTCTGTTTCCCGCCATTGCCCCAGCCATGTACAATATCGGCCAGATTTTCGGCGTGATCATCCTCGCCCCGGCGACAGGCTACACCATACTGGGCATTACACTACCAGCATTCGGCCTTGGAATCCATGGTCTGGTGTACGGAGTCATTTTGGGCGCCCTCCTGCACCTGCTTATCCAGGTGCCAGCCCTGATAAAGTACCGTTTTCATTGGGAGCCAAAGCTGCGCCTGCGCTCTGCCGCCATCCGTAAGGTGTTGGTGATCCTCGCCCCGCGTATCGCTACCATGTTCTTCATACAACTTTTCTACATCGTCCGTGACAACCTCGCCTCCGGCATGGGTGAAGGGGCAGTCACCGCGCTAAACCTTGGCTGGTTCATCATGCAGGTGCCTGAAGCCATGATCGGCACAGCACTTGGCATCGCCATTTTGCCCAGTATTTCGTCAGCCATTATGGGTGGGCGAGAACCTGAGTTCATCAAAAGCATCAATGCTGCCTTGCGCGCCCTGTTTGCCATCACCATTCCCATTGCCGTGTTGCTCAGCATCGGCCTGTTTCCGCTGGTTGAGCTGGCCTTTGGCTATGAACCCGCTGATACCCAACGGGTGGTTTTGGCTTCGCAGGTTTATCTGGCAGGTTTGGTCGGCCATGCCCTGTTAGAAATTGCCTCACGCGCCTTTTATGCCAAACAAAAACCGATCATTCCGCTCTATGCCGCCATTCTCAACGCCCTCAGCTATTTCCTCCTGGCACTGGTTTTATCGAACTGGTTCGGTTTTATCGGCATTGCCATATCGAATACCGTTGTTTTCACAGCCCAGTCCATCATCATGCTTATTATCCTCAATCGTCAACACAAAGGTATCTTCGCTGTGAAAAAAACCATTATCAAGGTATTCTCATGGACCGCTGGCAGTGCATTGCTGGTGTACTTGTTCCTGTCTCAGGCTGCTTTTTTGCCGGCTTTCCTGCAATCTGCGATTGCTGTAACAGCCTCTATTTGCCTATGCTGGTGGCTCATGCGCCATGAAATTTCGCCGATTTTGGACGTCCAATAGGATTGAGCAACAGGTATAATGGATGTACCACCTGACTGATTCACCAAGAAGGAGATCATGAAACCAATAACCCATATCCAGTTATTAAGCTCACCCAGAGATCATGGACATAGTTCCTCCACTATCCCCTTTGATTGTACATTGGACGACCTGTACAATCACCCCTATTGTCCTGAGATAATCAGACATTCACTTGAAAAGCATGTATCCTGGCAGATACGCTGTGAGACCGATCTCAAACGTGCATTGCGAGCGGGCGGTCGATTGTTGCCTTTTCGGGCAGCCCTGACCGTGTACGGTTATGAGATTTTACCTGACGAAAGCGGTATCGAGTTGAACATTACCGATGCGGCCGCCGCTGCTTCCTATGTGCGCCCCACTCCGGCACATACTCCCGTGGTAGCCGCTTTTGCGAAGGTATCAAAAACCAACGAGCACGTCAAAGATATTGCCATAAGCCTTATAGGAATTGAAGAGAGAGCCATTACCACCCTTAACACAACCTCACTCCTCCAACTACCGGTCGATGTGCGAATTCTTATGGGCCCTATCAACGAGGCATTGGCAGCATACCCTGGCTATTCAGACTTCAACGGCTCTGCCGAATATCGCCTTGCCATGGCAAAAGTGTCTGTTGAACGCGCCTTGCAAACCTGCTTAGAGGAGGTAAACCATGACTGACCAGAATTATGTCCTCGTCAAACTGAATGGTGTTGACACAACATTCCAACCTGCCGCCAAAGAAACCCTTCTTTTTACCCTGCGCAATGTTCATTGTATGAGCGTAAAGAATGGTTGTGAAACCGGCGATTGCGGGCTGTGTACGGTCTTGATCGATGGTAAACCGATGCGCAGTTGTTTGATCCTGACCAAAAACCTCAATGGGAAAGAAGTACTTACGGTGGAAGGATTGTCTGCTGCCGATAAAAACCATCCCATTCTCGAAGCTTTCATAGACTGCAGCGCTGCCCAATGCGGCTATTGTACGCCTTCCATGATCATGACTGCCAAAGCATTATTGGACCATAACCCCTCACCGACAGAAGACGAAGTACGCGAAGCGTTGGCTGGCTTACAATGCCGCTGCACGGGTTTCGTTCACATTGTTCAGGCGATTCTGCGGGCAGCAGCCATCTTGCGCGGCGAAGAAGTGGAACCAGTTGAACCGATTCATCTGTCTTTACCAGACGAAAGCGAAATCGCCGTTCCTGCCCCTTATTGTCGAGGCAACCACGATCATGAAATTTTACCGCCATTGGTGTATACACCCGTAGACATGCCGCCTACCTCCCACGTCGGCCAACCCGAAATCAAGGTGGATGCACATAAGTTGGTTCATGGACGCCCCGCGTTTACCGATGACTTCACCATAGAAGGCATGCTGTATGGCGAAGTGCTTACCAGTCCTTACGCCCATGCCCACATTATAGATATCCGCACAGAAAAAGCCAGAGCATTACCAGGTGTGTACGCTGTGTTAACCCACAAAGACTTGCCCCGTGTCAAATATGCCTCGGGCGGTCAGAGCTACCCCCAGCCGCTGCCCTATGATCAGGCCAGTCTTGATAACAAAGTACGCCATGTTGGTGATCGTGTTGCCATCGTGGCCGCTGAAACCCCCGAAATCGCCCGCCAGGCATTACGTTTGATCGAGGTAGATTACGAGGTTCTGCCGCATGTCACCAATCTCGAAGAGGCGCTGGCAGAAAATGCCCCCGTAATCCATGATGAAACCGATACGGAAGGTATCTTTGATGCCAGCCGCAACATCGTCAACCACATTGAAGCCGAAGTCGGTGATCCGGATCTTGCTTTTTCACAGGCTGATCGTGTGTTCGAAGGCACCTATTGGACCCCCAAACAGCAGCATGCCCAAACCGAACCGCATGCCTGCATCACCTATTGGGACGAAAACGATCGACTGGTTGTTCGCTCATCAACACAGGTGCCCTTCCACGTGCGCCGCATAATCGCCCCACTGATTGGCCTCCCGGTGAAACGAATCCGCGTCATAAAGCCGCGCATTGGCGGTGGTTTTGGCGGAAAACAAGAGATGCTTTTGGAAGACCTCTGCAGCCATCTGACCATCGCCACCGGCAGACCCGTGCGCATGTTCAATTCACGCAAAGAAGAATTCATCAGCACCCGCACCCGCCATCCTCACAAGATCCACTACAAGGTGGGTGTCAAAGACAATCTGGTGACAGCCATCGAGTTAAGGTTGATCGGCGACACTGGCGCTTACGGTTCGCATGCCCTGACTGTTCAGATGGTAGGTGGTTTCAAGGGTTTGACCCTCTATAATCCGCCCAATTCTCGTTTCATTTGCGATACCGTCTACACCAATACAGCACCCGCAGGAGCATTCCGAGGTTATGGTTCCATGCAGGAACAATTCGCTGTTGAAGTAATCATGGAAGAGATCGCCGAACAACTTGGCCTCGACCCGGTGGAATTCAAATTAGCGAATGTGATCAAAGTCGGCGAGCCCATGCATCTGGCGAAAAAGCTGGGCGAAGGACGCGAAGGGTTTGACCAGGCTATGAATACCGGCGCGCATGAAGAAGCCATTGCGATCGGCGCTAAAGCCACCGATTTCCACAACAAACGCAAGCTGTACGCCAATCAGATTGGAGAGATACGCAAAGGGATTGGTTTTGCTGTGGTATTCCATGGCTCCGGTATCGCCGGGCTTGACATGGCAGCCGCCACCTTGAAAATGAACGATGATGGATCATTCAATCTATTGGTAGGCGCTACGGATCTGGGGACCGGTTCAGATA
>OMKS01002404.1_pt1 | contig 15654 bp, 11 predicted proteins | sample 1674721 | NCBI WGS metagenome assembly OMKS01 (sample SAMN06264996, study PRJEB25208) | sediment metagenome | isolation source: hot spring sediment | place: USA: California | collected 2014-09-02
ATGGGCGTTTCCTTTCCGAAGGCCCCCCGTCGGGTCCGATCCTTACCATACGCGATCCATGTTACCAGAACGTAAGATCAGTGCTAGAAGGAGACTAGCGGAATGTGCCCGGCGCGCGAGGGACCCGGGGAGTATGTGAGCGGGCGCTCAGAGCGGGTTCAAACCAGCCCGCGCAGGCGATAGCAGCGGCGCTTCGTGCCGTACCGACTCTCCGGCGACGCCGAGGTCACGGGCCGATACGACGCCGCACGCTCCAAGGCCGCCGAGACCTGATGCCCCGCCGAGATGATCGCGCCCACCGCCTGATCGGCCTGGGCCTTGACCGCCGCGATGGCCGCTTGGGCCTGCGCTTCGAGCCGGCGCAGCGGCTCGCTGTCCCCCGTGCGGGTCGGTGCGGTCCCGGCCGGCTCGGAGGCGACGTGTTCCCCCTCGTCCCCCATCTTTGTGGACTCTGGGTCCGTCGAGTCGGAGGTCTCCTCGTTCATGCCGTCCTGCTGATCGCCCTGGTCGTCATCCGAATCGTCCGCGCCGGATGCTGAATCGGCCGTATCCTCTTCCTCGACGTTTTCCGATTCGGAGGTGTCGTCGGTGATGTCGGCCACGTTATCCACGGGTTCCGACGCCACATGGGCGTCGTCGGGGTCTTCATCCACCACTTCGACCGACGGTTCCGGGGCAGACTCGACCGGATCAGCATTCGTCTCCTCGCCCTCCGTGGTCGAGCCCTCCGTCTCTCCAACCGTGTCATCGGGGGCCTGGGCCTGCGGGGGTGATTTCATCTCAACGTCCTCCGGCACGTCGTCCGAGGTGTCCGCCGGTTCCGACGGCACGGATGCCCCATCCTGGTTATCCGTCTCCGGCGAGGATTCGTTCACCTCTTGGGACACGTCGGCGTCCTGCGGCCGAGCAGCGTCGGTGTCGTCGGCCGGCTCCGCGGCGTCGATACCCCCCAATGCATCCTGATCGACCGGCTCATCGACCGGTTCCACCACGCTTTCGGTCTCGGCGACCGACACCGAGTCGGCCTGCGAATCCTCCACGACCTCATCCGCAACCGCCGGTTCGTCGGCGGTCTGGGCCTGGACCGACTCCGCCGGAGCTTCCTCAACAAGCGCCTCCTCCGACTCCACCTGCTCCACTCCGGTCATCTCCTCCACCGTTTCAGAATGGCCGACGGTCTGCTCCAATTGCTCGTCGGGCCCCTCGTCTTCGGTCTGTTCACCCGTCTGGGCCATCGTCTGCTCAAGCGTCTGCTCGTCGAGCATCTCCTGCGCCCTGGCGGCCGCCTCTACGGCCTGCTGTTTGCCGAGCATGGCCCGCTCCACCGCCTCGGCCACGGCCATCGCCGCCCGCTCCGCCGCCTCCAGATCAGCCTCGATACGGCTCAGCTCCGCCAGCAACGCGTCACACGTTCCGCCCGACGAGGCCAACGTCTCATTCCCAGTCTTTGGTGTCGATCCGCTCACGATCCTTCTCCCGCGATCTCGCCTGACGACGCTGCTAATCGCCCAACAAATCCACTTCGATTCGGTCCAGCTCTTCAAGCCAATCGTCGAAGTCCGGCAGCGACCCGCCCGCGGCGGCTCCGCTTCGCCGGGCCACTCCGTGCAACTCATCCAGAACCCGGCCGACTCGGCTCATCTGCGATCCCGATCGCATCCCTCCTGTCGTCAACGAGGCGATACCGAGCGATCGGACGTGCCCGCTCATGGGCCGGAGAATGGAACCGTCATCCGTTAAATCATCTACGTCCACAATCTCACCCAGGGCCTGCCTGGTCGCCCGGGCGCAATGACTCAGCTCGCCGTCAATCGCCTCGAGCTCGGCCAGCAGGGTGTCGGCGGGCAGAACCTCTTCAAGATCAAGCGACTTGGAACGCTCGCCAACACCCTGCACAACCACCGAACCACGGGGTTCTTCCTTCTCGTCGCAAAGAGAATCCGACGAGTTGTCGCCTTGGTCCCCACCGATGGCTTCGTCCGGCTCAATCTGGCGGTCGGTCTCCGCAGGGTCGTCCTCTGCGTCCACGTCCATCTCACGTTCGATTGCCTCGGGAAAATCCATCTCGGTCGCTTCGCACGATGGACCGCCGGCGGTCTCCGGCGTTGATGGGTCGCCCTCATCGACAGACGGACCGTCCACATAATCCTCCAGGCGTTGACGGACCTGTTCGAGTATCGCGGTCAGCCGCCGACAGCGGGCCCGTAGCCGGGGGATGCGTTCCTGGGCCGCCTGCACGGCGTCCACCCAGTGAAGGCACTCGGCCATCAGGTCCGGCGCCTGGCCGATCCACTCCCGCAGCGCATCGGTCGCGGGGCCGTCCGCGGCTTCACCCGCCGCTTGCCGGGCCAGTTGGGCACAGGCCTCCTGCATCTGCTCGATCTGCTCTCGCTCCATCATCCGGACCCTTCACGTTTCGGGATTTCCCTATCTTGGAAGGTGAGCCCTGTTTTGGTTTTTCGGTCAACGTTTGTCATACTTTACGTGCAGCCGACGGAAAAAAGGCGTAGGACCGAGTTCGGCACGATCCATGGGGTGCTTAAGGGCGTTCGCCCCGCCCTCTGTGCGGTGTTGCCGGGCACGGCGGGTGGACACGGGGATTGTCCTTATGAACGCAGGCGGTGACGAGCACGTCCCATAATACGCGATCCCCGCATATCCGTCCTGATCGGCGCGAACGACCGGCCGGCGCAAAAACCGGCGGCTCGGAAACCCAAAAACGGTTAAGTGTCGACACACGTGTGTCGAAAAGGCGGGTACGTCGAGAAACGAAACCCGTATTGATTTGTAACAGGTGGATTGGAGTTCGGACCATGAGCACACCCAAGGCAAAGCCCACAGTTCTGGCGGAACGGGCCGAAGAGGCCGCCGTCACCCTCGTGCACAAGGCCAAGGCTGAAGAGGCCGCCCTGGCCGCCGCCGAAAAGGCCCAGCGCGAAGCGATGCAGGCCGTCGAGCGGGCCGAAGAGGCCATCCAGAAGGCCGAGGCCGCCGCGATGCAGGAAGTCGAAAAGGCCGAAGAGGCCGCACGTCGCGCCGAGGAGATCGTCCTCAAGGCACGTCGCGCCAAGGAAGAGGCCGAGGCCGCCGTGGCCAAGGTCAAGGCTGCTGAGGTCGTCGCCGCCCAGGCGCGAGCCCGCGCCCACTGAGCACAGACTACATCGGCGCCGCGAGGCCGTCGAGCGTACGACAAATGGGTCGAGGTTTCCCCTGTGAGACCTCGACCTGCTCTTTGCGCCCCCCCACGTCGGGCGATCATCCCTTCAGCGAATCCGCAATAGGCCCCGCAGCAGACCCGCCGTAACGAACACCAGCAGCGCGTACCCGATCAGCCGGCCCGGCACGCCCCACACCGCCTCCGGTCCGACCGGCCCGAACAGGCGCACCGGTTCCACCATCACTTGCGTCCGCCATCCCTCGCCATGCCGCACGACCGGATCCAACCGTCCCTGCACGCCCACCCACAGCGCGTGGCGCAGCGTCCCCTCCGCCCGCCGCAGCAACAGGGGGTAGGGCGTCTCGGCCGCCGACCCGCTTAGATGCCACACGGCCACGGCTTGGGCGGCAGTCCCACCGTGCTCCCCGGCCACGGGCCGCAGCTCCATCCTGCGGATCCAGCCATCGGCACTGAGCCCCTCAACCGGGACGATGTGCACGATCGACCCGGCCGCAGACGCCGGACCTGCCAGACGTACCTCGACCGGCTCACCGGGCGCGGGCGCGTAGTAGCCCAGCCGCCCCGCACACCATCCCGCGCCAAGCCCCAGTAGAACGAGCGACACGGCGCCGGCCGACCATCGGCCTCGACGCGTCCGCCGCCGGATCATCCGCCACGTCCGTCGGTATCGTCTCACGTCCGCCATGTTGCCCTGCGCCAAGGCCAACCGAGCCAGCGCCCGCAGACGCTTGCGGTCCTCGGTCGCCCGCCGCAGCAGTGTCTGGTTGGCCAGTACCCGGCGGATCAGCACCCACAAGGCCGCCACCGCCAGGGCCACGATCGCGATCACCGCGTCCGGACGCCATCGCGTCAGCGGACCCAGCACGGGGTCGAGCAGCGTCGTACAGAGGTCGATCCACGCAGGCATGTCCCGGTCAGCCCTCCAACACCGTCAGTCGCCCGGCGTGCCCATCGACGCGGATAATCCAGCCCGATCGAAGCTGGTCCATCGCGCCGGGCCAGGCGATGGCCGGCACGCCCAGGGCCCGTGCGGCGATGGCCGCGGTGCTCATAAGCCCGCCCTGTTCCACCACCAATGCCGACGCCGAGAGAAGCAACGGCATCCAGCCGGCGTCCACGGCACGACAGACCAGCACCTCGCCGGCCTCGACATCCGCGCCGGCCGGGTCGGTGACGATCCGTGCCGGCCCATCGGCCAGACCCGGACTCAACGCTCGAGGCCTTCCGACAGCCCCGCCCTTGTCCGTCGAGGCATCCTCCTCAAACAGCGCGTCCAGATGCTCCGTCTCTATTCGCCGCGGCACCTTGAGGCGACGTGTCGCCTGCCGTTGCTGATGTCGCCGGCGCGCTCGCGCCGCAAACTCCGCCGACCGCGAAGACGCCTCCGACAATTCGTCATAGTGCAATTCGAAAACGTGCCCCCCCAGACCGGCGCGACGGCCCAGTTCCTCCACGATCCGCCGGATCTGCTCGTAGCCCATCGTGAAGAAATGCCAGGCCGACTCGCGGCAGGCCAGCAACGCCTGCACCGTCGCCAGGTCCCGCCGGATGTCCGCCTCAAACGTCGTGCCGCCCCACCGCCGCAGGTGCGAAGGCAGATCCTCCAGGGCCTGGCTGCGACGCAGACGCGCCTCGGCCAGCCGTGCGCTCAAACCGCGTCCTGCCTCCGCGCCAAGTCGGCGGACCATCCGTTCGAGCGGTCCCGGCGCCTGTCGCCATCGCGCCGTCGCCAGCTCCAGTTCGCCCGCGGCCCGATGGCCATACTGTGCAAGGAAGCTCTCCAGACCCTTCGCGCCCGCGGCGACCTCGGCCAGATCGCGCCCCAGGCAACACGTCGCGTCGTCATCCAGGGCTTGTGTCAACGTCAGCGCATAGTCTCGGCCATGTTCGGGGCCCATCACCTGCTCCAACATCGCGCTGAGCCGGTTGAAAACCGTCGGTCCCAACCAGCCCGGCAGGAACAAATCCGCGGCGTACTCATCCAGCAACGTCCTGCAACAACACTCCAAAGCCTCCAAAAGTTCCGTATCATTCAGCCTGTCCAATGGCTTACTCTGCTCTTCGGCGACCCAGTCCAGGTATCGCGGTACGATGTCCCTCCGCCACGCCTGCACGACCTGACGCTCCAACCTTCGACAGCGCCGGCTCGCCCGCCACAGAATCCACCACTGCATCGGCCGGGCCGGCAGCATTGCCTCGACCAGGTGGCCGTCCGCCCGTCCGCTGGGCCATCGAGGAGGAAAGTCCAACAGACTGTCATCCCCATCGCCGTAATCGAAGGCTTCCTGACGAAGTGATGTGCCCATGGGAAGGAACACACTCTTCAACCGCCCCGTATCGGCGAAAACGCGCCCTGCGATGCATTCCAGGAACCCCTCCTCGCCAAGGGGGCGATGGGGACGGTAGCCGGCGGCCCGCACCAGCCGACCCAAGCTCCCCCGCGTATCGGCCAGACGCCGCACAAGGTCCCACGTCAGCGTCGTCGGATACGTCAGCCGCTCATCGAGGGCGGACCGCATCCACGGCCCGTGTCCAGCGGCCACCCGCCGGGCCAGACGTTCCATCAGCTCGGCCCGCACCGCCTCCACCTCTCGCGCCATTCGGTCCAACCCCAGCACCCGTGCGCCCAGCAAGACGACGCGGCCCACACCCACGGCGAACGTGGCCGCCACCGGACCCGACAGGCGCCTCTCGATGCGCAGGGCCAGATATGCCAAATGTCGCTGCTGTTCCCCCGATAGAAGCTCGCCGGCCGGTGCTCGATTGCCGACAAGCTCCTCCAGCGAGGGCGCTGCGCCGGTGCTCAGGCCCATGTTCTCCGCAGCCTCGCCACGGTCAATGAAGAACGTCTCACACGGCGGCGGCTCCATCATGCACATCGGACCGGCCTGCGCGTCGATCCGCACGTGGTCGCTCAACGGATCATCGGGGTCCGCGGTGAACACCACGGCCCGAACCGACAGGGGGCCCATCGGCTCAACGATGATGGCCGCCTGCGACGTGGCATCCAGGTCCGTCGCATCGGCCAAGGTCGTCGTCGCCCAGGCGTCAAGCAAGGCGTTGACGGCCTGTTTGAATTGGTCCCAGGACCGCGTCGGAAACTTGCGACGTGTCTCCTTCTTGAATGCCTCGAAGCAGGCTTGGGCACACCGAGAGCCCTGCTCTGGATCGTCGACTCGCTCCGGTCCAAGCGAATCCCACGCGTCCGCGTCCAGGCCGTGGACCCGCCGGGTAAAGTCACGGATGTAGTGCAGGTACAGATTCCAAAAGCCTGCCTCATCGCCGGCGTGCTCCGCCAGATCGGGATTCAGCCCGCAGCAGAGCACCGCCCCCATCGGCGGCTCACCATCGGGCGGCATCGACAAGCGCACCGCCAACAACAACGGCCGGGGGGGCTTGCCGAATGACCTGCCCCAGTCCTTTTCCAGCCGCTTCAACTGACGGCGTATCTGTGGGCTCGCTCCCTTCGGCCATTGGCGATCGCGCTCGAGGTAGTCCCGCACAAACGCTGTCGTCAACACGAAGCCGCCCGGCGGGGCCAGCCCCGCCTGCGCCAGGTCGGCCAGCATCGCCGCCTTGACGCCGACCAGATCGATAGCCTCGGTACTATCCGACGGCACATCGGCCAGCGAGATCACCCACCGCGGATCATCGCTCACGGCGCCGCCCCCCAGCACGTCAGACCCAGGCCGCTCAAAGGCACATAGACCCGCCCGCGATCCGCAATCGGCCCACCAAGCGGCCGAGCCCCTTCGGGCAGGTCCGCCCACCCTGCCGGCGGATCATCCGCGATCCGTCCGCGATCCAACGTGAACCAGCCGTGGCCCGTGGCATACAGGGCATGATCCTCCATGACGAGCAGGGACCGGTTCAGCACCGGGCCGTCGATCCGGCGGATCACGCGGCCATCGTCGCGTCGGCGGATAACCAGCGCGCCGCGCTCGCTGACGAAAAGAAGCTCCTCCGACAACACCGCCACCGATCCGACCGGCACATCCGGCCCGGCCTGCCAGCCGGGTATCGGCTCGCCCTCGACCAGGTCGAACGCCCGGACGCCGTCGGTCGTAGCCAGATAGATCACATCGCCGTCGCATCGCGGGCGATCCACCGGCCGGCCAGGCAGCGCCACGCGCCATAATGTCTTCCCCGTCGGCAGATCGAGCACGGACAAGTCGGGCGGATCAGCCGCGGCAACGACGATCATCGTGGCCGTCACACTGGGCGGATGCTCCAACGAGCCCATGTCTATCACGAACTGCTCGGCGCCGGTCACGTCCAGGCTCGTCAGTCGTCCCGGACGGTCCTGCACGATCACCTGTCCTGCCGTGGCGGCGAAGACTCCCGACGCCCGAGGGTCTATTGGATGCGGCCAATGCGTGCGCTGCGGCTCCGGCACTGCACCATCCTGAAGACGCACGCAGTACAGGTGACGCCCGGTGTCCCCCGAAACGCCGCTCACGAAATACACCAGGTCCCTCCAGGTCCGGGCCGAGCGATACACGCCCCGCTCGGTCGAGAAGAACCACCGCTCGGCGGGCGCGCGATCCGCCGCCGGCGCCAGGTCGAGCGCCGCCAGGCCCCTTCGCTCCCCCGCCAGCGGCACGAGCAATCGGTCAAACGCCGCCGTCGCCGAGGCGTTCACCACCGCAGCGGTCTCGCCGGACACGGCAACCGGATACGACCAGAGAAGGCCAGCTTGCGAAGCGGGGGACGATGCGGCTTGCGCCTGCTGAGCCATATCCACCGGCACCACCGGCTGACCAAGAACAGGCGACAAAGCGGCCAGGGCCGACATAATGGCCGGCAAAGCCGGCAGTATGTCGACCCGCTTCAAAACGGGGTACCCCTTGGTTTCGTACAATCGTGCCACGCGATTCTCCGTCCGGCCGATGACTCGGCCCCGATATGGACCGTGATGAACACAGCCTGCAGGGAGACCGGCATCCAAACACCGGCAAGACAACATTATACACGCCGACGGCGACAGGGCAAACTCGGTCCAATCGCGCAGGAGCAATGCCAAGCCGAGGCGTGAAATAGCGCCGCCCGTACGGTAAAATGGATCGCGTTCAAAGCCGAATGCACAAGACCAGAGACCAGGCGGGAGACCTGACATGTTCATACATCGAAGAATCGTGGCCTGTTTCGTGACGGTGGCCGGCTGGACGGCGGCCGCATCGGCGGCAACCCTGCTCCTGGAGGCCGAAGGATTCGACGACCTCGGCGGCTGGGTCGTCGACCAGCAGGCGATGGATCAGATGGGCTCGCCCTACGTCCTGGCCCACGGACTGGGTCGGCCCGTCGCCGATGCGAGCACCGTAATCGAAGTACCCGAGGCCGGGTCGTACCACGTCTGGGTGCGGACCCGCGACTGGGTGGCCCCGTGGAACGCCCCCGGTGCTCCGGGCCGGTTCCGGGTGCTCATCAACGGGCAGCCCTTGGAGACGGTGTTCGGCACCGAGGGGGCCCAATGGCATTGGCAGCCGGGCGGCAGGGTCGATCTCGAACGCGGCAAGACCCGCATCGCCCTGCGCGATCTGACGGGCTTCGATGGCCGTTGCGATGCGATCATCCTGTCGAACGATACGGCGCTCCCGCCTCCGGCCGAGCCCGCCGCGCTGACCCGACTGCGTCGGGCACTGATGGGGATGGACCGGCCCATCGACGAGGGGACCTTCGACCTGGTCGTCGTGGGCGGGGGCATGGCCGGCACCTGTGCGGCCATCAGCGCCGCCCGGCTGGGGCTGAATGTCGCGCTGATCCAGAACCGCCCCGTGCTCGGCGGCAATAACTCCTCCGAAATCCGCGTGCACCTCAATGGCCGGATCAATCTGCCGCCTTACCCCGCCCTGGGCGACGTCGTCCGCGAGCTGGACAGCGGGCTTCGCGGCAACGCCCAGCCGGCGGATCACTACGATGACGAACGCAAGCTCGCCGTCGTCCGCGCCGAGGAAAACCTGCATCTGTTTCTGAACATGCACGTCTTCCAGGTGGAGAAGACCGGCGACCGCATCACCGGCGTCATCGCCCGCCACGTCCGCCGCAATACCGAACACCGCTTCGCCGCGCCGCTCTTTGCCGATTGCACCGGCGACGGCAGCCTGGGCTACCTGGCCGGCGCGGATTTTCGCGTGGGCCGCGAGAGTCGCGCCGAGACCGGTGAAAGCCTCGCCCCCGAAGAGCCCGACCGCCTGACCATGGGCACCAGCGTCCAATGGTACGCCGTCAAGACCGACGCCCCCGTGCCCTTTCCGGAGTGCCCGTGGGCCGTGCCATTCACCGATCAGACCTGCCACCCCATGACCCGCGGCGACTGGGACTGGGAGACGGGCATGAACCTCGACCAGATCGGCGACATTGAGTTCATCCGCGACTATGGCCTGCGGGTGGCGTTCGGCAACTGGGCCCACCTGAAGAATCACTACGTCGGCAAGCAGGACTACGCCCACTATCGTCTCGACTGGGTGGCCTATATCGGCGGCAAGCGCGAATCACGCCGTCTGCTGGGCGATATCATCCTGCAAGAGCAGGACATCCTGGAACAGCGTTCGTACCCGGACGCGATGGTGCCCACGACCTGGACCATCGATCTGCACTATCCGCACCCCGAGAACACCCAGCACTTCCCCGGCGCCGAGTTCCGCTCCATCGCCCGGCACAAACCCATCCAGCCGTACCCCGTTCCCTACCGCTGCCTCTACTCACGCAACATCGAGAACCTCTTCATGGCCGGCCGCGACATCAGCGTTACGCACGTGGCGCTGGGCACCGTCCGCGTGATGCGCACCGGCGGCATGATGGGCGAGGTCGTCGGCATGGCCGCCGCCGTCGCGCGCGAGCACGACGCGACGCCCCGAGGCGTCTACCGCGATCATCTGGATGAGCTCAAGGCCCTGGCGCAACGGGGTGTGGGCCAGCCGGTCGAACCCGCGGTCCCGTCCCGCCCGGATTGGCTGCCGGAAGAGGCGCAAAACCTGGCCGCCTCTGCCCGCGTCGAGGCCTCATCCGTGCTGGATGCGGACCGTTACGCGGTGCGGTTCGTCAACGATGGACGCATGGACCTGAACGACAATGACCGGCGATGGGTCAGCCAACGCCAAGCCCTGCCCGCCTGGGTCGAGTTCACCTGGCCACAGCCGCAAACGCTCGGCGTCCTGCGGATCGTGTCGGGCTGGTGCGATGCCCGCGCGCCCCGACCGGTCGATCCGATCCGTTCCTGCGTGTTGCAGGTGACCACGCCGACGGGCTGGAAGGAGGTCCCCGCCACGCGCATCGCCGGCAATACCGACTTTGAGATCTGGCGGCGGTTCGACCCCATCCGGACCGATCGCGTCCGTCTCCTGATCACCGAAAGCCCCAGCGATACCGCCCGCCTGTGGGAGGTCCAGTTCTATGCGCCGCAAACCCGCTGAGAACAGGACAAAACCGAATGTCGCCTTGATTGCCGGCGTGCTGTCGTCGCTTGTTGTTGCGACGGTGCAAGCCGAGGATGCCGGGCAGATCCCCAAATCCATCGCCTGGAAGGCGTGCATGAACCAGAAGCCCGCCTGGTACGGCGGCGCTGCGGCAATTCGCATCGCCGGCAACGTCCTGCTCTATCAGCGCGACGGCGGGGGCTGGCCCAAGAACACCGACATGGCCGCGGTTCTGACCACCGAGCAGCAGAGGCAACTGCAACGCGATCGGCGCAGGAACGATGCGACGATCGACAACGGTGCGACCTGCCGCCCGCTGCAATTCCTGGCCCGCGTGCACCACGCCACGGGCGAGGCCCGATTCGCCGACGCGTGCCTGCGCGGCATCGACTATCTCCTGGCCGCCCAGTACGACACCGGCGGCTGGCCGCAGTTCTACCCGGACCCCAGCGGCTATCACGCCTACATCACCTTCAACGACAACGCGATGATCAACGTGATGCGCCTGCTGGACCAGGTCGCCCGGGGCGACGGGGACTTTGCGTTCGTGGAGGCGCCTCGGCGGGCGAGAGCCGCCGCCGCGGTCGCACGGGGCATCGAGTGCATCCTCAAATGCCAGATCATCGTGGATGGCCGACGCCTGGGCTGGTGCGCCCAGCACGATCCGGTGTCGTTCGAGCCCCGCCCCGCCCGCACCTACGAAAAGGCCTCGCTCAGCGGCTCCGAAGGGGCGGGCATCGTCGCCTATCTCATGGAGATCGAGCCACCCTCGCCGCGGGTTATCGAGGCCGTCGAAGCCGCCGTGCGATGGTTCGACGAAGTGAAGATCACAGGCCTGCGCGTGGCGCGCCAACCCGCTCCGGATACGCCACGGGGATACGATACGATCGTCGTCGCCGACCCGGACGCGCCGCCGATCTGGGCGCGATTCTACGAGATCGGTACGGATCGCCCCATCTTCTGCAGCCGGGACGGCGTCGTCCGCTACCGCCTGAGCGACATCTCCTATGAGCGCCGCAACGGCTATAGTTGGTACACCGGCGGCCCCGCCGACCTGCTCAACAACAAGTACCCCCGCTGGCGGGCCCAATGGACCCCCGACAGAAATGTCCTGCCCCGGTGAAGTGGGATGTTGTGAGGATAGCGACAAGGCGCTACAATGCGGGCCTTGTCAACCCACGGAGAAAGAGCCATGCTGATCAAGACACCCGACGATGTGCCGGCCGTGCCGGTCGAGATGGAAGGGGCCCGCGACGTGACGGTTCGCGTGCTGTTCGGCCCGGCGGACGGCGCGCCAACCTTCGCCATGCGACGGTTCGACGTCGCCCCCGGCGGCAACACCCCCTACCACCGCCACCCGTTCGAGCACGAGATCGTGGTCCTGTCCGGCGACGTCGTCGCGGTGCGGCCGGATGGTGAAGAGCCCCTCCGGCCCGGCCAGGTCCTCCTGGTCATGCCCGATGAGCTGCATGGCTTTCGCAACCGCTCGAAGACCCAGCCGGCCTCGTTTCTCTGCCTGGTGCCCGTCCAATACCAGAAGTGAGCGTCGAGGGTCTCACGGCAATGCGGCCGGACCCTGGCAAAGTGACTTCTGCGCCCTACTCAGCCACCCGCCCGACGCTTTGTGAACGGTAGTCCTCGCCGTGCACGGCTGAGACCGCTTCTTGACAGGCAACGGCTTTGGGAATTACCCTGTACTTGGCTCGTTGCTCCGTCCCTTGGCCCAGGCAAGGCCCGGAGGAGCACGCCGCGTTTCAGGGCGACCGTAAGCGGGGAAGGTACAATTCGGGTAGGAGAGTTGGTATGCCGCGTCCCATCTCGTCCGCAAGGACTCGAGTGCTGACAGTTCTGCTTTGCCTGATGGCCACGGCGCCGACCACCCTGGCCGACGGGCCGACGGTACGGGCGGACCTGTACGTCGCCACGAACGGCAACAACGCCTGGTCCGGCCGCCTGGCGAAACCCAATGCGGACGGCACCGACGGGCCCCTGGCGACGCTGGCCGCCGCGCAGCAGGCCGTGCGCAAGATCCGACAGGATGAGCCAGAACGCGGCCATCCCATCATCGTGGCCGTCCGCGGCGGCACCTATCGGCTGCAGGAGCCCCTCCTGTTCAGCCCCGCCGATTCGGGCACCTCGGATGCCCCCGTGGTCTACCAGGCCTACGGCGATGAACGCCCCATCTTCAGCGGCGGCGTGCGGATCACCGATTGGCGCGTCGATGCCGAGGGACGCTGGCACGCGGACCTGGACGCCGTCAAGAATGGCCAGTGGCAGTTCAGCCAACTGTTCGTCAACGATCAGCGCCGCTTCCGCCCCCGCCTGCCCGACCAGGGCTACTACAAGATCGCCCGCAAGCTGGACCCCTCACCCAAGGCCGCAAGCAAGGGTCACGACCGGTTCGGCTTCAACGCCGGCGAGATCCGCGCCGACTGGACCAACCTGTACGATGTCGAGGTCATCGCCTTCCACCATTGGACGGCGTCGCGGCTGCCCATCGCCGAGGTCGATCCGGCCGAGAATATCGTCACGATGCAGGGGCACACCACGGGTCTGAGCTCCTGGGCCGAGTTCAAACAGGGCCATCGCTACTTTCTGGAGAACGTCAAGGAGGCCCTCGGCAAGCCCGGCCAGTGGTACCTGGACCGTCCCACGGGCCGCCTGACGTATATCCCGCGTGCCGGTGAAACACCAACGAATACGACGGTTATCGCGCCGCGTCTACGCAATCTTCTCCTGCTCAAGGGCGACGTCGCCGAGCGGCGCTGGGTACAGCACCTTCAGTTCCGCGGTCTGACCTTCGCCCACGCCAACTGGCCGATGCCCCCCACGGGCCAGTCCTTCCCGCAGGCCGAGGTCAACCTGGGGGCGGCCGTCGCCGCGATGGGCGCGCGGCACATCGTCATCGAGGACTGCGCGGTGCGTCACGTCGGCGAGTACGCGATGGGCTTTGGACCCGGCTGCCAACATAATCGCATCGCCGGCTGCGAGCTGATCGACATCGGCGCCGGCGGCATCAAGATCGGCAGCGCCCTGCCAACCGACTGGGGCAACACGCTGGCCGCGCCCAATGACGATGAGGCGCTGGTCTCGCATCACACCGTCGAGGACTGCCTCATCGCCCACCTGGGCCGCCTGCACTCCGCGGGCATCGGCGTCTGGGTCGGGCACTCGCCGCACAACGTCATCCAGCACAACGACGTCTATGACCTGTACTACTCGGCCTTTTCGCTCGGCTGGGTGTGGGGATATAGCCCCAGCAAGGCCCATCATAACGAGGTCGCGTTCAATCACGCCCACCACATCGGCCAGGGCGTGCTCAGCGACATGGGCTGCATCTATACCCTGGGCATCTCGCCGGGCACGACCATCCACGACAACCACTTCCACGACGTGGTCTCGTATGATTACGGGGGCTGGGGTCTGTACACGGACGAGGGCTCCACCGGTGTGGAAATGCGCAACAACCTGGTCTACCGCTGCTCCCGTGGCGGCTTCCACCAGCACTACGGCAAGGAAAACCGCATCGTCAACAACATCCTGGCCTTCGGCGGCGAGCATCAGATCCAACGCACCCGCACCGAGGAGCACGTCTCGTTCTTCTTCGAGCGCAATATCGTCTACTGGGACAACGACAGTCCACTGCTCGGCTCCAATTGGAGGGATAACAACTTCAAGCTGGACTACAACGTTTACTGGCACGCCGGCAAACCAGTCCGCTTCCCCGGCGACCTGACGCTGGAGCAATGGCAACAGCAGCGAGGCCAGGATGTGCACTCGCTGATCGCCGATCCGGGGTTTGTGAATCCCGATGCGGATGACTTCCACCTCAAGGCCGATTCACCGGCGCTGAAGGTGGGCTTCGAACCGTTCGACTACACCCGGGCCGGGCGACGCAAACCGGCGGCGCTGACCCGCGACCTGCCCGATGTGCCCGCTGCCTTCGAGGGTCGGTAACGAAAATCGTGTTTCGAGGGCTTGACGGACGCAGCAGGACCGAGGCCGGACAGCAACCTATCCGCCGCCCCGACCGTGCCGACGGCCCCAGCGGCCCCGCCGGCCACGCCGGCCACGCCCCCATCCCGGACCGGCGCCGGGTCCGGGCCCCGGCATCGGGGGTAGGGCAGCGGGTGGAACGGGACCTACCTCGAACGCGCCGCCCTCGATCCGCAGGGCCTTGCCGTGCACCAGGGCATCCGCGATCTTCTTGTGCGCCGCGTCGATGATGCGGCCAAAGGTCTGCCGTGAAACGCCCATCTTCTCGGCGGCATCGGCCTGATACAGCCCCTCCCAGTCGGCCAGCCGCACCGCCTCCAGCTCGTCCACGGTAAGGCTGACCCGCTCCAGCACGCGCATGGGAACCCCCTGCGGCTTGAAAAAGCCGCTCGGCGGCATCCCCATCACGCGTCTGCATTGCTTCGGTCGAGGCATCGGCCAACATCCCGATCAGTGGTCGCATACATTCGGGCCGCTCACCAGCCGGCCGTCCAGGAACGCCTGGACCAGGGCCTCGGGCTCGTCTTCGGGCGCGCCGACGATGACATCGATGCCGCTGGCCGAGAAGAGCTGCTGCGCCCGACGCCCCATCCCCCCGGCGATCACGGTGCCCACGCCCATCTGCGTAAGCCACCGGGGCAAGGCGCCCGGCTCATGGGCCGGCGGGGTGCATAGCTCCACCTGCCCGACCGTGTGGCTTTGCGGGTCGGCCTCGACAACGGCAAACTGCTCACAGTGTCCAAAGTGGGCGCTGAGCCGCCCATTATGCAGAGGAATCGCAATCTTCATAGACACCTCCAAAGTACTTCGTGACGGCCTCGTATCAAACAACGATTTGAAGACCTGTACCATGGCCTGGGCGGTCGGCGCGTCCGGATCCGCTTCGACGATCGGTTGGCCGGCGTCCGAGCGCTGCGCCAGTTCCGGATCCAGGGGCACGCCGCCCAGGAAAGGAATCTGAAACTCGCGGGCCAAGGCCTCGCCGCCGCCGCTGCCGAACACGTCAATCCGTTTTCGACAATGCGGGCAGACCAGCCCGGACATGTTCTCTACGATGCCCAGCAC
>OMKS01002407.1_pt1 | contig 15648 bp, 13 predicted proteins | sample 1674721 | NCBI WGS metagenome assembly OMKS01 (sample SAMN06264996, study PRJEB25208) | sediment metagenome | isolation source: hot spring sediment | place: USA: California | collected 2014-09-02
GTTCCATATCAACCCCGAAATAAGCGTCCCAGCCTTTTTCATCAATCCAGCCAAATCCGTGGCTGCGGTGATAGATCAGCTGACCATTTTCTGGTAGATACTGCAATATCTGTTCCAGCGCCTGCATCACAGCCTCTTCCACGAGATAGGTGTTACGCCGCGGCAGGTTTGCCGCATTGGCATTAACAGAGGTTTGCGATATATAGCGGATGATCTCAGCAAGGATGTCGGGGCTGTGTTCCAGGTCTAATTTCACCTCCGGCAGGGTGTCTGCGTTGATCACGGTGAGTTGGCTGATGTCCTGGTAGGGCAGGGCAGGATAGAGCAAACCTTCTGCATCAATCAGATACACGCGGTCTGTCAATTTCCATGCATACACCGGTTCACGTGCCTCAATAACAACATTCACCTGGGCGGGCAGCTGCACTGAGACGCGCGCGGTGGTAACTTCGGGAAAAGCCGCCTGCAAGCCCTCAGCCAGGGCAGCTGGCTGGATCATGAAAATGGAGGTGCCTTCAAGGCCCATGAATGAGGTGATCTCGTTCTTCAAATAGCCATCGACGCCGCTGATGCGCGGTTGTGTGACCTGTAATGAGTACAGGAATACCAGGGCAGCAATGCAAGACGCCGCCAGCAAGATGGAGAGAACCCGCCAGCCAAAGCGCATCACCGGGAAGGTGGAAAATTCCAATTCGGCGCCTTGTTTGTTCAGCGGGATGATCACTCGATGGTTGACACTTGGTTTTTTCAGTTCTCTGGGGCTGACCGGGTGCTTGATATGATCAGGAATGCCGAGGGAGCGTGCAAACGGGCTGTCTGTGGCTGATGCTGAGGAAGCGCTTGACTGCCTGCCGGTTTTCCTGGCAGGTTTTGCTTTGCGCAACCGCTCTTGTTCTGCTGCGCGTCTCGTCCTCACCCGTTCGGCACGGGAGAGATCTGACTGGGTAGCCGCTTTCTCACTCACAAGTAACCTCAAACTCCATCATATACATAAATTGTCTGCTCGCGTTCGCTGCTGCGATCGAGCGCCAAAGAGATCAGTTCATCCACCAATGATGCATAGTTCAGGCCAGACGCCTCCCATAATTTGGGATACATGCTGATCTTGGTAAAACCGGGGATGGTATTGACCTCGTTGAGGAAAAAGATGCCGGTATCTTTTTCGAGCAGGAAATCCACCCGTGCCATCCCGGCGCAATCAATGGCTTTGTAGGCACGCACAGCGGTTTCGCGCATGGCGCTGGCAATCTCTTTCTCAAGGGGAGCAGGAATCAGCAATGCGGAATCACCGTCAATATATTTGGCATCATAGGAATAGAACTCATCGCACGGCACCACTTCTCCGGGGACAGACGCGCGCGGTTGCTCATTGCCCAGCACGCTGATCTCGATCTCACGGGCATCGACGCCGCGTTCGATCAGGATACGGCGGTCATAGCGTGCAGCGTCCATGATGCCCTCCAACAGGTCAGAGCGATTTTTGCACTTGGTGATGCCTACCGAAGAGCCCAGGTTGGCTGGCTTTGTGAAGATGGGGTAGGTAAATTGCCGTTCGGCTTCATCCAGAATGACGTTGATGTCCGCACGGATATCTTTGCGGGTGACGGTGAGTGATGGCACTATGGTGATGTTGTGGGCGCGCATTACGTCTTTGAAAATAGCCTTGTCCATACCAACGGCCGAACCAAGCACACCTGCCCCGACATAGGCCATACCAATCAGATCCAGGTATCCTTGCAAGGTGCCGTCTTCCCCGAAGGTGCCATGCAGCACCGGAAAAACCATGTCGATGGTGGTGACAGCAGTGAGCTTCCCACCGTTGATGGCATACAGGGATTGGTCACCGGGCTGATTTAAAAATGTCACCTGTTGGAAGCGCTGGGTGGTGGGTTGTTCGCGGGCAGAGAGCGCTTCGTGGATTCCCTCACCCATCCACCACACCCCGGAATGGTCGATGCCAATCGGGATGATGTGGTATTTTTCGGGTGAAAGAACTGAAAAGACTGACGCGGCGGATTCCAGCGAAACCTCATGCTCGCCGGACCGGCCGCCGAACAGAACGGCGATGGTGGCTTGCGGTGCTTGCATCTTCATTGTTACCATTCTCCAATTTTTAAAATTTCCGGCTCTAACAGAATGCCGTGATGTTCAAAAACAGCTTTTTGAGTGAGTTCCATTAATGCCACCCACTCCTGGGCGGTGGCTTGCCCGACATTAATAAAAATATTGGCGTGCTCCATGCTGATCATGGCATCACCCACACGCGTGCCTTTCATGCCCAGCTGGTTGATCAAGCGCCCGGCAAAACCATTTTCGGGGTTCTTGAACACCGAGCCGATGCTGCGGGTGGCGGGCTGCTTTTTGCGGCGTTTTTCCTGGTTTTCCTGCATTTTCACGTGAATCTGGTCGCGATCCCCCGGCGCCAGTTGAAAAATGGCGGATAAAACCACATGGTTGATGGTGTTATTTTTGAGGAAACTCTTGCGGTAGGCAAAACCCATTTCATCGGGTTGGTAATCACGCGGTTGTTCGCCGCGTTGCATCATGCGGGCAGTGATGATATTCATGGCAATATCGCCGCCAAAGGCGCCAGCGTTGCCAATGACAGCCCCGCCCACCGTGCCGGGTACACCTTCCGCCCATTCCATGCCTGAGAGGCTGTGTTGTTCGGCAATGCGTGCGGCTTTGCCCAGCAGCGCACCGGATTCGGCGAACAAACGGGTCATTGCGCCTGAGGATGGGTCTTCGGTAATGTTGACGGCTTCAGCGCGGTTGATGATGGTGACGCCGCGGATGCCTTTGTCACTGACCAGCACATTCGAGCCTTTACCAAGGATGAGTGTAGGCAGGTCTGCCTGCCAGCAGGCGGAGACCATCTGCGCCAGTTCGGTTTCATTGCCTGCCATGAGCAACACATCTGCCGGTCCGCCTATGCCAACCGAGGTATAGCGTGACAGCGGTTCGTCGATCAGCATTCTGCCGCCGAATTGCTGCTGCAAAGAATGGATGGTGTGGTCGGAGACGGCGCTCATGCTGACTCCTTTGGCGCAGAGTGGCTTGCTCGTCGGCTCAGTTGCTGTTCCAGCATGGCATTGATGGCGATCGCGCTGCCAGCGGAGCAGACGATGACAACATCACCGCTGGAAAGATTATTAACGAGCAGGTTGACAGCATCCTCAAAGGCCGGTGTGTAATGTACATGGAGATGTTGAATCTGGCTGGCCAACCATGGCTCGGAATAATCATCATTGTGTTCACGGGCGGCATAGACGGAGGTCACCAGCACCTCATCGGCGTCGGTGAAGGCTTCTTTGAAATCACTGAGCAGCGTCAGGGTGCGTGAGTAAGTGTGGGGCTGCCACACTGCCCATATGCGTCCATCAGGAAATTTCTGGCGGGCTGCCCGCAGAGTTGCTTTGATTTCGGTGGGGTGATGGGCATAATCATCCATCAGGGTGATGCCGTCAATCACGGCTTTGGTGTCAAAACGGCGGCTGGTGCCGGTAAATTGTGATAGAGCGCGGCTGGCAGCCTGGACATCTGCGCCAAGGAGGTGTATGACAGCAATTACGGCGGCGGCGTTGAGGAAATTGTGCTCGCCAGGCATGGGTAATGGTACATGGACAAGCGGCCTGCCTTTGTGGATGATATCAAATGCATAGGTATCCTCCGGGTGGCCTTGTGAAGGAACGATGCGGTAGTCAGCCTGTTCGGCGAAGCCATAGGTGGCTGTTTGGACCGAAGAGGGGACACCCTCCAGAAGGCTCATTGCCTGCGGATCATCGGCGCAGAGCAGCAGATAACCGCCCGGTTGGATGTTATGTGTAAATTGCAGAAATGCCTTGCGGTAATCCTGCATGGTAGGGAAGCAGTCGGGGTGGTCGTGCTGCATATTGGTGATGATGGCAAGATGGGGTGACAATCCCAAGAACATATTGTCATATTCATCTGCCTCGATCACGAAATACTCACCTTTGCCGGCGTGTGCGTTGCTGCCGAGATTTTTGGCAACACTGCCGATGATGTAGGAAGGATCACTACCGAGGGCAGTCAAGACCCATGCCAGCATGGCGGTCGTGGTGGTTTTGCCATGGGTGCCGGCCACTGCCAGGCAAAGCTCGTGTTGAATTACGCGCGGGAGCATTTGGGCGCGTTTGTAAACCGGTATACCGGCTTTTCGTGCGGCTATTACCTCCGGGTTGGTGTCGGGGACAGCCGAGGATTGGATGATCCAATCGGCGTCTGCGATGTGCGCAGCATCGTGACCAATGAAGACCACAGCCCCGCTGGCGGCGATGTTATCTGTCTGTGGGGAGGCGTGCATATCTGACCCAGAAACATGGTGCCCCTGTTCCAGGAGCACTTTTGCTATGGCTGATAAGCCGGTTCCACCAATGCCGATCAGGTGGATGTGATTCTTGTCTGGCATCTGGCCTCGCTTCTACACCACCATCACCAGGATGAAGATCACAAGCAGACCTACACCGATGTAAAGGACGGTGCCTTGCAGCCAGGCAGGCGGCAAGAACTGGATGAAGTTGATGGCGCGTGTGTTCAGTTCTGCAATGGGGCCTTCTGCCGGGTTCAACAGCGCAAGGCCGGGGTAGTTGGCTGCATGGAGGAAGTACCAGATACTGCCGAAGATCATGTAGCCGTTGATGCCGCCTACAATGAAGCCGGTGATTTTATCGAGTTTGATTGACCCAACCATGCGGTCTTTCATGATGGCGTTTTCGCGAGGAATTTGATAACCAGCCATGGTGAGAATGGTCATCAAGATGGTGCGCACCCAGAAAAGAGGAAGGCCCCCTTCCATGGTAGTGAGCGTTTCGCGAAAGAATCTGGTCATACCCAACAAGTCAAGGGTAAATAGTGTTATTAACAATGCAATGGTGACCAGTAGTTCACGGGAGGAGCCGCGAAAAGCACCAATGATGGCAAAAAGGACAACAAACACCCATAACATTGTATGAAGATATATCATACCGTATTCTCCCTTCCTGTTGTGCCAGTCTTTTCTCCGCCGAGTGTGACGAGTAATTGCGCGATTTTGGCGGCAGCATCGGGTTGACGTAACGACAACATAGCCTGCTGCATGGACCGGTATTCTTCAGGATTGTTCAAGAGTTGATCTATCATTGCTTCTAATTGTATAGCCAATTGCTCATCAGGTAGAAAGCGTGCAGCCCCACGACTTGCCAGGTATTCGGCATTTATTTTTTGGTAGCGCCAGGCATAAGGATAGGGGACAAGGATGGCGGGGGTGCCAATTATTGGATATTCACCGAGGATAGAAGCACCTGCACGCGAAACGATCAGGTCGGCAGCGCGCAGAGCAGCCGGCATTTCTTCGTGCAGGTAGGCGTAGAGATGGTAATCGGTTGTTGATTCTGGAGACAACGATGCCGTTTGCGCCTGGACTTCTGACCAACCAGTTGTGCCGGTGATATGTACTATTTGATATTTTTGCAGCAACGATGGCAATAGTTTAAGCAAAGCGCGGTTGATGGTTTGCGCGCCTTTGCTGCCCCCGAACACAAGCACAACAGGTTTGCGATCATGTAAAGACAGGGCTTTTCGGGCACTGATACGGTCAATCTGCATCAATTCCGGTTTCACCGGGTAGCCTGTGACATTGATCTTGCGGTGGGGGATCAATGCTGGAAAATACGGCAGTGAATCCGCATTCGGAACAGCGATCAAATTGGCGAAAAATGAGATTAATTTCAATGCCAGGCCGGGTTCAATATCCGGCACAAACAAAAGTGATGGATATCTGATGGCAGCCAATGCCATAGGCACAGCGACATATCCGCCAGTGAAGAGCAGTACATCCGGCTGAAATCGTTTGAGCACCTGTTTGGCTTTAAAGAAGCCCTTCACCAGGCTGATAACATTACCTGGCAGGCGGGAGAGCCCAACACCGTGGACACCAGCAGCAGGAATACTGGCGAAGGGGATGCCTTCACGCTTGACCAATTCTGCCTCCATGCCGCCATCACCGCCCACCCACAGGAGTTCAAGGTCATCTTCAGGAAGTTCGCGTAAAACGTTGAGAGCGGGATACACGCCGCCCCCCGTCCCCCCGGCGCAGATCAACAGGCGCATCGAGTGACCTCCTTTCCATGGCGATTTTCTTTTCATTACTGATGCGGTGAATATTGAATATCAAACCAATGGCGCCCAGGGAGGTCACCATCATGGAACCGCCATAACTGATCAGCGGTAACGCGTTGCCTGCCACCGGAAACAGGTTGACCATTACGCCCATATTGAGGATGGCTTCAAACACCAGCCAACAAGTTAAGCCGGCAGCCAGCAGTTTACCGGTCATATCGGGGGCTTCATCGGCGATTTTCAAGCCACGCCACAGGATCACTCCGTAAAGGAGAATGACGAACGTGCCTCCGAAGAAACCTAATTCTTCGACAATAACCGCGAAAATGCTGTCGGTCCAGGGCACTGGCAGACCAATGAATTTGGAAGAGCCTTCCCCCAGTGGCGTACCAAACCATCCACCGCGGATGATGGCAGACACAGAATGTTGGATGTGGTCACTGGTTTTTGAAATATCGCTCCAGCTGCCAAAATAGTTTTCAATGCGGTATTGCACATAATTGGTACCGAAGAGGGGTTCAGAGAAAACATAGATCAAACCGAAGATGACCAAGGCAAACAGAATGATAATTACCATGATGCGCCAGCTGCCATCAGCCATGAAAAACAACAATCCACCCAGGAACATGACCGTGAGCATGGCACTGATATCGGGCTGGGCAAGAATCAAACCACACACCAACCCCAGAATTATTCCCAGAGGCAAGACGCCGCTGACGAGACTGTTCAACTGGTCCTTCTTGCGGCTGATCCACACCGACAGATAAATGATCACCGCTACTTTGGCAAGCTCGGATGGTTGAATAGAACCGCCGAACAGGGCGCGTTTTGGTACAGACACATCGAGCGGTACAAAGAAAACAGCCACCAGCAGGACGATGGTACCGACAAGAATCCACGGCGCCAGCGGGCGCAGCCAACGGTAGTCAACACGATAGGCTACATAAGCCACCGCCAGGCCAAGAACCACAAAGACCACCTGTCTTCGCAGGAAAAAGTAGGGGTTGTTGGTGGTGGTGTTGCGGATGGAATACTGCATGGAAGATGAGAAGACCATGACCAATCCCAAAATGAGGAGGATGACCACCGCGATTAACAAAGGGGTGTCAATCTTGAGGTTCATACGCTTGAGGTTTTTCGCCTGCGTATCGATGGAAGCATTACCTTTTACGAAATTTGTTGCACCCATTGTTTGAACCTTTCTCCACGTTCTGCAAAATCCTTGAATTCGTCAAAACTTGTCCCGCCAGGAGAGAGCAGCACCACATCACCAGCCTGCGCGACGCTTGCGGCGCAGGCAACTGCTTCCTGTAAGGCTGGGCAAGTGTGGATTTTCACCAGACTGGTAGCCGAATGGGCGCGCCGCAAGATGGGTTCAATCAGGTGAGCGGCTTCCCCAAACAAAATGACATCATGCACGCGGCGGTGAACCAGATTGGCAAGATGTTCCCAGGGCAGGTCTTTGTCTCTGCCGCCCAGCAGCAGCACCAACGGTTCACTAAAGGAGCGGATGGCTGCCATGCTGCGTTCAGGGGTGGTAGCAATCGAATCGTTGTACCATTGCACGCCTTTGTGTTCCCGCACAAATTCCAGGCGGTGCGGTACGCCGGTGAATGATGCAATACTGTCATGAATCCGATCTAAAGAGATTTGGCTGCAATAGGCCAAAAGCAATGCTGCCATGACATTTTGAATGTTGTGTCTGCCGCGCAGCAGGATCTCGTTGATATTGAGGATTTCTGTTTCTTGTATGCCATTGGAGAGCAAGAGTTGATCGCTGCTTTGGTAAACCTGGGGATGAACGCCCGGGCTGCGTCGAAAACCGAAACTCGCCCACCGGCCGGGTATGATCGTCCGCAAGGCGTTGGCTCCCATATCTTCGTGGTTGATGATGGCCCAGTCATCAGCTTTCTGCCAGCGAAACAGGTTGGCTTTGGCGGCTGTATAGGCCTCCATGGAACCATGGCGATCCAAATGATTGGGGGTGATGTTCAGAATGGCAGCCACCGACGGAACAGTTTTCATCAATTCCAGTTGAAAGCTGGACAATTCCAGAACGACCACATCTTCAGGCCGGATATCTTCCACCTGTTCAATGAGCGGCATGCCGATATTACCGCCCACCCAGACCTTGCGATTGGTATTTTCCAGCGCATCGGAAACAATTTTGCCCATCAGTGCGGTGGTGGTGGTTTTGCCAGCTGAACCTGAGATGCCGATCACCTGTCCCTGTACGAATTGCATGAACAGTTCAGAATCATTGGTTAATGGAATGTGGCGGCGGATAGCTTCCTCGATGAGAGGCAAATTGAGCGGAACGCCGCCGGAAACACACAACATGTCGAGATTTTCCAACAGTTCCAAAGGGTGGCTTCCCAGATGCCAGGAGAGAGTGCCCTGCGGTTGGCGCGCCAACTGCCACGCGGTCATCTGGTCAATGACAGGCTGCATGGCAGCACTGTCACTGCGGTCATTGAGGATGACATCAGCACCACGCTCCAGGAAAAAACGCGCAAGGGCGAGCCCCTGGCGGGCCGCGCCGATCACGCAAATCCTTTCTCCTTGCCATTGATTGCTGACAGCCATAATCCCTCTATAACATCGACACAGCGATGCCCAACATGGTGAATAACAAACTGATCAGCCAGAAGCGCTGCACAACCTGGGTTTCGCTCCAGCCGCTGAGTTCAAAGTGATGGTGAAGCGGTGCCATCTTGAAGACACGTTTGCCCCTGGTGGCCTTGAAATAGGCAACCTGGATGATGACGCTGACCACTTCGCTGACAGGAATGACTGCGATCAGGGGCAATATCAGCCATTCGCCCGTCATCAACGCTACCACAGCCAGTGTAGCGCCTAAAGCAAGTGAACCGGTATCACCCATGATCATTTGGGCAGGATGCACATTGAACCAGAGGTAGCCAAACAAAGCACCCACCAGTGTAAAAGCAAAGCGGCCGAGGTCAGACTGACCATTCATGATGGCGATTGCGCCATAAGCGGCAAAACAGGTGGCCGCGATCAAACCTGCCAGCCCATCCAGCCCGTCAGTGAAGTTCATGGCATTGCTGAAGCCTACGATGATGAAGGCGGCGATGGGGATATAGACCCAGCCCAAGTTCAATTCTTGCGATTGTTCGAAGATAGGGATGATTACATCGGGTACATCAAGCACGTATTGCAAAACCCATGCAATGATCAAGGCCAATATGATCTGGATGATGAACTTGGTAGAACTGCGCATGCCCAAACCGCGGCGCGGGCCGCGGATGCCTTCCCAATCGTCAATAGCACCCAAAATGGCATAGGCGATCAATACCAGCAGGGGTAAGAGGGCAGTTATCCCACTCATATATTGCAGCCCGATGAAAGAAGAAGCATTCAGCAAAATAGTGAGCATGGTCACCGGTAAGATGAACAACAAACCACCCATGGTAGGGATGCCGGTTTTCATCTGATGTCGTTCAGGCCCGTCGATGCGCACAATTTTTCCGATTTTAAAATGGTGCATCAAGCGAATGGCGGGTGAGCCCCAAATGACAGTAACCATAAAGCTCAAGGTTGCCAATGCCAGGGCAAGCGAAATATCTGAGGTGCGCATCCATTCAAAGATCATAGTTCTTTCTCCAGTGCCCGTGTAATTCGATCCATACGTAAGCCATGGCTTCCTTTCACCAGCACGATATCGTTTTCGGCCAGCGTTTCTCTGAGAAAACTGATCGCCTGGGAGACTTCCGCCAGCCAATGCACCTGTTCGGCAGGCATGCCGGATCGCAGGGCAGTCTCGGTGATGATTTTACTACGGTCTCCCACACCAATCAAAAAATCACAGGTTTCAACCGCATGTGTGCCTACCAATTGGTGTCCGCTGACCTCATACTGGCCCAATTCATACATCTCGCCCAACACAGCGATACGGCGGCTGGTGGGGGTGGGCAGGATCATGTCGTTCAGCAGGTCTAACGCAGCACAGGTGGATTCAGGGGCGGCGTTATAGGTGTCGTCCAGCAGCACCGCGCCATTGGGCAAATGCATGACGGACAGACGCAATTGGGCATCGGCTTGCTGCAAACCGTGCAGAATTTCGTCCCAGGTAAGGTTGAAGGCAAGCCCGGCGGCGGCGGCACGCAACGCGGTGTAGACGTTGTGGCGTCCGACTAAAGGGGTATGGACGGGGATGGATTGACCGTTATGATGGAACGTGAAGCACAATCCTTCCAAACCGGGGCTCTGGATGTCATCTACCCACAAATCTGCCTGTGGATCTAACCCGTAGTAGAATACCTTCGCGCAGGTGTCTTTTGACATTGGCCGGACAAGCTCATCATCATAATTCAGGATGGCAGTGCCATGCGGCGGCAATGCCTGCACCAGTTCTGTTTTTCCATGCACAATCTCCTGCTGCGAGCCGGCGCGTTCTGCATGCACCGTGCCGATATTTGACACGATGCCCACCAGAGGTTGGGCGATTTCGCAAAGAAAGGTGATCTCACCGGGCACATAGAAGCCCATTTCCAATACCGCTGCTTCGTGTCCGTGTCCGGCTTCTAACAAGGTGATCGGCAGTCCGACCTCATTGTTGTAGTTTCCGCGGTTTTTGAGGGTGTGGTATTTCTGGCGCAGGACCGAGGCTACCAGTTCTTTGGTGCTCGATTTGCCGATACTGCCGGTGATGCCGATGACCTGTAGATCAAGTTGGGTGCGCCAATAGCGGGCGATTTGCTGCAGGGCTTCAATCGAATTGGGTACCTGGAGGCAAAGGGGCAGCGTTCTGGCTGACTGGATGGTTTCCATTGTGTAGATGTTGTAGGGCGGACAAGGTTTTTCGACAATGGCCAACAGTGCACCGGCAGCGAAAGCCTGTTCAACATACCGATGCCCGTCTGTATTGTCACCTTTGGCGGCAAAAAAAATACCGCCGGGCGTGATCAGCCGTGAATCGGTGGAAGCGCCATTCAGGGTTGTATCCAACAATTTCGGCGAAAGGCTGTCGATTGCCCTTTGTAGTGAATCTTGCAGTCGTAATGCCGTCAGCACATGACGCAGAGAGATCATGGAGCGACCTCGCCTGAAACAGTCTTCAAACGGATCTCATCGGGGGGAATCTGGTAGTAGGTCAGCAGATATTCAGCGACTTCTGCAAATACCGGGGCTGATACCATGGAAGCAAAGGTGGCAGTTTTGGGATTGTCGATCCACACATAGACCATGAATTTAGCGTCCTCTGCTGGACCCCAACCAACGAAGGTGGCGTTGGTTTCACGGTCAGAATAACCGCCAGGGATGGCTTTGAGGGCAGTACCGGTTTTACCGCACAAAGAATACCCCTCGACAAAGGCATTCCATGTTTCCGTTTCGGTGGGGTCAGGAGAAATGATGAGCATATCATTGACAGTTTTGGCAATCTCAGGTGAGATCGGATTGGCGAATACCTGGGGGGTGTTGTTGTATTGCATACTATCAACCACAATGGATTTCAACACGTGCGGCGCCATGATGCGGCCGTTGTTGGGGATGGCGGAGATGGCCATCATCATCTGGATGGGCGTCAATGCGATACCATGACCATATGCCTGGCGGCCGAGTTCGACCGGCCGCCAATCAAGCGTCCCCGGTTCTTTCAGGGGATAGACGGTCTCTCCGGCGAGGTCGATGTTGGTGCGGCGGTCAAGGCCGAATGCATGCAATCCTTCGTAGAATTTCTCCACACCGGTCTGGGTGTTGACCCATGCCAAACACACATTCGAGGATTTGCGCAGACATTCGCCCATGTCGAGGCGGCCCATTCCCTGCTGGTTCCAGTTGGTGATTTCACGATAGCCGACTTCGATATGACCAGTGTCGTCGTAAACAGTGTCAGGCTGGACGGCTTCGTTTTGTAAGGCAATCGCCATTGTGACGACCTTGAACACAGAACCTGGCTCGTAGGTGTCCATGATGGCCTTGTTATAGCGGTTTTGGGAGACAATGGCGGTGTTTTCTTGAGCCTCTTCATCCTCAAAAACTTCTTCCTCTATGTCACCCTCTTCATCGGCTTCATTGTTCTTCTGCTGTGTGCTGATAACATCATTGCCCAAAGCTTCCTGCCAGTACCAATATTGGTTGGGATTGGCACGTGGGGTGGTAGTCATCGCAATGATCTCACCATTTTTTGGGTTCATGACGATGATGGTGCCAGAATCGGCATCGTAGCGCTCCACAGCCTCATCGAGAATATTCTCGATCTCTGCCTGCACCACCGCATCGATGGTCAAAATCAAGGATTGCCCGATAGGAATGTCCTCGATGTAAAAATCATCATATAACTGCAATGCCAGATAGCTGATTTTGTCTTCGGCGGCCAGTTTGGTGTTGTAATAGCCCTCCAGGCCAAATTGGCCAATGGTTCCATCGCGATTGAGGAAGGTGGCAAAACCCAGTATGTTAGAAGCCAGGTCATCTTCAGGGTAGTAACGCTGCAGGTGGGGCGTCCATACCAATCCGCGCAAGCTGGGCAGCTCATTGACCCGGGTGCGTTCTTTGGGGCTGGCATTTTCAAGAAACCGCAGACGGTTCTCTTCATAGTATTGCCGCAGCGCGGTCAATTCATCGATGGTGGATTGGGGGATATTATCCAGTGAATAGAACTGATGGTAAATGTGGCCTTCAAGCTGGTCATTGAATGGTTTACTGGCTGCCTCAAAAATCGCAGCTTCATCCAATTTATATTCTTCACCAAAATATTGCATGATGGTCTGGGTAATGGTATTCGGGTTGCGCCCGTCATTTTCGGTGACCGCGAGGTTAATGCCTAATTGGTAGACTGTTTTTGAGCCTGCCAGCAGTTTGCCATTAATATCGTAAATGCGACCGCGCTCAGCCTCATGTTTGATGGGAAGATAAGAAGAGACCCTGGTTTTGTCCTCGCTGAAAGCCACCATGACAGGATCATTCTGTACACGCAGGATCTGGAAAACGATCATCAACGCTACCAGGCTGAAAATGATGCCGATGGTGGTTAGTCGGGGTGATTTTTTGTTCATGGCCTGATACCCGGTGTGATGGCATATTGCTGCAGGGTGTACACCAGCAGGTCCCACATCGATTCGGTGTAACTGGTGCGCAGCATGGGCTGGGTGAGTTGTTGGTCATGATACAAAGGCGCTAATTGGAAGGGCTGTTTCGACTGATAACCCTGGACGCCCACAAAAACAAGGTCTTTGCTGCTATACGGTTCAAATCCTATGCGAGACATATTGTCCTTGAGCGAACGCGCGCCTTGTTTTTTCGCCAATTCACTTTCCAGGCTGATGATGCGTTCCTGCAATACGATCTTTGAATATTCCAGACTGCGGTAGCGTTGGGTGGCAGCAGCCATCTGTGAAGCCAGCGCCAGGTAGAGGGCGGATGTTAACGCAAAGAAGAACCCGATCAGCAGAATCTGGCTGATCCGTTTCAGTTCAGTCCGCCACGGTTTCTGGCGGTAAGCCTGGCGGGTTGCGTTTCTTTTGGTTGCGTAGGTCATACAATAGTTCGCCTGGTAGGTGGTTTGAATCTTTCTTGCTGCAACAGTCATGCCATGGATGAATGTACAGAGGTATTATCTCAAAAAAATGGATATCAATTGCCTTAAATTTTCTGAGCGATTCTTAATTTTGCACTGCGGCTGCGGGGATTTTGCGCCACTTCCTGCTCAGATGCCATGACTGCTTTGCGCGGCGTCAGGCGTATGGAGGCGGTATGGCCGCAGGTGCAGACCGGCTGTTCGGGCGGGCAGATGCAATCGGTGCTCTCACGGCGGAAGCTGTTTTTCACAATGCGGTCTTCGAGCGAATGAAAAGAGATGACCGCCAGATACCCGCCAGGCGCCAACGCCTCGATCGCCAAAGGAATGATGCTTTCGACTGCGCGCAATTCTTCGTTGACGGCAATGCGCAGGGCTTGAAAAGAGCGCGTAGCGGGATGAATGTGTGTGCGTCCGCGGATGGGGCGCCTGCCGATGGCCTCTTCAATGATGGCAGCCAGTTGGGTGGTAGTCGTTATCGGACGGCGGGCGAGAATAGCGGCAGCCAGTCGGCGTGATTTGGGTTCCTCGCCGTAGCGCCACAGAATATCTGCCAGTTCGCTTTCGGTGGTATGCTCCAGAAATTCGGCTGCGCTGACACCCCGCGTGGGGTCAAAGCGCATATCGAGCGGACCTTCACGCAAAAAGGAGAACCCGCGTTGTGGTTGATCCAGCTGCATAGAAGAAACGCCAAAGTCAAGAACTATGCCGTCTACTGCCTGCCAGCCTAATGAACGCATGTGTTGGTGCAGGGTCAGATAAGAGTCATGGACGAGGTGAAAGCGTCCTTCAAATGGCGCAAGGGTTGCCCGCGCCAGGCTGATGGCTTGTGGATCAAGGTCGAAACCCAGTAACTGCCCATCGGGTGTGCTGGCGTTGAGAATGCCATAGCTGTGTCCGCCCGCACCCAGCGTGCCGTCCACATAGCGTCCGCCGCTCTGCGGGTTGAGTGCATTGATGATCTCCTGGTAAAGTACGGGACGGTGGAGCGGGGTGGGGTTGGGCATGTTGCTCAGAAAAGCGCTGGTTGATCTTCGTCAGTGGGAGCATCGTTGAAGATGATGCTGAATTTGGCGAACCGTTCCTGGCTTAAGTCACCCTCAATCAAGGAGTGGTTGAATTCTGCCCAGCGCTGCTCAGTCCAGATTTCCAAATAAGAACCGTTGCCAGCCAGCACTACAGATGTGCCGGGTTCGAAACCAATCAGTTCGAGCAAGTCGGAGGGGATGCGGATACGGTTGCTGGCATCAAGGGGCAGTTGTTTGGCTTTAGCCATGAACAGACGGCGCATGGTGCGGGCATCCGGATCCATGAAGTTGAGGGTCGAGATATAGCGGTAGAATTTATTGTAGTCTTCAGGTTTTAGCAGCATCAGATTTTTGTCGAAGCCCACGACGACATACAGGATATCGCCAATTTCCTCGCGATATTCCGCGGGGATCATGATCCTGCCTTTGCTGTCTAAATGCCGTGTGTACTCGCCGAAGAACATATGATTCCTTAGTTGACTGACATTGAAGGTCGGACCGGGATCCGACCTTCAATTCCCACAAGTTCCCACTTATTACCACCACTACCCACATTATATAGAGTTTTGCGTATAAATGCAAGCACTTTTGTGAAATTACTGGGATTAATCACAGGATTGGCATGTTTTGGGCTGCCAAGTGGGCACAAAAAAGCAAAAACCGGCAGATTCCCTGCCGGTTTGTTGTGGATTGGTTATTTATGTCAGGCTGCCATGCGCAAAATTTCGGCGGCGGCTTTGGCGTCAATCTGGCCGCGCTCGCCCAGTTTGGTGCCTCGTTTGGCGAAGCGTGCTTCTACCCTGTCGGCGGCCTGGTTCGCATCAATGTTGTAGTCGCTCAAGCGGGTGGGCATGCCGATGGAGTGATAGAAGTCTTCGGTCTTCTGGATGGCCTGCTCGATGGCGGTGTCTTCATCGGTTATATCCAACCTGTCTCTTATACACATCTCCGAGCCCACGA
>OMKS01002411.1_pt1 | contig 15638 bp, 12 predicted proteins | sample 1674721 | NCBI WGS metagenome assembly OMKS01 (sample SAMN06264996, study PRJEB25208) | sediment metagenome | isolation source: hot spring sediment | place: USA: California | collected 2014-09-02
CAGCCAAGCGAAAACAAAGGCTGCCCTGAGTGGGGAGTTGCGTGGTTATGAAACGGGTGTTGCTGTCAGCAGTCTTTCTTGTCATGCTTGCGGGGTGTGCCACGATGATGAGGGAACCCAGAGGCCCGTTCGAGTGCTGGGCCGTGGACCCACTGGTCAAAGTGTTTCAAGACGCAACGCCGGAAGGCGGGCGCGTCGCGCATGCCGACGTGGCCCGCGGAGAACACGCCTCGTTTCAGGTCGTGGTGCGGGCGGAGGACGGCATCCGCGGTCTGACGGCCGACGCGTCGCCATTAGAGCTGCGCCACGGCAACGAAACGCTCGTGGCGGAATCGGTCCGTTTCGTGGGATATGTGCATGTGGACCGCCCCACGCAAACTCCATCGAGTGACCAGTTACGCGAACCGCCGGCGGATTATCCCGACCCCCTGCTCGAGGATGAGACGATTGACGTTCCCGAGGGCCATGCGCAGCCGGTATGGGTGACGGTGCATGTACCGGTGGATGCGCAGCCCGGTACGTATCGCGGCACGCTGATCCTCGAGGGCGAGACCGGCGGCGCTCCGGCAACCGTCACGGCGCCGCTGACTCTGCATGTGTATGACGTAGCGGTGGAATCGACGCGCCTGTGGGTTACCCAATGGTTCAGCATGCAGTGGCGGCACATGGAGATCGAGCCCGAACCGGAATCGGACGAGTATTACGCGCTGTTGCGCCGGTACGCCCGCAATATGGCCGACCACCGCCACAATGTCGCGCTCATTTCTCCAATCCATCTTGCAACCTTCGAGGCCAACACCGATGGCATGCTCGACATCGATTTCTCGAAGTTTGACCGCTGGGTCGAGATATTCCAGGAAGAGGGCGTCATCGGCCGCATCGAGGGCGGCCACATTGGCGGCCGCGTGGGCGGTTGGGAATCCGAGTTTGTCGTGCACACCCGCCGCGTCGAAGATGGACAGGTGGTCAGCGAGCGCGTCGCGCCCGATTCACCCGAAGCCGACGCCTTCTATGCGCAGTTCTTCCCGGCCCTGGTCCTGCATCTGCAGACCAGAGGCTGGCTCGCTATCTACATGCAGCATCTGGCCGACGAGCCCACCATGACAAATTTCAAAAGCTATGAGGCGCTTGCCGCGCTTGCGCGCGCGTACGCCCCGGAGTTGCGCATTATCGAAGCGACCCACTCCAAAAATCTTGTTGGCTCCATTGATATATGGGTGCCGCAGTTAAACTATCTGCATGATGACTTCGGGCATTATCAGGAACGACAGGCGGCGGGGGACGAGGTCTGGTTTTACACCTGTGTTTTCCCGCAGGGCGAATATGCCAACCGCTTTATCGAACAACCGCTCATCAAAACACGTCTGTTGCACTGGATCAATTTCAAGTACGGGATTACAGGCTACCTGCATTGGGGATACAATCATTGGACGGACGACAGCCCCGTTACCCATACAACAAGGCCGCATGGCGGGCCGCCTTACCTGCCGGCGGGCGACCCTTGGATTGTCTATCCGGGGAAAGAAGGGCCGCTCTCTTCAATTCGTTTTGCCGCCATGCGTGACGGCGTGGTGGATTATGAACTTTTATGCATGCTGGCGGAAAAAACCGGTGATGTCGCGCAGGAACTTGCCGGCCGGCTTGTGCTGGATTTCGACAACTATAACACCAATATTGCGACATTCAGAGACATGAGAAGAAAACTGCTGGAGTCGCTGTGTGAAGATTAAGGGGTGAATCCCCGCATGCCCGGGGATGTCTGAAATCTACGATCAGCCTGTTGTATTGTCTCGGAATCACCCTGTATACTCCTTACACTTTCTTTCTCACGCTTTTGCCCGGCGTCTGGTGTTTGAGAGCAATTTACTACTGGAAGGCGGCTTCATGCGTCATGTGTTTGAGACAGCGCTGGCACTGCTAAAAATACGCGTATTTCACAAGAGAATTCCGCTCTTCGTATCGTGGAATATTACTTTCCGCTGCAACTTGCATTGCCTGTATTGCGGTTCATGCGACGCGCCCCAGGCCGAACTGGACACCCAGGAGGTGCTTGATGGCCTTGAGATTCTGTGGGGGCTCGGAACACGATGGATAACATTTGGAGGCGGCGAGCCGTTGTTGCGCAAAGACTTGGGCGACATAGTGCGTCGCTCCAAGGAAATCGGATTCCGCACCTATTTGAGCACAAACGGCTGGCGTGTCGCTGACAAAACAGAGGAATTGAAGCATGTGGATCATGTAAACCTGAGCTTGGACGGCACAAGGGAAGCGCATGATCGCGTTCGAGGCGCGGGCGCCTATGACAAGGCGATGGAAGCCCTGAAAACATGCAAAGCCATTGGCGTTCCAGTGAGTTTGCAGTTTGTGTTAAATCGGTATAATCTGGACGCGGTGGACCATGCGGTGGCAACAGCTTCCGAATACAACGTGCCCATCATGTTTCAGCCGGCCACCAAATGGCTCAGCACATCGTTAAAGGAGAACCCAATCGCTCCGGATACCCAATCCTATCGCAAAGCGGTTGCCCGCATTGCAGATTTGAAGAGGCAGGGCGCGCCCGTCCGTAATTCTCACGCAGGCTTGCGCCATCTTGCATGTTGGCCGGAGCCTCGTTCCCTGTTTTGCGTTGCAGGCCGGGCAATGGCAATCCTCGAGCCGGATGGTTCAATGTTGGCTTGCCATCAATGTCAGGTCGGTCAATTCTTGGAAGGCGCCGACAAGACGGGCGACATGGCTGAAAAATTTCGTGAATTGCGTCTGCCCAAACAATGCGCGCAATGCTGGTGCGCGCCCGTAGTGGAATTGTGCTTGTTTTTTTCGCTGCATCCCGAAGCCATGTGCAATGCGTTTAAATACGGTTAAACTCCGGTTTTTATGGAATAGTTGCGGAGGGAATACGGGTTTACATACTGGTATGGAGTTTTTTTGCGCCGTCCCCGGCACGGTCCCACCGGAAAGCCGGAAAGGCCTCGACAACCACAGGATTTCCCATGTCACTCTGGCTTGGCATAAATGAAGACCTCTTTGATTCGGGAGTCGCGTTAAGCGATGGGGAAAAGGTGTTGTTTGCCTCGAATGAAGAGCGATACACGCGCCGGAAAAACGAAGGCGGTTTTCCGCATCACGCCTTGGACTCCCTTTTTTCCTATACCGGTGTGAACCCGTCGGATATAGATAATATCTGCATATCGGGCTTGATGACGCCGCCGCCGCCTGTGCGGTTGCTGCCGCGCGCGCATACTTGGCTTTACAATGCGCGCCGTGAAAAGCGAGATTCCTTTCTGCGAAAACTATTGGATGACGTCACGTTCTATCTGCCCATATCACACACCGCCGAAACCTCGCTGCTACGGCGCATTTCCGTTCCTTTTCTGCCCTTGATGGCGCGGCGCGTACTGCCGAGGGCGCTGAAGAAAAAGCCCATTTATTTTGTTGAACACCATATTGGCCATGGGGCGGCCGCGTGGCGTCTGTCCGGCTATGAAGAAGCTCTCGTTCTTTCGATTGACGGCATGGGCGACGGATTATCGGTGTTGGTGTTGCGTGCCACGCCCGGCAAACCGATGGAGCGGCTTTGGTCAGCCTCTTCCATGAACAGCCTTGGGCTTTTCTTTCAAGTGCTGGCGGAGGCCTTCGGATTCATGTCTTGCCGTGATGAAGGCAAAATAACAGGGTTGGCCGCGGCCGGAACGGCTGAAAATGTGGGCGCCCCCTTTCCTTTTCGCTACGAAAACGGACGGCTCGAGTTTACGGGACAATTCGGTTTTGGCCAACGGGGGATTGACTGGGCGAAACGCACATTGGTGAACAAGTACAGCCGGGAAGATTTGGCGGCATGGGCGCAGGACAACCTCGAAAAACATGTCGTGAAAATTGCCCGGGAATTTTTGCGGCAGACGGGGTTGCGACATCTTGCCGTGGCGGGGGGCGTGGTTGCCAACGTCAAATTGAACCAGCGTCTCCATGAACTGGCGGAAGTGGACCGGTTGTTTGTATTGCCCAACATGGGCGATGGCGGCCTTGGCCTTGGCGCCATTTGCGCCCGAGGCGGTGTTGCCCATCAACAACTGCGCGACGTATTCTGGGGCGAGTCTTACGACAACGCGGAAATTGAGCGTGAATTGCGGGAAGCCGATATTACGTATTATCGCGCTGAAGATATTGAGGCCGATACGGCCGCGCGATTGGCGGAAGGCAAGATTGTTGCGCGATTTTCAGGCCGCATGGAGTGGGGGCCGCGCGCGCTGGGCAACCGCTCCATTCTGGTGCGCACCACGGACAGGCAGGTTGTGGAACGGCTGAACCGCCTGTTAAAGAGAAGCGACTTCATGCCGTTCGCGCCCGCGGTGCTTGCGGAGGACGTTTCCCTCTATTGCCGGCGCCCCGAGCCGGCCCTTCATGCCGCTGAATTTATGACCGTATGTTTCGACTGCACGGAAAAAATGAAACGGGAGAATCCCGCCATTGTCCATCTTGACGGGACGGCCCGCGCCCAATTGGTTCAAAGGGAGAACAATCCCGGTTTTCATAAGATACTGCGGCTTTTCAAGGAAAGCTCCGGAGACGGGGTGTTGCTCAACACCAGTTTCAACATTCACGAAGAGCCCATTATTCGAACGCCGCGCGAGGCTGTCGCGGCGTTTTTGAAAGCGCGGATTGATTATCTCGCCATCGGCGATTTTATGGTTGAAGCGCCCGCCCCCGAGCAATAACGGAGCCCATTCGCGCCTGCCGCTGCGTTCTCCCTATACAACTTCTATGGTACCGGGGCTGGGGCTCGAACCCAGGACCTCTGGATCCACAATCCAGCGCTCTGACCGACTGAGCTACCCCGGCACCTGACAACCTCGCACGGTAAGTATAGCCCTTTTACCGTGTTTGTTGCAAGCAATAATATCCGCGCATTCAGGGAAGGCGAACGAATCATCCTGTCAGTCCAAAACGGGATACAAATAGCGCAGCGTTTCGGGGGGCGCGACACGCCGTATGCCGAGAGCCCCCTGTATCTGCAATGCGTTGGCCACCGCTTGACCGCGGTAATGGTTGTTTGTCACGACGAACAACCGCTTCACTTTCTCGCGCATGTCCATAATCCGCGCCACCCAGGGCGCAAGATCATCGCGTGTGTAAAGGTAATCGTAACGCGCGTCGCGACTGCTCTCCTTGCCGAACCAGTGTTTTTGGTTCCGCCCGTGAAGGCGAATATATCCTGTTGGCGCGGTCACATATGCCGAGGGCTTGAGGCAACCGTTAAGCGACGGCTGGTCTATGTTGCAAAAAGTAATGTCCCGTTCAGACAGCCCGGCAAGAAATTCGGGATGGTCCCAGGAATCGTGCCTCATCTCCACCGCCAGCGGCAGGCCGTCCAGCGTCTCGGCCAGCCGCGCCAGATATTGGCGGTTCTCCTGTGTCCGCTTGAAACTCCAGGGGAATTGCGCCAGAACCGCGCCAAGTTTGTCCGCCTCGCGGAGCGGTTCCATGCTTCTGCGAAAAGCGTCCGCCGCGCCCACATCCGGCTTCTTTTTGCGTTCATGGGTCAGCACGGCGGGCGCCTTGGCGCAGAACATGAAACGAGGGTTTGCCGCCGTTTGCGCCAGCCATGAAACACATTGACGCGCCATGACGGGGCGATAGAAGGTCACATTGATCTCGACCAAATCAAACCATTGGCACAAGAGGGGCAGCGGCTTTGTGCCGCCGGTCCATTTTTCAGGATAAACGACACCCTTCCAGTCGGCGTATTCCCAACCGGCGGTTCCCACATAAATCCCTTCCGGCGCGTCGTTCATGAGGATGACTACAAATCGTCTTCCGGCACCCGGTAATGCTCACGCAATCGCGCCAATTCCGTCTTTAACGCCTGCACTTGCTCAGCATAAGCGGGGTTTTCATACTCGCTTCTCATTTCGTTCGGATCCTTTTGAAGATCGTAAAACTCCCACTCGTCAAGGGTGTAAAAATAGGCGAGCTTGTAGCGTTCCGTGCGGACGCCGTAATGTTTGTAAACATTATGCACTTTTCCCTCGCCTTCATAGTAGTGATAGTAAATGGATTTTCGCCAATCCGCCGGAGATTCGCCGCGCATGAGCGGCACAAGACTTCTGCCCTGCATGTTGTCGGGAACAGGCAATCCGGCGATATCCAGAAAGGTTTCGGCGCAATCGAGATTCTGCGCCATTTGCGAGGCCTCCGAGCCTGCCGGAATCAGCCCCGGCCATCTTGCAAGCAACGGCGTGCGCAACGACTCCTCATAAATGAACCGTTTGTCAAACCAGCCATGTTCGCCAAGATAAAAACTTTGGTCTGAAGAATAAAAAACGACCGTATTCTTATCCAACCCCGTCTTTTCAAGATAATCAAGCAGCCGTCCCACGTTGTCGTCTATGGCCGCGATGCATTTCAAATAGTCTTTCATGTACCGCTGGTACTTCCAACGCACCAGATCGTCGCCCTCAAGATTCGCCTCGATGAACGCCTTGTTTTCAGGGTCGTAAGCAGCGTCCCAAGCGGCGCGCTGCGATTCATTCATACGGCCATAGGTGCGTTTGGCTTCGGGACCTTTTTTCTGTTCTTCGCTCCATACCTTGAGGTCGGGCCCCAGCCGCATGGTTTTGGCGATTGTCATATCCTGCTCGTGCGCCGCAGTGCCCCGTCCGGAATAGTCGTCAAAAAGATTGTCCGGCTCGGGAATCGTAACCCCGTCAAACAAATGATGGTGTCGGGGGCTGGGCTCCCATTCCCGATGGGGCGCTTTATGCTGCACCATCAACATAAACGGTTGTTCATTGTTCCGGTCGTTTTCCAACCAGCCCAGCGCCTTGTCCGTAATAATGTCGGTGACATAGCCCTCTTCGCGGACGCGTCCGTCCGGTGTGATGAAATCCGGATTGTAGTAATGACCCTGACCGGGGAGAATCTCCCATGCGTCAAAGCCCGTGGGTTCCGATTCAAGATGCCATTTGCCAAACAAGGCCGTCTGGTATCCCGAGTTACGAAGGAGTTTTGGAAATGTCTGCTGTTCACCGTCAAAGCGGTCGCCGTTTTTTCGGAAACCGTTCAGATGGCTGTGCAGGCCGGTAAGCACCACGGCGCGGCAGGGACCGCATATCGAATTCGTAACGAAACTGTTGCGGAACAACATGCCTTCCCGGGCGATGCGGTCTATGTTTGGAGTGGGCGCCGCTTGAGCAAGCCTTCCGCCATAGGCGCTCACGGCGTTTTGCGCATGGTCGTCGCTGTAAATCCACAGGATGTTGGGCCGGTCCGTCCCGCTTGCCCATCCATTAACCGCGCCGGCAAAAGTGGCCGCCGCCGCAGCGCCTCCCGCTTGTTTTAAGAAGTTACGTCTTGAAATCATATCTCTCTCCTTGGTAATACCCCAACAAACTGTCATACATACAACATAAGAAGAAGACTTGGCCCAACGCTATTTGCGCTTGGAATCCCAGTCGCAGTCGCGGCATATCCACAGGATATCGCCGGTTGGAGTATAAGCGCCGAAGGTAAGCGTCTTCAATAACAGGCCCATTATATCCCAACTTGCTATCGCGCTAATATTCGGGGAACCACATAACGGGCAGCGCTTTAGCTGATCGCCCGGCTTCCATTCCTCCCCCTTTTCTTCATAAGTCTCCTCAAAATCCTCTGTAATTGTCGGTGGCGGTGTTGCCAGCAGTTTACGCGCTTTAACGGCGTCCCGAGGATGAACGCGCAATACGGGCCCCCGCGCCAAAAGCGAATACCTCCCTGTCCAGGCCCCCATTTTCTCGGCGCTGTTTGTGACTGGAATGCCATGTTCTTCAAGGTAACTGGCAAGAAAAGCGGCCTCCGCGAGATCGCTGCATTGCTTTATGGTTGTCAATTGCTCTTTCATAGAAATACTTTGTCGGGGTTATGCAGGCATCATAAAACACCGCCGGGCAAGTTGCGTTACGCTTTCAATTTGCGTTTGTTGCCATGCTTCATCTCTGCCCAGTTCGACGGCCATGAGCGCCGCCACTTTCGGCGCGGCTTCCACGGCGGCGCGGGCGTTCAGGAAAAGCGCGCGTGAACGGCGCGCAAGAAAATCTTCCACCGTGCGCGCCTGCTCTTCTCGGACGGCCCAAATGACTTCCCCCGCGCACACGTCCAGTTCGGCGTGAATCGGCTGCCGCCAGTCTTCCTTTTCGGCAAGTAGATTGTTGAGGTGAAACGCGTCCGCGCCATAGCGCGCAAAGCGGCCCAATTCTTCGGGTTTCTTCACGTATCCGTGAATATGCAGGTTATGTGTTTTACATGGCGCGGGCTCGAGTTCCGCAACCACCGCGGCCTGATCCACCGTATCTTCAGCCATGCGCCGGTAGGTGGTCCATTTTCCGCCCGTAATGGTGACCAGTCCCGCCGTGGATATATGCAATGTGTGGTCCCGCGACAACGCGGCAGTGTTGCTTTCGCCTTCTCCGGAAACCAGCGGACGTATGCCTGTAAACACGCTGAGCACATCACTTTCGACCGGGTCCTTGCTTAAGTACCGCGCCGCATGGGTAAGCAAAAAGTCCAATTCTTCCGGCAAAGCGCGCGGTTCGAAAGCGACATCTTTAATGGGGGTGTCCGTTGTGCCGATAAGCGTGTGCGCATGCCAGGGAATGGCAAACAGGACGCGTCCGTCATCCGTATGCGGCACCATGATGGCGGTGTCGCCCGGTAGAAAAGATTGATCCAATACGATATGAACCCCCTGGCTGGGACTGATCATGCGCGGCGCGTCGGGTGCGTCCATCCGGCGAATCGCGTCGGTGAACACGCCGGTGGCGTTCACCACGACGCGGCCCGTTAACCGGTATTCCGCGCCCGTTTCATTATCCACGGCCACAACACCGCGCACAATGCCGTCTTCCTTAATAAGCGCCCTGGCCTCCACATAATTGGCCGCAATCGCGCCATGTTCAACTGCGGTTTGCATCATGTTTATCAACAAACGCGCGTCATCAAACTGGCCGTCATAATAAAGAACGCCGCCACGCAAACCTTCCGTTTCCACCGTGGGTATATGTTCGAGCGTTTTATTGAGCGAGAGATTGCGTGAAGTTCCAAATCCGTGCCGTCCCGCCAGAAAGTCGTACAGGCGCAAACCGATGCCGTAAAAGGGCGCTTCCCACCATGTGTAATTGGGCACGACAAAAGCGAGATCATGCACCAGATGCGGCGCGTTCTGCCGCATTAAGCCGCGTTCCTTCAGCGCCTCCAGCACAAGCGACACATTGCCCTGCTGCAAATAGCGCACGCCGCCATGCACCAGCTTGGTGCTTCGACTTGAAGTCCCTTTCCCGAAATCATACGCCTCAATCAGCAACGGGCGGTAACCGCGTGTCGCGGCGTCAATGGCAACGCCCATGCCGGTGGCGCCGCCGCCGATTATGATAAAGTCCCATACGGCGCTCTGATCTTCCAAGGCTGCAATCATGGTGGAGTGCTTTAGCATCGTTTCTATCCTCCAACAGGTCGTCCTGCTGTATTCTTTGACAAGCGCAATCGCTCCGTTATCGCTTTTCCCGCCGCAATACCGGAAAGAGTCGCCCCCTCAATCTGGCCGCCGCAAAAGGCGTCTCCCGCAAAATACAACGGCGCCCGGCCTTCCACAAGATAAAAATTCTTTTGCAATGTGTTTGCCGGAATGCCATAATCCCAACGGTATGCCGACAAGGAGGTGATGGGGCTTTTCAGGAACCGGGCCAACGCCTCCGCCAGGAGTTTTTCAACCACGTCAAGCGGCGTGTCGCGATGTCGTTCCGAAAAGGCGCGCGATGCATGTGCGGTTACGGCGGGGGCGTCGGGGGATATGCCCTTAATCTGGTTGTCCGTAAGCCATGCGACAACAGCGCCGTCAACGCGTATAGCGCCGGGCGCGGACAACCCGGAGGGGCCGTCAAGCGCGACAGCCGCAGCGATACAGGGAACATATTCAACGCCGGTCAACGGCAATAATAACGCGCCCATGCGCCAGGTGTTTTCATCGCTGATAAGACGCAATGCCGCGGGCAAGGGCGGCGTTAACAACACAATATCCGCCTTGATGCGCGTTCCGTTTTCCACATCAATCAACCAACAGGCGCGTCCTTCGGAAATGCGCTTGACGGAAGTGTTCAACCTGATTTGCGCGCCCTTGGCAAGCGCGTCCGGCAGTGCGCTCATGCCCGCCACGCCACAGTATCGCGGATGACTGGCACGTTCGGAAATCCCTGAAATGTCAGGAAACCCCCGGGTCCATTCGCGAACCGCGCCGGCGCCAATCCATGCGTCCGTCCAGTGTTGGAATTCCGGACGCCGCACCGTAAAGAACTGCGCGCCCATGTCATACGCGCCCCCATTATGAACAGCAGTCATACAACGTCCACCGGCGTGGGATTCGCGCTCCAGTACCAATGGCTGCATGTCATGTTCGAGCAGGATGCGTGCTGCGGACAACCCTGACAACCCGGCGCCGACAATCACTACGCCATGATATTCATCGTGCGGCAGTTGATGCTGACTGATTCTGGCCATGTATTCCGGTCAATGTCCCTGTATGAAAACAATGCACACGTCCGGGGGCGTCTCCTGCTTCAAAAAAAAGTGGATTTCCCCGGGCAAAAGAGTAGAATGAAAAGATGTAAGTCATAGATGTATCTTTGAAAGACATTTCCATCTGACGCATATTGTAACTGATTACTTGTTCAAGGACAAAAGATTGTGTGGGGCGGAAGCCTGTTTGTTTGAAACTTAACGGTTAGAAATTTTACAATAAGCGCTTGTGATTATGGTCTTTCATGTCGAATGAAAAGCAACCTGATAATGGGGATTTTGCCATGTTGTGGGTATTTATCGGGCTGGGAATCGCAGGAGTCTTTTTGGGGGGAAGCGTCTGCGGCATTGTGGCGGTTGTGCGCATACGGGATATGCGCATCGAATTGGATCTGTTGCAGCGTGATTTGCGCCGACTGCGCCATTATCACGCCGCGCCGGATGCTGAACGTCCAAGCGCAGCGCGCAAACCTGTAATTGCCGCGCATGAGATTGTTACTCCGGCCTCACAAGAGAAACATGCGGCAGAACGTCCTTGCGAAGCTTTCCCGCCCCAGCGATCAACCCCGTCTGCCGACGCTTTTGTTTCGACTCGGAAAATTGCGGAAGCCCCGCCGTCTGTGCCGCTTTCGTTGGAGATGCGTGTGGGCAGCCGCTGGATTATCTGGGTCGGCGCGATAATCTTTCTGGGTGGCGTGGCGCTCGGTCTTAAGTATACCTACGACAACAATCTAATCGGTTCCGGTGGTCGGATTATCATAGGCGTGTTAACGGGCGTCATAGCATTGTTCGTGGGCGAGGATTATGAGCGGCGTAAACAGGTCATTCCCTTTCAGGCGTTCACCGGCGGCGGCCTTGCCATCTTCTATTTATGCATATTTTTCGCTTTTCAAGTATACCATTTAACCGGCGCGGGCATTGCCATGCTTTTTGCGGTATTTGTCACGCTGCTCGCGGTCTCCCTGTCCGTACTGCACAACGCCGTGCCCATCGCCATGCTTGCGGTACTGGGCGGCTATTTAAGTCCCGTATTTCTGTCAACCGGGGAGAATGCGCCATGGACGCTTTTCACGTATGTTGCGGCGCTTAATCTGGTCGCGCTGGGCGCCGGTTATTTCCGCCGCTGGCGATTGCTTGATTTGCTTTGCCTTGCGGGAACAGCGGCATTGTATCTTGCGTGGTACGACAAATACTATGCCTATCCTGATCAAATGGCGCCCGCGTTGACATTTACAACCGTGTTCTATCTTATGTTTCTGATCGCTCCCGTCCTGTACAGTCTTGTGCGTGGTGTTCCGGAAGGGTTGCAGAGTCTTACGCTTATTATCGGCAACTCCCTGTTTTGGCTGTTCTGCTATTACAGTATTTTGTTCAAGGAACACCAGTTCTCGCTGGGACTTGTTGCGTTGATGCAGGCATTGCTGGTATTCCTGCTGTACAACCTGTGGATGCGCCGCGTGCGGGAGCCGACGCCGACCGGGCAATCGCTTCTGGTCATATCCATGTCGTTGCTGACGCTTGTCGTTCCGTTGTGGCTTCGTTTTTACACGATTCCCATTGCCTGGGCGGCGGAAGGCGTCGTGCTGTTGTGGTTGAGTTTCCGTTTTCGCAATGAATTAACCCGCTTGGGTGGTATTATCGCGCTGACGCTTTCAGGCGGCGGCCTGCTTTATTACCTCCCTTTGCACAGCGCGCCGTTTGTTCCAATATTCAACGGTTCATTCGGCGCATGGCTGTTTGTCATTCTGGCTGTAGTTTGCGGCGCGGGAGTTGTGAACCGTCACCGTAAAGCGAATAAAGACTTCTTCGAACCCTTGGCGGGAGTGATGGCGCTTGCGGCGTTGATAATGCTTTGCTTCCTGCTCACCGTCGAAACGTTTCAGTATTGGGAACTTCGGCGCGATGACGGCTGGTTCGTGAACGCTTCAATGTCTTTGATGCTCCTGTGGACAATCATCCCGCTTCCATTGTTGTGGTTTACGGTTGCGCAGCGCAATACAGCCGCCGCATGGATAATGCAGGGTCTGTACGCCTTTTCATTACTGGTTTTTGTGTTCTCCATTGGCGGCATCGAACACGACAGCCGATGGTTGCTGTTCAATTTATTCTTTCTTCCACGACTCTTTTTTGTCATTTTTATGTGGTGGGGCGTCGCCCGTCTAAAGGACATCGTCCTCGCGCGACGCAGCATAACGCTTATCGGCCTCGAGTTGGCGGGGCACGCCGTCTTGGCGCTGCTGTGTTTTTCGGAGCTGATCCGCTGGGGTAGGGAGACAACCCTGATAGACGCTGACATGGCTCTGGGCATTGTATCCGCCGTCTGGGCGCTTCATGCCTGCGCGTTGATATGGCACGGCCTTATTACGCGCATACCCGCCCGCCGATATGCGGGATTTGCGCTGTTCGCGTTGACAACTGCCAAAACGGTTCTAATTGACGTGTTTGAACTGGCCGCTGTGTACCGCATCGTATCTTGGCTTGGCGTCGGATTCCTGCTGGTGGTGGCGGCGCTGCTGTATCAGCGGTACAGCGTTTTTTCTCTGCGGACGCACACACGCCACCGGCCGATGATGAAAACGATCCAAACCCTTCGGTATAGTATGTCTGTTTCCCGCGTAACAGCATAAGGAGGAGAAGTGAAGCATTCCATGAACCGTCGGAACTTTTTGAGACAGACCATGACCGCGCTCGGCGCGCTATCGTTTGCGCCGTCCTTTCAAAGCGCGCCGGAAACCAATGAAAACAAGCCAAACATCCTGTTTATTTTTGCCGACGACCAGACCTATAACAGTATTCGCGCATTGGGATGTGAAGAAGCGCACACGCCGAATCTCGACAGGCTGGTGCGGCGCGGCGTCAGCTTTACCAACTGCTATAACCAGGGCGGCTGGCACGGCGCGGTGTGCGTGGCAAGCCGCACCATGCTGCTCACGGGCAGGTTCCTGTGGAATGCGAAAGCGGTGGACCCGCATGTGGACAGGGAATGCGCTGAGGGACGGCTCTGGCCGCAGTATCTCGAGCGCGCCGGCTACCGCACCTACATGACCGGAAAGTGGCACGTAAACTGCAAGGCGGAGAAGGCGTTTCAGATAGCCCGCAACGTGCGCGGCGGCATGCCCCCCGATGTGCCGGAGCAATACGACCGCCCGAAGGAGGGCGCTTTGGATACCTTCGACCCGACCGATCCGGAACTGGGCGGCCACTGGACGGGCGGTAAACACTGGAGCGAAGTGGTGGGCGACGACGGCGTGGATTTCCTGCGCGACGCTGCTGATAATGACCAGCCATTCTTTATGTATTTGGCCTTTAATGCGCCCCACGACCCGCGTCAGTCGCCCCAGGAATATCTGGACATGCACCCCGTTGAAGGGATACATGTTCCTGATAATTTCCTTGGGGAATATCCCCATAAAGACGCCATCGGCTGTGGACGCGACCTGCGTGACGAAAGACTCGCCCCCTTTCCGCGCGCCGAATACGCCGTGCGCGTTCAGCGGCGCGAATATTACGCCATCATTTCTCATGCGGACGCGCAAATCGGACGCATCCTTGACGCGTTGGAAGCAACAGGCCGCGCCGATAATACGTTCATATTCTTTACCGCCGATCACGGGCTTGCAGTGGGACAACACGGGCTGATGGGAAAGCAAAACATGTACGAGCACAGCATGAAGGCGCCTCTTGTCGTTGTCGGCCCGGGCATACCCGAAAACCGGCGGATTGACGCGCCCGTGTACCTGCAGGACATTATGCCCACCACCATCGAACTGGCAAAAATTGATATTCCCGACCATGTGCAGTTCAAGAGCCTTATGCCGCTGATTGCGGGACAGAAAACAACCAGTTACGAGACAATTTACGGCGCTTATATGGACAAGCAGCGCATGATAAGAACAGGAAATCATAAATTAATTTACTACCCCAAAATAGAACACTACCGGCTCTATGACCTCGATACCGACCCTTTGGAAAGGAATGATTTGGCGGAAAATCCAAAATACGCGACAATTTTGGAGACGATGAAGACGCGGCTTGGCGCTTTGCGCTGGGAAATGGGCGAGGAATAGCCACCCATGACGGGTTTATATCCATGTGTGATGATATTGTAATCGTATCGGGATTGCCGCGCAGCGGAACTTCAATGGTGATGCGTATGCTGGAAGCGGGCGGTATTGAGCCGCTCACGGATGTTGTACGGAAAGCGGACGCAGACAACCCGCGCGGCTATTATGAATATGAACCTGTTAAACAGTTGGATAAGGATGCTTCATGGATGGGGCTTGCCGTGGGCAAAGCCTTAAAGGTGGTGTCATTCTTATTGGATAGCCTGCCGCGCGAACACAACTATTCCGTCCTTTTCATAAACCGTTCCCTGGATGAGGTGCTGGCGTCGCAGCAGGCCATGTTGCTGCGCCGCGTGGAAGCAGGCGAAATTGAGGCGGACGTCGCGGACCCGATACGGCTGAAGCAGGAGAATGAGCGTTTGCGTCATGTTTATCGCCGCCATCTGCACAGAACACGCCAATGGCTTAACGTCCAGCCAAATGTCAGGACGTTGTTCATTGAACACCAGCACGCATTAAACGAGCCCGCGACGGTTGCCAACGCGGTAAACGCTTTTCTTGGAGGCGATCTGAACGAGACGGCCATGACGAACACGGTGGAAAAAAATCTTTACCGCCAGCGATTTTGACAATCAACCGAAAACGCTTCCTTCAAAAAGCAGCCCGCAATAGAGGCATTTCTTATGCCGGGAGTTGGAGACTCTACCGCATTGGGGACACCGCAACGGGTGTGAACTCATCTTGCCATCGGCCTTTCCGTCGCGCAAATCCACTTCCTGCGCCTTTTGTTCAAGATCGGTCTCCGTCAAATGCAGGCGTTCTGCGACAAGCTCCCACATGGCCTGGGTAAGCATGGCAAGGCGTTCGACTTGGTCCCGCATTTCGCTTACATCAGTACGCGCCGCCGCGGCTGATTGCGCCGCTTGTCTAAGCGCAGACGTCTGAGACGCCACGGTTTGCGCTTGGTCGGACACGGCTAAACCGCTTAAAAAAATGTTGTACATAGTCTTATCTCCTCGTCAGACAATTATACGT
>OMKS01002412.1_pt1 | contig 15637 bp, 11 predicted proteins | sample 1674721 | NCBI WGS metagenome assembly OMKS01 (sample SAMN06264996, study PRJEB25208) | sediment metagenome | isolation source: hot spring sediment | place: USA: California | collected 2014-09-02
TCACTGCCCCGGTGGGGCGGCAGGTGCTGCCGGCCACCCCCAGCAGCGAAGTTACCCCCGGGAGCGACACGGTTACCTGTCTCTCCTGCCATCTGGCCCACGCCAGTGATTACCCCGGCATGCTCCGGTTTGATTACAGCAGGATGATGGCCCACGAGGGGGGAGACTTCTCCGGGGTTGGCTGTTTTGCCTGCCACACCACCAAGGATTAATTAGTTGCGCGCCAGGGGGGAAGGATCCATGACCACAGAAAAAATGCCGACCTGGACGATCTCCGCCCTGCAAAGCCTGCCGGATCTCAGGAGTGAGAACGAATTCCTCAAGGAACGACTGTTTGAGCTCTATTTGCTCTACAGTACCAGCCGGGTTTGTTGCCAGTCGCTGCGGACCGATAAGTTGCTGGAAAACTTTTTTGATCTGTTGCGCAACACCATGCAGGTGGAGGAGTTTTGTCTGATGCTGCAAAACCCCGAAAAGGGGTGTTTCCAGATCTGGGCCGGCAGCGATGGGGTTATGGAGAAGGCCGGGGCGTACACCTTCCGGGTGGGCGAGGGCCTGGCCGGGCTGGTGGCGGAGAGCGGCGAGGCGATCCTCTCCCAGGACGTCAGCCGCGAGACCTGCTTTTCCGACTACAACGGAATGTTGCCGGATATCGGCGCTTTTCTTTCCGTGCCCCTGGTTGCCAGGGATAATCAGGTTTTTGGGGTGCTTAATATCCACAAATCCCGCCCCCAGAGTTTTCGGGCCTATGATCGTGAGTTCTATGGTGCCGTGGCCGATAATCTGGCCATGGCCATGGAGCGGGCCCGTCTTTATGAGAAGGCGCGCCAGGAGGCGATGCATGACGATCTGACCGGCATCTATAATCGTCGCTATCTCAACGATTACGGGGTTAGGGAACTGCGTAAGGCCAAGCGTAGCCGGATGCCGCTCTCCCTGCTGCTCATCGACCTGGATAATTTCAAGGCGGTCAACGACACCTGGGGCCATGTTTACGGAGATGAGATTCTGGTCAAAATGGCCGCCCTTTTAACCGAAAACGTCCGCCAGTGCGATGTGGTTTCACGATACGGCGGCGATGAGTTTGTGATCCTGCTGCCCTCCACCCCCAAAGACGCCGCTTGCCGTTTGGCGGAAAATCTGCGCCGGGCGGTGGAGCGGCAGTTGCTGCTCGATCGGGAGCCGGGGCCGGAGGTGAGCGTCAGCGTGACGGTTGGGGCGGCGGCCTTTCCCGAAGACGCCGACGATTTCCTCGGCCTGGTCAAGGAGGCCGACTCCCGTCTCTACCGGGGCAAAAGCGGCGGTCGTAATCAGGTGATCTGCTGATCGTCGCCGGGGCCGGCCGGCATTTGCGGCGGGATGGTCAGCTGGAAGAGGGCCCCTCCCTCGGGGAGGTTCTCGGCGCTTACCGTGCCGCCATGGTATTCGACAATTTTCCTGACGGTGGCCAGTCCCAGCCCGGTTCCTCCCTGACGGGTGGTGAAGAAAGGCTGGAACAGGCGCCGAATCTTTTCCGGGTTGATCCCCGGACCCTTATCCCTGATCTCAAAGAGCAGCCGGGAGGCGTATTCCTCTTCGATAAAACGGGCGGTGATTTTGACCGTTTCCCCGGCCGGTGACCATTGGACGGCATTGAGTATCAGGTTGGACAGCGCCTGGGTCATCAGCTCCAGATCCAGCAGCAGGGAGCGCTGATCGGTCTGGTCGACCACCTCGATATTCACCTCTTTGGCGACGATCTCCTGGCGGACGGCGGTAAGGGCCCCGTTTAGAAGGGCGCTTGTTGTGGTCCGGCTGATTTGCAGGGTTAGCGGCTTACCGTAGCTGAGGAGGTCGTTCAGCATCTTCTCCAGGCGCAGGGACTGCTGGCTGCTGATTTCGGCCAACTCGGCCACGGTCGCGTCCCTGCCCTCCACCATCCGCTGGATCATCTTGGCGTTCATCTTGATCGATGAAAGCGGGTTGCGCATCTCGTGGGCGATGCTGGAGGTTAGTTCGCCGATGGCCGCCAGGGCGGCGGTTTTGGCCAGGGCCCTTTCGATCTCGATTTTTCGCAGCACCTCCTCGGTTTTCTTGCGCTCGGTGATATTGTTGGCCACGCAGATGACGGCGTCGATCTGGCCCTCGGCGTTACGCATCACCGAGGCGGAAAAAAGCACGGTGATCTCCCGCCGCTCTTTGGTGAGCAGGCCGATCTCCAGATTGCTCACATCCTGCCCCCGGGCCAGTCGCTCCACCCCCCGGCTTTGGAACAGTTCCGCGGTATCGGCGGAGATGAACCGGGAAATCTCCTCCCCCAGCAGTTCCTCCTCCCCGTAACCGAGCAGTTCCCGGGTGTTATCGTTGATTTTGCTCAAGGTAAGCTCGGCGGAGAGGACCATGAGGCAACTGCTCATATGTTTGATAATGTTATCGACATAGTCCCGGGAAACCATGGTTTGCTCCAACTCCTGGGTCATCTCCCAGAAGGAGGTGGCCAGCTGGTTGATCTCGTCATTTTCGCTGCCCGGGGGGGGAGGGCTGATCTTTCTGGTGCGAGCGAAATCGACCACCATCTGCTGAATTCGCCCCAGGGGCTGAATGAGCTGGCGGTTGGCAAAGCAGCGGCTGATGAAGGTGGCGCTGAGCAGGACCAGCAGGAAGAGCAGTCCCAGGAAAATGGTGTTGAGTTGGGCGTATTGCCGTTCTTTCTGGATAATCTGTTCCACGTTCTGGCCCAGATGCTGATTCAGTTTGATCAGGTCCTGCAGCAGACCTGTTTGCAGGTTGCCCAGGAATTGGATGGTTTTCTGCATCTCAAGCGAGGTTTCAATGCTCTGGGTATCGAGATAGACCTCGGCGGCCAGGCGGTAAAACTGCTCGTAGCGTTCGCCAAGGTCGTCGATCAGGGCGTTTTCGAAGAAGAAGGAGGGGTCGCCGGCGGCCACCTCCTCCATCTCCATGAGCAGCAGCATGATTTGGCTGCTGAGTTTGTTGGCCTGGAGCACCTGTTCCGCCTCGCCGGTGAGAAAGGCATCCTCGTATTTGGAAAGCTGGGTCCGGAAAATGTTGAGGGTTTCCTCGCTGAGCCGGGCCAGGGGGAAGTGGATGGTTTGCAGACTGGCCAATCTGGCGGCTTGCTGGCTGTTGGAGTAGAAACTGGAAACGGTGGCGATGAAATAGCCCACCAGGGCGATGAGCATACAGGCCCGCACCTTGGTGCGGATGCTGCCGTCCACCCATAATAATTTGAACAGGTCGCAGGATATGATTCGCATCTGTTTATTCGATGGCCACTTTTTTCACCTGATGGTCCAGTGAATTCTTGTCGATGTAGCTGATCGCGTGACGATGCAGGGCAACGTAGGATTTGGCGGCCTCGTCATCCCGGACCGCCAGGGGCAGGATGCCGCTGCCGCTGTAGAGAATCTTCTTCCAGTAGACCGAGAGCTGGACCGGCGATTTTTCCAGCAGCTCCCGGGTGAACTTTTCATGGATATCATCATTGGTGTTCATTACCAGGGTTATTGAGCTGTTGTCCGGCCACCGAAGCTGTTTGCCGAGGAAGATGTTCCTCGCCTCCTCGATCCCCAGCCGTTGGACAGGGTTGTCCTTATGGACCACAATAATGTATTCCGCGGCCCTGGCCGACCAGTCCTGCCCCAGCAGGAAAATCGCGATCAAGGCCAAAATATAGATGGGTTTTCTCATGGGCCACGTTGGTTCCTGTTAATCCATCAGCGACTCTTCTTCCCAAAGTTCTTCCTCAAATAATGAGGGTTCCGAGCTGGGGCCTCCGGGGGGAGTGGCGCTGGGCAAGGTCTGGAAGATGGGGAAGCGCACGTCGAAATCGGCCCGGATGATCTGGATCCGGCTGTTGAACAGGTCGGCGACGATCAGGCGGCCCCGGCGGTCCATGGCGATGGCGCTGGGAAAGTTGAACCAGAGCGGCCCGGTACCCCGGCCGCCGAACTCAAAGACAAATTTGCCGCTGGTATCGTAAACCAGGATGGTGTGGCGCATGTAGTCCACCACGTAAATGCTTTTGCGGTCCTCATCGACGGCCAGACCGCGGGGGCGGCTCATTTTGCCCGAGGAGCCGCCCTTTTCGCCGAAACTGAAAAGAAAATCCTCGTTGGGGGAATAGACGTAGACCTTGCTGGTTTCCTCGCTGAGCAGAAAAAGCCGCCCATCCCGATCGCGGACGATGTCGTTGATGGTAACCGGGTGCCGGCCGGGACCGCCGCTCTCCCTGGCCGGTCGCAGCCGGGACTGGGGGAGCAGTTCCGGCGGCAGGCCCAAAGGGTTGTCGTCGAGCTGTTCCGGGGCCTGGGTCGGGGCCGTTGCCTCCAGCGGGTTGCCCACCCCCGGCACCAGGCCAAGCTCCTCCGGCGCCATGACCCGGTCCACGGGGCTCAACCAGCGTTGGAACTTGCCGTCTGGCCCCAGAACCAGCACGCCCCGGCTGTTGGTGCCGCTCAGGTAAATGTTGCCGGTTCTGCCCACCACCCCCCGTTGAGGCGAAAAGCCTTCCGCTTGGGGAAACTGGTCGAAGCGGATCTCATCCACCGGGAAAAAGGCCCCGTTGAGGATGGTCAGCCGCGGCGGATGGCTGGAGGAACGGCCCTGGCAGACGAAGATCCGATCGCTGCGGGGATCGAAGAACACCCCCTGGGGAGCGGTCAGCCCCCGGCCGGGACCCAGGAAAAGGTGGGGGAAAAGGGCGTTGTCGTAGATCACAAAACCTTTTTTGCCGCCACTGAGGACGTAGATCTCCTCCTGCTCATAATCAAAGGCCACCGTCGAAGGGGAGCGCAGGCGCTGTCCCTGGTGATCCTCGCTCAGAATAGCCACCACCGAGAACGGCTCCTGGGGGGGTGGCTCCGTTGTCCGGCCCGGCTGAGCCAGCAGGATGAGAACCGGGACCAGCAGCAGCAGGACCAGCAGGGCCCTGCCCGCTGGCGGGTTGATCGCGAAAACAAGAGAGGTTAAATCACGCATGGCCGTTTCCGGTAGCCTCAGTAGTGGCATTGGCTGCAGATGTGACCACCAAGAATGTCGCCGATCAGCAGATACTTGAAGTTGGAGTCATGGGGGTTATGACAGCTGGTGCAGGTAAAGTTCCGCTCCGGCCGCCGCGGGTCCTTGGCTCCGGCCACCGGATGGCCGCCCACTGGATGGCCCCTGGTAACTCCGGCCAGGGAGGTATGGCAGCTGACGCAGAGATCGTTGATCGGCTTGTGGAGCATGAAGCGGTGGTCCTCAGCGTGGGGGTCATGGCAGATGGTGCAGCCGATCCCCCTCAAGATCCCGTGGACGTAAAAGGCGGGATTGTCGCGGCTGACCATGTTCCGCTTGTCGGTATGGCAGGCAACGCACAGGCTGTCCTTGCCCTCGGCCCAGAGTTGCCCCCGGTTGATATCTCCATGGGGGTTGTGGCAGATGGTGCAGTCGCCGGTGCCCACCGGGCCGTGAATATGCTTCTTGTCCAGCCAGCTCTTCTTGTTGATGTGGCAGCGGAAGCAGGTGTCCTCCACCTTGCCGGCCGGGATGGCGATGCGCAGCGGCTCATCGCCCTGCTTGTGGCAGGCCAGGCATTGGAAGTTGACCGCCGGGCTGTGTTGCCAGGGGGTTTTGCCCAGCACGCTGCCGTGGCAGGAAAAGCAGAAGGATTGGGCCGCCTCCTCGGCCTTGCCCGGGCGAGTGATCTTCTCGGTATCATGGCATTGGGCGCAGGCGGCGGGCAGCAGTTTTTCGCCGTGGAACTGGTAATAGTTTCGTTCCTTGCGATTGATCTGCATCAGGGAGCGCAGGGGGCGAAAGGTCACGGTTACGGTTTTGCCGGCGGGCAGCAGCTCAAAGGTGTTGCTGCCCGCCTTCAGGGGAACCTGGAAGTGGGCGTACCAGTTTCCTTCCACCGGCCACATCCCTTGGGGAGAGAAGAGCAGGTCGCCGCTCCTGATCTGCAGCTTCTCCTGCCTGGCCGCTCCCTTTACCCGCACCACCACGGTAACGGCCGGATTTTTGGCGTGGATCAGCGCCTTGTCGGGGGGGACCAGAATCTCCGCCCCGGCCGCCGGGGCGGAGATTGGCCATAATGGGGCCAGGGCCAGCAATAAGGCGAGAAGCACCGGGTTCAGCCGCGGGTGGATCCGGCGGGCCAAAGGGGTTCCGGCGGGGATATTTGCGATCATCGTTGCTATCTCCATGCGGAATAGGTGATTGGGGCGCCGATCAATCATCCGATTGATGTGACCGCTCCAGTAATTCATAGGCTCGACGGAACTCCTCGGCCGCCTTCTGGTGCTGGCCGTTTTTGCTCAACAGAATGCCCAGGGCTGAGCGCAGCCGGTGGTCACGGCCGTTGCGGAACAGCATGCCCCGCAGGTCGTCAATCGCCTCATCCACCTCGCCCTGTTCGCCCTTGACCAGGGCCGCGCAAACTTCGCCCCGGAGGGAGCCGGGTTCCAAGGCCAGCCCCTTGTTCAGGGCGCTTTCCGCCTCGGGCAAACGTTTAAGCTCCAGGAACACGCAGCCCAGCTCGATATGGGCTTCGGCCAGCTTGGGGTTCCTGGCGATGGCCGTCTGGAACTCCCGGGCCGCCGGCTCAACCTGCCCCTTGCCGAGCAGGGCCTTGCCCAGGCCCAGGTGGCGCCGGGCCGCCAGCTCTTCCGGATCCCTTGCCTCCATCACCGGGTTCAGCTCAGCTTCCACCTGCTCCCTGGTTTTTTCCCCGATCAGGATTTCGATCTCGCCCTTGATCGAGTCCACCATGGAGCGGCCGTAGCCGAAGCCGTTCACCACCCGACCTTGACCGTCCACCAGCAGAACCGCCGGCAGTACGAAGACCCCCAGCGCTCCGTAAACGTCCTGGCTGGGATCGAAGTAGCCGGGAGAGGTGAAGCCGGCGGTGCGGGTCACCTCTCTGATCACCTCGGTGGAGTCTCCCTGCCCGTTGATAACCAGCAGGCGCACCTTCTTGTCGGCAAAAAAAGAGGTCAGCTCCTGCAACTGTTCCAAGGCGGAGATGGAACGCTGTTTTTTGGTGGGCAGATCGGCGCCCCAGAAGGCCAACACCACCGGCCGGTCGCCCAGCTTGTCCAGGGCGATCTTCTCCGGGGAGTCCACCGCCTGCAGCGCGGCGGCGGGCAGAATATCCCCCTGGTCTATGGCCCGAAAAGGGAAAGACTCGGCGGCGCCGCTGTCAACCAGCAGCGAGAAAATCAATAAAAAAGAGAAGATGATGGAGTAGCGGAAGATTTTCAAGGACACACCTCTCTCCGAGTGGATGCCGCCCGGTGGGCCGCATGCAGTTACTTTCGCGGGTAGCCGCAGGTAAACCGGCACTGAACAGAGATGTGGGGGGAGGAGGACGACGGGAACGCCCTCACTCACTAATACTCTATACAATGGGTCCGGCCAATGGGCAATGGGGAAAATCACCATTAGACCAAAAAAACGTGGTTTGTCCGGCTCCATTGGGGTAGTTTCCGGGGAGATTCCGGCTTAAGTTGAAATTATCAGTCTTGGAGAGAATTTTGGGATGAAGGTGTTGATCATCGATGATGACCAGGCCCTCTGTCGATCCATGCAGATCACCCTCGGGCTCAATCGGCATGAGGCCCGCTGCTGTTTTGCCGCCGGGCCCGGGATCGAGGAGGCCAGGGCGTGGGGGCCGGACCTGATCTTTCTGGATGTAAACCTGCCCGATCAGAGCGGCTTGTCGGCCCTGGCCGAACTGCTGGCGCTTTCCGGCCGCCCCACGGTGGTCATCATGACCGGCGAGACCGATAACTTCACGGCGGTGGAAGCGATGCGGGGCGGGGCCTTCGACTTCCTGCGCAAACCTCTGGATCTTGATGAACTGCACGCCATCGTCAAGCGGGTCAGACGTTTGCAGGGGCGTTCCGGGAGTAGTCCGGGGGAGCCGGCCTCCCCGGCTCCCGCTTCAGCCCAGGAGATGATCGGGGCCCACCCCAAAGTGGTTGAGCTGCACAAACAGATCGGGCTGCTGGCCCGCAGTCGGGTGACGGTCCTGATCCAGGGAGAATCCGGCACCGGCAAGGAGCTGGCGGCCCGGATTCTCCACGAAGCGGCGGCCCCTGATCGCCCCTTTGTCGCCGTTAACTGCTCAGCCGTGGTTCCCACCCTGCTGGAGAGCGAGTTTTTCGGCCACGAAAAAGGGGCCTTTACCGGCGCCGACCGGACCAAGGTCGGCAAGCTGGAGCATGCCGAACGGGGGACGGTCTTTTTGGATGAGATCGGCGATATGCCTTTGGATCTGCAGGCCAAGCTGCTGCGGGTCCTCCAGGAGGAGGAGTTCGTGCGGGTGGGGGGGCTGGATACCATTCCCCTGCGGGCCAGAATGGTGGCGGCCACCCATTGCGATCTTCCCACCCTGGTGCGGGAGGGGCGTTTTCGGGAGGATCTCTTTTACCGACTCAGCGTTTCCATGCTGCGGATTCCTCCTTTAAGGGAGCGACGCAGTGATATTCCCCTGCTGGTGGAGGCCCTGCTGGCCAAGATCGCCGCCAAGTTGCAATGCGCCAAGCCCCGCCTGGATGATGGTGCCATACGGCGGCTGCTGGCCCACAACTGGCCCGGTAACGTCAGGGAGCTGGAGAACGTGCTGACCCGGGCGGTGGCCCTGGCCGTTGATTCGGTGCTGACCGCCGATGACTTGCAGTTGCTCGCCTCGGATGGCAGCCTGGCCGTGGAGGAGCCGGAGCTTCCCCTGACCCTGGCCGAGGCGGAGAAAGTTCACGTGGAAAAAACCCTCCTGGGCCTGCGCTGGAATATCAGCCGGGCCGCCCGCCAACTGGATGTTTCCCCCACCACCTTGCGCAAAAAGATCAGCGACTACCATCTGGTCAATCCCTACGATTGATTCCGCCCTCCTTGGCGAACCCGGTTGGCCAGTTTCTGAACGGTGGTCCCCAGAAACTGGTGGCCCGGCCGTTTGGCCGCAGGGGCGGCGGTCTCCGTAAAGCTGCGCCCCATAGCCGTTCTGTCAGTTTTTTGTAAATTTATGGTTGTCTGGCATTAATATTGCTGAGCACATACAGATGAGTTCGCTGCCTTAGGTTTAGGGCGGATAGGGCAAAGTTAACGAACGTTAATTGTTTGACAAAGCCCGGAGTGGATTGCTACCGTGAATTACGGGCGATGTTTAGTTTTTTTGGGGGAAAATTTAAGTCAAGAGGAGGCTTGTCGAAGGTAACGGAGTTGCATGATGTTGTGGGGGGTAGTTGAATTGCTTAAAATTACGGGAAAAACAAGGGGAGGATGTAAAAATGAAGCTTATTAACAGGAAAATGGTTGGTTTTACCGCAGTGGCGGCGGTGTGTCTGCTGCCCGCCCTGGCTCAGTCCCAGGTGCGCGGCCAGTGCGCCGATTGCCACACCATGCATAACAGCCAGAATGGCGAGGTCATGGCGGTGGGCGGCCCCCATGGCATGCTGCTGACCGGTGACTGTATCGGTTGTCACACCAACACCACTGATGGCAGCGGTCGCGGCGGCTCCAGCGACAACATACCCTTCGTTCATCACACCTCTGCGCCCGATCTGGGTGCCGGCGGCATGCTGGCCGGCGGCAGCTTCTACTGGGTGCTCACTGATGATTCCAAGGGCCACAACGTCCTGGGGATTGCCGGGGCCGACGGTAACTTTGTCGATCCGCTGCTGCCCCCCGGCGGCATCGCCCTGGGCGCCCAGTTGACCTGTGCGGGTACCAACGGCTGTCACGGCGATCGGACGGTGGAAGGCGACTACGCCGCCTTGAGTGGTGCCCACCATGCCGCCCCCAAGCTGGCCAACGCCGCTTCCGGTTACATGGATGGTGATGGCATGGCCAACAGCTATCGCTTCCTGCTGGGGGTCAAGGGGATCGAGTCTCCCGATTGGGAGGCCCTGCAGGATCCCAGCACCCGCAACGTTTATTACGGTATTGACCGGAGTGCCGATACCCAGAATGATGCGGCCACCATCAGCAGCCTCTGCGGTCAGTGCCACGGCGATTACCATGCCAATGCCGCTGGGCAGATCAGTGCCTCCGGGACCATGAGCTCGCCCTGGGTCCGTCATCCCACCGATTTTGATATGGTGGGGATCGGTGGTGAGTATGCCGACTATGAGTACAGCATGGAAGCCCCGGTGGCCTCCAGCAATATCGACAATACCTACACCCGGCCCAATCCGGAAGACATCATGAATACCCCTGGTGACGCCATTGTCACCTGTATCTCCTGCCATCGCGCCCATGGCTCCGCCCATGATGATCTGCTGCGCTGGGATTACAGCAGCATGCAGGCCCATGATGCTGGTGCCGCCCTCGGTACCGGCTGCTTCCGCTGCCATACTACCAAGGACAGCTAAGATCTAAAAGTACCGCTTGTCCATCCCGGCTCACCGTGAGCCGGGATGGACAAGCTTTTTCAGCGGTGGGCGGTTTTATCTTCTGTTAGCCGCCCCGGGGCTATAGTTGCAGATTCAGGGAGGCATTGGCGATGGGAGGGGGTTGGGCCGCGGCTCTGCTGTTTGGCGTCGGAATGTTGCTGTTGGCTGGCGATGGCGCGGCCGGCGTTGGCAACTCCTGTTTCGACTGCCATACCATGCACCACTCCGAGTCCGGCTCGACCATGCTGCTGATCTCCGGCTGTGTGGGCTGCCACTCCCACGAGGGTCCGGAAACCGTGGTCGAGATGGGTGCCGCCCGCATCCCCATCGTTTACAATACCGGCGGACCGCCCGACGCCATGTTGGCCGGCGGCAATTTCCACTGGGTGGTGACCATGGGGGATCAATATGGCCATAATGTCCTGGGAGTCAGCGGTCCCGATCAGTATCTGGCCACCGCCCCCGGCGGCTCGGCGGGTTGCGCCAACAGCTGTCATCAGAGTTTGGCCCTGGCCGAGGTCCATGTCCCCGGAGGCAGCCTGGCCCTGGATGACGGCTGTCAAAGCTGTCATGGCAGCGTTAAGCATCATCGGCCGGAGCGGCCGCCCGGAACCCCGGCCGATGCCGAAACCGGCTGGTACCGTTTTCTCAAGGCTCCCGCTCTTCACGGCTTTGCCGCCAACAAGCCGGGGGTGGGCGGGATTGGCGTTGCCGATTGGGAGCGTCATGCCGACAGTGATCATCACAATATCTATCTGGCCGATGACGGCAGCAACAACCCGACTCAACGCTCCCTCAGCCGTTTTTGCTCGGGGTGCCATCAAAATTTTCATACCCAGGTCGGGAGGGCCACCCCCTGGCTGCGCCACCCCACCAACTACGCCATTCCCGATCGGGGTGAATTCGCGGCGGTGATCGGGGCGGCCTATAACCCCCAGGTGCCGGTGGCCAAGCCCGACCTCTATAGCCATCAGTCCGAGGTGGTGGAGGCGGGAGATCAGGTGGCTTGCGTTTCATGTCACCGGGCCCACGGCAGCCCCTATCCCGACATGCTGCGCTGGGATTACAGCCAGATGCGGGCTCATCAGGGTGGTGAAGCCGTCGGCAACGGCTGTTTTTTCTGCCATACAGCCAAGGATGCCTGAGCGGGAGGCGGACCGGTCGCCCCGCTTCCAGCAAGGGTTGCGCTGATGGTGGTTTTTTTACCTTTGACCAGTAATTAAAGTGGCGACACCCGGGAGGAGTAGAGATGGAGCGATTGGAGGGCAGCATTGGACGGGAGGCCGATGGGGCGAGGGGCAGGGCGAGAAACGGGGGTAAACAGCCGGTCCGCCGCTGTTTGTGCTCCCTGTTTGCCATGATTGTCGGGGCGGCATTGCTGTTGGCCTGTGGCAGCGCCGGTTACGCCCCCGCCCCGGCTTGGGCCGCGGAGGCCAAATTGAACGTGGTTTCTCCCCCCGACGGCTCGTGGGTAACCACCCAGGATCTTTACCTGGTGGGTTATCTGGAGGGGGCCGCGGTTCGCCACCTGGAGATCGGCGGGGTGAGCAACAAGGCCCCCCGCGAGGGAATTCCGGTTGATGAGGGCGGCGCCTTCGGGGTGCTGATCACCCTCAAGCGCGGGAAGAACACCATTACCTTGGGCAGCGGCGCCCTGCAAACCCGGCTCAAGGTATTCTACGCCCCGGCGGCGGACAGCAAGAGCGTGCCCCAAGGCTATCAGCGTTTTTACGTGCACATCAACCCCCAGCCCCAGGACTGCCGGGAGTGCCATCGTCTGCGCAACGAACGCTACAACTTTACCCGGATCATTCCCGCCCAATCCGATTGTATCAAATGCCACGCCGACATGGGTAAGTCTTCCTACGTGCATGGTCCGGTGGGAGCCGGGGTCTGCATCTCCTGCCACAACCCCCATGGCTCCACCAACCCTCTGAGCATGGAGCGGGTCGGCCAGGATCTCTGTTTGGTCTGTCATCAGGAAAACCTGGAGGAGTTTTCCGGCGCTCATATCCACGCCCCGGTGGCCGCCGGCTGTGTCGACTGTCACAACCCCCATGAATCGCCGATGCGCTTTCAGTTGCGCGGTCGTGGCCCCGATGTCAGCAGCCTCTGCTTCAACTGCCACGAGGCCGCTATTTTCACCAAGGAGAACCGCCATGGGCCGGTGGGCTCGGGAGACTGTATCGCCTGCCATCTGCCCCACTCCGGCGAGCATAAAAATCTGCTGATCGCCACGGCGGACAAGGGCGAGGTCTGCTTTCAGTGCCACCAGGACCGGATGGAAGAGTTTACCATGCGCTACGTCCACGCCCCGGTGGCCAGCGATTGCGGTCAATGCCACGATCCCCACAGCTCCAATGCCCGTTTTCAGCTATATGAGAGTGGGGGCAAGATGTGCGCCACCTGCCATGAGGCGATCAGCCCCGAGGTCTATAATGATATCAGGACGGCCACCTACAAGCATGAGCCGGTGGATCAGGGCAAATGCACCGAATGTCATCGGGCCCACTCTTCCGAGGTGCAGTCGCTGCTTAAAGGCAGCAACCTGCAGGGGTTGTGCTTTACCTGCCATGATGAGCTGAGTGATCATGTGGCCGGCAGCACCGCCCAACACGGTCCGGTTATCACCGGCGACTGCATGTCTTGCCACAAGGCCCACGGCTCCACCTTCAGCCGGATCCTGGTCCGCTACTTCCCGGAAGATTTTTACCGGGAGTATAACCCGGAGTATTATGACCTCTGTTTCTCCTGTCACAACAAGGATATCGCCAAGAACAAGTTCACCAATACCCTGACCAATTTCCGGGACGGCAACTACAATCTCCACTTTTTCCATGTCAACATGCAGAAGGGGCGGACTTGCATCGCCTGTCACGACGCCCATGCCAGCGTGCAGCCCAAACATATCCGTACCGAGGTGCCCTTTGGCTTCTGGTCCTATCCCATCGCCCTGACCAAGACCGACGACGGCGGCACCTGTATAGTGGGCTGCCATGCTCCCAAGGGATATAATCGTAAAAACCCGATCATCGAAAAACCCGCCAGATGAGTGTGGGGGGTGGGGCAGGCGGGGCGGCCATGGTTGAGTGCGGGTGATGGAAGGCAGGATTTCCCGTGGTGGCGCGTTTCTGCTTGCTTTCTACCTCCTGCTGGCGGGCCTCTGGCCGGTCGGCGCTGCTGCGGAGCAGGCGCTGACCGGCCGGTGGACCCACCTGAAGGGCAAGGATATCGAGAGCCGGGATGACTACGCCCTCAGTTACACCCTGGACCACCGACAGGAACTTACCGAGGTTATGAATCTGCGAGGTTCGCTCCGCTATTCCCGGCAGTGGCGGGAGCAGGGTTATACCGAGGGGGTCGATCCCAGCCTCCGTTTTGATGTGAACAATGATCTGTTTCTGCTGGATATCCAGGGTTCGGCGGGGGAGCAGCGGAATGAGTATGAGGCGGGGCGCAGCCGCCGCAACTGGGGCGTCAACTGGAGCAGCGCCTGGCAGGACCGTTGGCTGCCCCGACTGCGGCTTTCCCACGCCCGGGATTACGCCTTTGATCACCATACCATCCGCCGGTCGGATACGGCCGGCGAACGGAGTCGGGCCGGGGTCAGTTGGGACCTGCACCTGTTTCAGGTACATTACAACATCAATCGTAACCTTAACCGCAACAAGGTAACCTTGGGGGAGACCACCACCACCAACCAGCTGGCCCGGTTTGAAACCGCCGGCCAGTTCTGGGACCGGCGCCTCTCCCTGGGTTTTTCCCAGCAGTACACCCAGAACCGCAATGAAACCGTCACCGCCGTGGGGGCGGGCGGATTCGCTCTGATTCGGCAAAATATCGCTCAGGTGCTGAGCGGCCGTGATGACACCCCCCTGGTTACCGACGATGACGAACTGGTCAGCACCCCGCTGTTGATCGATGGTGACCTGGAAACTCCCGCCGGTATCTACACCGACGGCATCGATACCCCGCCCCTCAATATTGCCGTCCGCATGGATCAACGCCGGGTCGATCAGCTTTTTCTCTACACCGAGGAGGATGCCGCCGGGCTGGCCGGCACCTTCGTGGTCGATCTTTATGTCAGCCCCAACGGCACCGATTACACCCGGCTGGTGACCAATCTCCCCTTCAATTACGACGCCACGGAAAGGCGTTTCGAATTTGATCTCGGGGGGTTGAACCAACAGTGGCTTAAACTGGTGGTTACCACCAGCCCTTTGCCCCGGGTCGACTTCACCGAGATCGAGGCCTATGAAAGGGTGACCTCCACCGATCCCTTCGTCACCCGGGAAGAGCGACCGGAGAGCTATCTGAGCGACCTCAATCTGGCTTACCGCTTCTCCTCCTCCTTAGGTCTTACCTACAACATCAGCCTGGAGACCGGCGATTACGCTTCGGGGTTGGAGTTTGACCGGCGTAATCAGATCGCCCAGTTGCGTTGGGTACCCAACGGCCGGGTCTCCTCCTCGCTGGGTTTCAGTGAAAACAGCGAGGAGATCGAGGGAAATCCGGAAAGCGTAACCCGGCAGTACAGCTTGCGGGTGGGTACGGCCCCCCTGCCCACCGTGGATACGAGCCTGGGGCTCAGCCGCAACGAGCGATACGAAGATAGCGAGTTGCAGTCCACCAACCACGAAGCGGGGCTTTACACCACCGCGGCGCTCTACCCGGATCTTGATGCCAGCCTGGATCTGACCTGGGGAAGGTTCGAGCAGGAAGAGCTGGACCAGGTCCGCGATTCCCTGGGCTCCCGGTTGGGGCTGACCGCCCGCCTGGTGCCGCGTCTTACCGCCGACCTGATTGTCGACTACCGTCACCAGCGGGCGGACCGGGACAGCGAGGCCCTGGACGGCACCTTAACCTTGAACTGGCGTGTTTCCGACCTGTTCTCCTTTATGTCCTCGGCGGGCAAGAAATGGCAGGAGTGGGAAGGAACCCAGGAGAGCCTGCTGTTGCGGATGACGATGGCGCCCACCGATACCATTCAATTTTCCCTGAGTTACCAGTATAATGAAGACACTGAAACCACAAACCGCTACTCTGTAAACGGCAGTTGGGCCATCGATCGCCTGCTGACTTTTCAGGCCAACGCTTCCTACACCGAGCGGGCGGAGGTCAGCGACTGGCAGGCCAGGACACAACTTACGGCCCGCTTTGCCGGCCGTTGAGTTTAACCGGGGGCCCGCTGGCGCGACCATGGGGTACGAGAACAGCAAGAGGATGGGATAAGATGCGAAAAAATGGTGCAAGATCTGGAA
>OMKS01002414.1_pt1 | contig 15629 bp, 17 predicted proteins | sample 1674721 | NCBI WGS metagenome assembly OMKS01 (sample SAMN06264996, study PRJEB25208) | sediment metagenome | isolation source: hot spring sediment | place: USA: California | collected 2014-09-02
ATTATATTTCGGGTGATGAAGCTGCCGAAGAGGTTGTTCAGGAAATAAAAGCCGGCGGCAGCAAGGCGTTTGCCCACAAAGCCGACGTCTCTGACGAACAACAGGTTAAAGACATGTTTCAGCGCATGGTCAAAGAATTTGGCACCATCGATATTCTGATCAACAATGCCGGTATCCAGAAGGATGCGCCGATTGACGAGATGACGCTGGAACAATGGAACAAGGTCATTAATGTGAATTTGACCGGACAGTTCCTTTGCGCCCGTGAGGCAATTCGGGAATTTAAACGCCGGGGTGTGGTGAAAGAAATCTCCTGCGCCGCCGGCAAAATTATTCACATTAGTTCAGTGCATGAAATTATCCCCTGGGCCGGACACGCCAACTATGCCGCATCCAAAGGCGGGATCATGCTGCTGATGAAAAGCATGGCCCAGGAAGTGGCCCCCTATCGAATTCGCGTCAACAGCGTCGCGCCGGGCGCCATTCGCACGCCCATCAATACCGGGGCCTGGGAAACGGCGGAAGCATACAACCGGCTGATGGAACTGGTGCCCTACAATCGCATCGGCGAGGTCGAGGACATTGGCAGAGCCGCGGTGTGGCTGGCGTCGGATCATTCCGACTATGTCACCGGCACCAGCCTGATTATCGATGGCGGCATGACACTGTATCCGGGATTTGCAACAGGAGGATAATAAAAATCCAAAAGTCAATAATCAAAATACAAATAAATCACAATGTCGAAATTTTAAATTCTAAACTGGTTGTTTTAGTCATCGAGTTTTTGTGGAAGAATCCTTCCGAAAGTTCTGAACCTTCGGAAGCGTGGTTTCTACCGATATCCGGGATTTTACAAAAAAAAATTTAAAAAATAAAAAAAAGACTTGACTCCGTACTATAATACAGTGCTTATATTATAGTCGCAAAACAAAATGGAACGTATTGGATGAATTATAAAGTAGGAGAAATCGCGAAAAAGGTCGGAATCAATGTGGAAACCTTTCGCTATTATGAGCGGCTGAAATTGTTGCCCAAACCCCGGCGAATGGAATCCGGCTATCGATTATACGATGATTCTGATCTCAAGCGGTTGCTGTTTATCAAGAGCGCCAAATCACTTGGATTCACGCTGAAAGAAATTAAAGAATTGTTGGAGCTAAAGGTTGACTCTTTGGGCACCTGTGGCGACGTTAAAGAAATGGCGGAACAGCGGCTTGAGGATATCCAACAAAGAATCCATAATTTGCAGCAAATGGAAACAGCGCTCCTGCAGATCATTCAGCAATGTGTTGATGAGAAAACATCAACCACAGAATGCCCAATTATTGAACTTATAAACTACGGAGGTCAAGATGAAATCTTTTAAATTGTTCACCAATAGCGCCATCGTCACGGCGATTTTAGCGTCGTTGTGCTGTATTACGCCAGTGCTGGCCGTGCTGGCCGGACTTGGCGGTCTGGCTTCGTTTTTTTCTTTTATGGAACCGTTGCGGCCGTTTTTCATCGGCTTTACAGTGATCGTATTGGGACTGGCATTTTACAATGCCTATAAACCCAAAAAGGCAGATGATATTGACTGCGAATGCGACACCCCGGACGAAACAGGGAAAAAGAAGTTTATCAATTCCAAAGCCTTTTTGTGGATAGTGGCGGTCGTTGCGCTGGTATTGATTACTTTTCCCTATTATTCGGGCGCCTTTTTTGCGTCATCAACCGCCGCTCCAATGTCATCTGATTCTCAACCGGCAAAAGTGGCGCTGAACATCGAAGGCATGACCTGCACGGGGTGCGAACAGGCGGTGAATCACGCCCTGAAATCCCAACCGGGTGTCTTCAAAGCTGAATCAAATCATAAAACCGGCCTGGCTATGGTAGAGTATGACAGCGCCAAAGTTGATGTCAATCAGTTGAAACAGGCGGTGGAAAATCAAGCCGGTTACACAGTAAAATCAGTTCAGAAAAAGAAAGGAGCACGGTAATGGCTTTAGAAAAAATCAAACTTAACATTAAAGGCATGACCTGTGACCACTGTGCCGCGACCATCGGGAAAAAGGTCGCCGCGCTCGACGGTGTGGCGTCACAGGCGATCAACTATCCGGAAAACAGCGGAGAAATTCAGTTTAACCCCGATAAAATTTCCGAGCAGGAGATCGTCGACAGCATCAACTCCATCGGCTCCTATCGGGTGGCAGGCAAGCTGAAATCATCCGATTCGCCAGCAAAACCTTTGGATTTGATCATCATCGGCGGCGGATCAGCCGCGTTTGCGGCAGCGATCCGTGCGGCTGAACTGGAGAAAAGCGTTTTGATGATCAACGACGGTCTGCCCATCGGCGGCACCTGCGTCAACGTCGGCTGTGTGCCTTCCAAAACGTTGATACGCGCTGCGGAACAGTTATATGATGCCAACCATCCGCGTTTTAGCGGCATCACAGTGGGCGCCGGCGGACTCGATTTTAAAACGCTCATCAGGCAAAAAAATCAATTGGTGGATGATTTGCGAACGTCGAAATATATCGACGTGCTCAAAGACAATCCGTATGTTTCGATCCGGCAGGCGCATGCTACGTTGGTTGATCGCAACACTGTTAGAGCCGGCGACCAAACTTTTACCGCCGACCATATTCTCATGGCCACCGGATCGACCACGTATGCGCCTGACATCCCCTGGTTGGCTGAAACTGATTATTTGACTAATGAAACCCTGTATCAATTGGACGAACTGCCGGAGCATCTGATCGTGCTGGGAGGCCGTTACATCGCCCTGGAAAACGCACAGATGTTTGCACGTCTCGGCTCCAAAGTGACAGTATTACAGCGCTCATTGCGCATTTTGCCGGATGAAATGCCGGACGTCACCGAAACCCTGAAGGAGTTACTGGAAGCGGAAGGCATCGCCATCAAAACCGGCGTTCAGTTCAAATCGATTCGCTCAAAGCCCAATGGCATTGAAATCAAGGCCGTGGTAAAAGATAACGAGGAAACCATCAGCGGCTCGCATCTTTTTGTCGCCACTGGCCGCAAAGGAAACACCGTTGAAATGGGCATCGAAAATATTGGGGTTGAGCGTTACGGAAAGGATTTTATCCGCGCCAATGAATTCCTGCAAACATCGGTTGCCAATATTTACGCCGCCGGCGATGTGACCGGTGATCACCTGTTTGTCTATGCCGCGGCTTATGAAGGGGCGCTGGCAGTGGACAATATGTTCGGCGAAAAGCCGGTTGCCAAAGACTATTCGGTCTTTCCCTGGGTCATTTTCACCGATCCCCAGGTTGCCGGTGTCGGCATGGATGAGAATCAGGCATATCAAAACCAGATTGACTACGAGGTTTCAACGGTTCAGCTAAAAGATGTTCCACGTTCACTTGCTGCCAGAAACACCAGAGGATTCATTAAACTGCTGCGCAATAAAGCTGACAATAAACTGATCGGCGCCAGAATTCTTGCGTCCGAAGGCTCGGAATTGCTGATGGAAATTTCTTTGGCAATTCGGTTTGGCATCACCGTAACAGAACTCAAAAAGATGTTTCATCCCTATTTGACCCTGTCGGAGGGGGTCAAGATCGCAGCCATCGCTTTTGACAAAGATGTGAAGAAATTGTCTTGTTGTGCAGTTTGAAGTAACGGTTAATTTTTCGGTGAAACGATTGAAAGGTAAATATCATGGAAGGAAAACACAATAAAACTGGTAATTGGGCGGGTGCGGTGCTTGTCGCAGCGATTGCCGCCTCACTTTGCTGTATAACACCGGTGCTGGCTTTTGTGGCTGGCGTTGGTGGAATTGCAGCTTCTTTGTCATGGCTGGAGCCGCTGCGACCACTGTTTATCGGAATCACTGTAATTGTGTTAGGCATTGCCTGGTATCAGCAGTTAAAGCCGAAAAAGGAAATTGATTGCGATTGCGAAACAAACGAGACACCATCATTCTGGCAATCGAAAATTTTTCTAGGGATTGTTACGTTGCTTGCGGTACTATTACTGGCGTTTCCCTATTATGCCAATGTATTTTACCCCAACAATAATCGAAAAGTTGTTTTTGCTCATGCGAAGAACATTCAACGGGTGAACCTGAATATTGAAGGCATGACCTGTGCTGGCTGCGAGGCGCATATTAATCACCTACTTTCAGAAGTTGAAGGCGTTATTGAAGTCAATTCAGATCATGAGACAGGGAGAGCTGAAATTAAGATAGACACATCAAAAGCAGCAATTGACAAGATTATTAAAGCAGTTGAGGCAACGGGTTATAAGGTTGTTAAGCTTAAACTGGAAGGAGCAGCAAAATGAAATTTTATTCACTAATACGAATGCTTTTTATTATAGTCGTTGTTGTCCAATCACCCCTCAGCGGCCAATGACCACTCTGATCAAATCCCACGCTTCCGGTCGGAAGTGCAACTGACGGTGGTGGACTACAAAAGAATCATTGGATGATTGGCGGAGAGTATTCCTTTGGATATTTAAAACCTGACAATTCAACCGAAGAAGTTCATAAAGATGAAGATTCTTTTCACGAAGGGAATATTAATATTCATACTTTCAACGCTTATGCCCTATTTGGATTAAGTCATAAGCTAAATTTGCTCATGAGATTTCCGCTTATCATTTGGCATCAAAACGCTGAACATGAAGACATTCACCATCGAACTGAAACGATCAAAGGAATGAGCGATATTTCGCTTGGTCTAAGATGGCTGATTCGCAACGAAGTATTCGGCCCAGGACAGCGTCTGTTTGCAGGTGTCAATCTGTCCTTCCCAACAGCAAAGAGCTATAACATGAATCCATTCTCTGAGCGGGCAGATTCGGTTAGACACTCCCATTTTGCTTTAGGTGATGGACATTTTTCGCTTGATTCTAAAATTGAATGGTGGTATCGCTCTGAATTTCCTTTTGTAGTTGGAACGTAACCGATCACGGGGTTATTAAGAAGCCGTTAAAACGGCTTTGGATATGTTTCGTTAATGCTGTAACCACCATGATGAATCATGGTGTTAGTTCAAAGAGGCATTGAAACAACACCACAATTTATTGTGGTGAAATAATCATCTCAAAACAGTTCTTTTAACCGCTTCAGCGGTTTATATTCACTCACCCTGTGATCGATTACGTTGGAACTTCAGCAAATTATAAATTTCCATTGAACAAAAGTTCAGCCGGTTTTAGATCCGGTCACAAAATATTTCTGAATTTACAGGCTATTCGTCAAAAGGCAGTATTCGGGGGTGTCTTTCCCTACTTTAAGCTTAAATTTCTAAAAGAGCTTCCGGATTATTGGGAGAAGGAGAAAGCTCCGAATTCCGGAGGGATATTTGTGGATGGAACTGTAGCACTGGATTTTGAAATTTCCGAATCGCAATCGGCGATCCTTTCCCTTAATTTGCCAATTTGGCAATCGTTTGAAGGTAGTCAATTGGTTGGCAACATAATTTCGATTAGTTTTCGGGAAGAAATCAGCAAAGTTTTGTGTCATACTAATAAAGAGAAGAAAGGTTTAAACAATTTTGCCAATGCAGGTGATCACCCTACAACAGAAGCACAAAGAACCTGAAACATTCGAGCAGTTGCTTTCCCAGCATCTTGATAGCTTGTATGGGCTTGCATTTCGCCTGACTCAGAACCAGGAAAAAGCAAGGGAGCTTTTACAGGAGAGTTGTTTGACAGCCTTTGAGAAATTCAGCCAACTGCGTGAAATAAATAAAATGAAACCGTGGCTGTTTCAGATTCTTCACCGCAAGTACCTTAATGCTTACCGGCGAAAGAAAGAACCGCCCATTGTTGATATCGAATTGGACGAAGAGCTACTGACAATACCAAACGATGAACTGTCCGCTGATCATTTTGAGCAATTGTTCGGCGATGAAGTTCAGACTGCGTTTGATTTTCTGCCAGCAGAATTTCGTGAAGTCATTTTTATGGCGGATATTGAAGAATTCTCCCATCGTGAGATCGCCGGGATTTTGGAAATCCCAATTGGCACAGTTGCTTCTCGGTTGTATCGTGGGCATAGTCTTCTCGCAGATAAATTAAAGGAATATGCCAGCAAACATAGGTATCTAAAATGAGTAATTCATGCGGTAAAATAAGGAAAATTTTGTTGGAGAGCGCCGGGATTCAAATTCTTACCGCAGAGCTGGCGCAGGCCAAAAACCATTTGCAGGAGTGCAACGGTTGTCAATCATTTATTGAACAGCAAAAATCGCTGAGCCGCTTATTAAAAGAAAAATTAGGTGCTGTGCCAACTCCGCCAAGCGTGCGAGAGGATGTTCTTCAGGCAATTGCCCGGCGCCGTTTTAATTCAAAACAGAGTGAAAAAAGAGGATTATGGTCAATCCCTCGATTCTGGATTGCTGCCGCGGCGCTGATATTGGCGCTTATTTCCGGCTCCTTGCTGTTACACAAGCAATTCATTGGCCCACCGGAAAAAAATAATTTTGTGGAAGACTTGATTGATGACCATATCCGAAACCGTTTAGCCATACAAACCGTCGAGTTGAAGACTGACGATCCTCTGGAATTAAGCCGCTGGTTTGGAAGCCGGCTCGATTTTAGTGCCAGGATTCCATCAATTTCCAGCCAGCAACTGGTAGGAGGACGTTTGTGCTACTTATTCGACCGACGATTAGCATTGGCATTTTATCAGAAAGAAGATGATTGGATATCGTTATTTATACTGCGTGGAAAAGGGATTGATCTTTCCGGCACGGAAAAAATCGGCCGTAACGGAAAAGTGTTCTGTAGCGGTCACGGTAAAGGCTATCAGCTAATAGCCTGGGAGGAGCAAGATTTACTTTATGCACTGGTATCGGACCAGGACGTTTTGGAACTGGTAAAAAAGCTAAGGTTTTAGAAAATTAAAAATGTAATGCAGAATTTTGTTGAAAGAACGACATTAACACAAGGAGTTATAATTATGAAACGGTCAAGTAGTTTTATTCTGTGCGCGTTGTTGCTGGTATTGGGTGTCACTATTGTCCAACCTGGTTCGAGTAATCAAACAGAACCGTTGCAAATACCCAAAGTAATCGGGCTGCTGTTTTATGCCGACTGGTGTGGTTCTTGTAAGATACTCGAACCAAAGATCAACGCGTTAAAAAAAGAATTTGCCGGCGAACCGATCCTGTTTACACGCGTGGATCTGAGTGATGATTTTACAAAAGAGCAGTCGAAGCTATTCGCTAATTGGGTGGGACTCGGTGATATTTTTCATGCGAACAACGCCAAGACCGGCTTCATGTTGCTGATTCAACGGCAAGATATGAAGGTACTTTCCAAGTTGGTAAAAACGAATACGGAAGACGAGATCCGGGCAGAAATCAGAAAAACTTTGGTTAATTAACCATACAAGCTGGGCCGATTTTCCAAAGCCATAAACCAGGGTTGGATAATGAAAGCTATATTCGGTAAATATAAAAACCTGCTCGTCAGCGCTATTTTGGCTGCGGCGGTGTTGATTGCTGGTATTTTACTTATGGATAGAAATAAAATCATTGAATTAAGCGGCTGGAAGCAACAAAATAACCGCCCTATAACTAATCTGGGAGTTGGGCTGCCGCCGAAAAATGCTGCGACTGCCCAGGGGCAAAATGCCCCGCCGGACGGTCTGCTGAAGCGACAGCGCAGGCAGGAAAATACTGCTGCGGCATTGATCGCCCGCAAGTTAGCTGCTGGCGAAACTCCCAATCGCTTGATTAATGAAAAAAGCCCCTACTTGCTGCAACATGCCTTTAACCCGGTGGACTGGTATCCCTGGGGCGAAAAAGCTTTTGCAAAAGCCCGCAAAGAGGATAAACCGATCTTTCTCTCTATTGGTTACTCCACCTGTTACTGGTGTCACGTCATGGAGCGCGAGGTTTTTGAGAATGAATCCATTGCCGCTTTGATGAATAAATATGTGGTGAGCATCAAAGTCGATCGTGAGGAACGACCTGACATCGACCGGGTGTACATGACGGCGCTTCAGGCTATGACCGGCAGCGGCGGTTGGCCCATGTCCATGTTCCTGACGCCGGATCTCACGCCGTTTTTTGGCGCCACCTATATCCCGCCGCAATCCGCGTATGGCCGGCCCGGCTTTGCCGCTCTGCTGACCGAAATCCATAACGCATGGACAAACCGCCGTCAGGAGATTGTGGATAACAGTCTGCGTCTTCATGAATATCTCGAAAAGATAGCCGAACCGGAAGTCAAGGCGACCAGAGCTGGTATGACAGCTTTGGAACGGGGGTTCGATTCGTTCTCCCGAAGCTACGATTCACAATATGGCGGATTCGGTGGCGCGCCAAAATTTCCCCGGCCAGTGGCTTTCAATTTTTTGCTGCGCTACTATAGCAGAACTGGCAACCAGAAAGCGCTGGAGATGTCGCTGGAAACGCTAAAGCAGATGGCGAAAGGCGGGATGTACGATCACATCGGCGGCGGCTTTCATCGCTATGCCACCGACCCCCGCTGGCATGTTCCCCATTTTGAAAAAATGCTTTATGATCAGGCACAGCTAACCATTTCTTACCTGGAGGCATACCAGATTACCCGGGAAAATTTTTACGCCGAAGTGGCGAGTGATATTCTCCGCTATGTTCAGCGCGACATCAATCACGCGGCAGGTGGTTTTTATTCCGCGGAAGATGCTGAAAGCGCGGTTGATCTGTCAAAGCCGGAAGAAAAAGAAGAGGGCGCTTTTTATACCTGGATTAAAAGCGAGATCGATGAAATTTTGACAGCTCATCAAGCAGACGTATTTAATTATTTTTACGGCGTAAAAACGGATGGAAATGTTCGATCCGATCCGCACAAAGAATTTGTTGGCGAAAATATTTTGTTCATTGACCATACGCTGGCAGAAACAGCGCAGAAATTTGAACTTTCAGAAAAAGAACTGGCAGCGGTTCTTTCCCGGTGCCGCGATAAATTGTTTCGAGCCAGAGAACAACGCCCAAAGCCACATCTTGATGACAAGATCCTGGTGTCCTGGAACGGGTTGATGATCTCCGCTTTTGCCCGCGCTTACCAGGTGCTTGGCGATTCAACCTATTTAGTCGCCGCAGAACAGGCAGGGGAATTCATTTTCAAGAACCTTTATGACGCAAAGAAAAAAGACTTGCTTCGCCGCTTTCGGGACGGTGAAGCTCGCTATCAGGCCAACCTGGAGGATTACGCCTTTTTTGTGCAGGGACTTGTGGACTTGTACGAGTCGTCCCTGAATATTCGCTGGCTGAAAACCGCCATTGAAATGACCGAGCATCAAAATAAACTTTTATACGATTATGAAAACGGAGGTTATTTCGATACATCCGGCAACGATCCCACTATCCTGACCCGCAGCAAAGAGTCCTACGACGGCGCCGAGCCGAGCGGGAATGCCATCGCCATTTTAAATCTCCTGCGCCTGTCGCAAATGACGGATAACCGGCAATGGCGGGAAATGGCAGACCAATCACTTGCCTATTTTGGCGAACAGATGTTGAAAACTCCGCAAGGTCTGGCGCAGTTTTTAGTGGCGCTCGATTTTAGTCTGTCAAAACCAAAACAGATCATCATTGCCGGCAAAGCTGATGATGCAAACACGAACACGCTGTTGGCAGAAGTACATTCGCGTTTTATCCCGAACAAGATCATTTTACTGGCGGATGATGGCACGGGGCAGGAAACGCTGGCTTCTTACCTTCCTTTTATCGAAAATATGCACATGCTGAACGGCAAAGCGACCGCATATATTTGTGAGAATTATGCCTGCCAGCTTCCCACCTCGAGTCGGGAAGTGGTGGCGGAATTGTTGGCGAACTAGAAGGTGGATTGTTTTGTTACAATCCGACCAAATTTATTTCATCCTTAAATTATGGAGGTAATTATGAACAGTAATACACGCTTATTGAGCTTGCTACTCGGTATGGTAGTTTTCCTGATTTTCGGGCTGGCAAGCGGTGCTTTTGCACAAGAACATCCGGCAGAACATCCCAAAGATGGGGCGAAAGGCGCAGCGGTTACCGTGACCAAGGAAGCATTGGCCGAAGCGATTGAGAGCTACATTAAAAAGGATAGCGCTCTGAAAGGCGGCTATTTCACTGTGTATGACGCACAGGCGAAGGCGCCGCTGGCGCTCACACTGGACAAAGTCCATCAGGATAAGCTGGCGGAGGTAGGTGACGGACTCTATTTCGCTTGCAGCGACTTCAAAGCCACAAACGGCAAGATGTACGATCTCGATTTCTTCATGAAAGCCACCGACACCGGGCTGAAGGTCAGCGAGGTTATGATCCACAAAGAAGCCGGCAAGCCCCGCTATGGCTGGGTGGAAGAAGGCGGTGTATGGAAGCGTAAATAGAGTTCATGCAAAGAATGGGATAGTGCGATTGGAGTATTGGATTAGTGGAATGAAGCATTGCGATATTTCAGTGTTGTAGTGTTCAAATGTCCTTGAAACGCCTGCCTGTAATAGGCAGATGATATTTAGATGAGATGACTACAAAACACTATGACACTTGAATTCTCCGCCACTCCAATACTCCTTTCACCAATCCCTCTATCGACATTTCACTTAAACAAAGTCTGAGATTTATCGCATGCGGAAATACAGCTTGAACAGAAAATATTTTCAAAAGTATCTAAAATTGGGCGGGCTATTTATAATCATCAGTTTCATTGCTGCTTACTTTTATAGCTCAAAATCCCGGGCTCATACAAGCTATGCGACCAGGGAAATGCAGTTCTCCTATGCTTTCACCGTGAAGAACATCCCGCCCGAAGCCAAACATGTTGACATTTGGGCGCCTGTGCCCCAATCGGATTCCCGGCAAAATATCTCAAACCTAGAAATCAGGTGCGACTATCCGTATTCGTTCGAGATCGGGCCAGAATATCAAAATCCCCTTCTCAAGGTGGCGGCGAATGGCAGCATTCCCGAGAGCCTGTCGGTTTCGATGAATTTCTCAGTAACGAGAACCGCCTACCACTTTCTGAAAGAAAAAGACCAACCATCTGCAACGATTTCGGAAAAAGCCAGGCGACGGTTTCTTGCTCCGGATCATTTAGTTCCGATTGACGGTAGAATTGCTGACGAAGCGAAAAAGGTAGTGAGAGATGACATGACGCCTCTCGAAAAGGCCAGGGCTATCTACGACCACGTCGCCGGCACGGTCACCTATGACAAAAGCGGTGCCGGTTGGGGCCGCGGCGATGCGGTCTATGCCTGTGATGCACGCTCAGGCAATTGCACCGATTTCCATTCCTTGTTCATCGGCATGGCGAGAGCCAGCGCCATAGCGGCGCGTTTTGTGATGGGGTTTCCAGTGCCGGAAGGCGCAACCGAGGGTAATATCCCCGGATACCATTGCTGGGCTGAATTTTATATTGATGGCATGGGATGGCTGCCCATAGATGCTTCGGAAGCCAGCAAGCATCCGGAGAAATGGGATGATTTTTTCGGTGGCCTGGATCCGCACCGGATTCAATTCACCATTGGCAGGGACATTCGAATACCTTCGATGGGCCAATCTGAGCCGCTGAATTACTTTGTTTATCCGTATGTTCTAATCGATGGCAAGCCGCATGACGATGTTCAACGGCACATTCGGTTTTCGGAGCTAAAATAAAATCTAAAGGGGCAAAACCAAAACACATCAAAAAAGACACCCATCACAAGAGCAGAAAGCTCGACCTTTGCGTCGTTCTATATGATCTATATGGCGCTGACTTTGGCCATTTAAAACCGAATGATACCGTCGGCTACTTGAAAAAGCTGCTTTATTTCTAGCTATCTTATCCGAAGGCGGCAATGTCGTTTTTACTAAAATGATTAAAATAAATTTCTATCATTATGATCCGTTTTATTACAGAAACCGGTATTGAAGTGCCAGCGGTCACCGCTGGCCAGATGCGCGAGATCGACCGCATCGCCATGGAAGAAACGGGACCCAATCTCTATCAGATGATGGAAAACGCCGGCCGCAATCTGGCCTCACTGGCAATGGAACTGCTGGGCGATCGATGGAACAAGTCAAAAATTGTTGTTCTGGCAGGTTCCGGCGGCAACGGAGGCGGCGGTATCTGCGCCGCCCGTCATCTGGCGAACCGAAATGCTAATGTGACGCTGTGTCTTGCAAATCCTGACCGGCTCGGCTCTGTGCCTCAATTTCAACACAAAATTTATCAAAACACGACAGGCAAAACCATCGGACTCGAGCAATTCAAAAATGAAAAATATGATTTGATCATCGATGCGTTAATTGGTTACAGTTTAAAAGGCGCGCCAACCGGTGTCATTTTACAACTGATCCGATGGGCAAACCAGGCGAAAACGCCCATCTTATCGCTGGATGTGCCTTCGGGTGTGGATGCTTCCACGGGAGAAACGCCAGGAGAGTTTATTCGCGCCGATTTGACGATAACGCTGGCATTGCCAAAGACAGGGCTTTTACCTGCGAAGACCGGGGATTTATACCTGGCAGATATTGGCATTCCTCCTGGAACCTATAAGCGTATCGGTTTAGATTATGCATCGCCATTTGATAAAAAATACAGTATTCATTTAAAGGTGCAGCAGTATTAATCAGTATTGCGAGATAAATCTCACATCACGATACTTATATTCAGGCTCGACTTTTAAAGTAATAATAAATCGGCAATCCACTGCCAATAATCAAAGCGGCTGCCAGCACACCGCCGGTGGGATAGGCAATGAAGGTACCGTAAGCGAGATACAATTGGATAGCAACCGCCAGAACCGTCATCAATCGCCACGCCGGCGCGCGATAGCTGGGATGGTAGTCCTCAATGGTGCGAAGTTTGAACAAGGCACCATAAACCAACGCATTTTGCAATAAATAGGACAACGTAAAATACCCCAGCAACGCCTCAATATTACCGACAAATATCAGCAGAATTGCCAGACCGGATTGCAACAGAATTGAAAAATCAGGGGTGGCGTATTTCGGATGGATGTGGCCAAAAACTTTAAAAAACAGACCATCTCGCGCAATAGCATATTGCATTCTCGGCTGAACCATGATGCAGGCGTTGGTGGCGCCGACCATGGATATGAAAGCGGCTATCGCTAAAAAGGATGCGGAAATGGCTGCAAAAATCGGCAAATATTGGAACGGATTGGCAAACGAACCCACTGCTGCTAACAACTTATCATGCGGGACGATCGCGCCGGTCGCCAGTGCGATCAGCGTATACGCCAGTGTGATCCCCACAGTTGAGCCGATCAGCGCCCGTGGCAAATTTCGCTGCGGATCCTGTACCTCCCCGGCCATATACAGGATATTGGGAAATCCGGCGTAGGACCAGGTGCTGGCTGCCACGCCAGCGACCAATAATGTGAACACTCCGGTTGAGGCTTTTTCAGCGACAGGCGTAAAAAACAAGTTGCCTGATTTGAGATAAAACAGTCCGATGATTGCCAACAACACCAGCGGAGAAATTTTCACAATCGTCAGAACGATCTGCAAATTGCCGCCATGTCGCACATTCCGGTAATGAACATAGGTCAAAGACGCGATCAACAATGCAGCGAACAATTTACCAATGACGGTTCCGTCCAGCGGCGAATAAAAATAGGACAGCGCTGAACTGGCGCTCAATGCGATGATCGTGATCGAGGGGGTATCGCTGGTCCAAAAAACCGTCCACACATAAAGAAACGCCAGTGGTTTGCTGCCGGCTTTGCGCAGGTAAAGATAGCCAAAACCCTGCTCCGGATACGCCGTTGCCATTTCTGCTAAAATCAGAATTTGTGGAATCCAGATGATGCCGCCGATGAGCCATGCCAAAACAGCCAGATTGGGACTGCCGGTTTCACGAGCCACAATCGGCAGTGTAATAAAAACCCCGGACCCGATAACCGTGCCCACAATAATCGCCAACATGTGTCCCAGGTTCAATTTCCGCGTCAACTCAGCCATGGTTCGATCCCCTGTTCGATATTTTCTTTAAAAGTCCAAAGCCTGTTCGATCAACACCAACGCAGCCCGGGCGCTTTTTTCTCTGACTTCATCTCTTGATCCGCTGAAAAAATATTTTTTAATGTTCTTTTTTTTATCTTTTACCACGCCTATAAATACCGTACCCACTGGTTTTTCTTTGACGCCGCCGCTCGGACCGGCAATCCCGCTTACTGCTATCCCGATGTCGGCGCCTGACTGTTTAATTAATCCATCCAACATTTGCGAAACCGTTTCGGCGCTAACAGCGCCATATTTTTCGAGTGTGTCCTCGCTGACGCCCAGCCAATCGCTTTTCATTTTATTGCTGTATGGAACTAGCCCTCCCACAAAAACAGCCGAGGCGCCCGGAACATCGCTGATCATTTTAGCGATTAGCCCGCCGGTGCAAGACTCCGCTGTTGCAATGGTAATGTTTCTTTGAATGAGTAGTGGCGTCAGCTCAAAATAATCTTTCATCTTTATCGCCTCCGTTTTTTTCAATATAGATATTCTCTGCATAAAAATCAAGTAAGAATAACATAACTTAAAATTGCATCATAAAATAAAGAAAATGAATTTTATTGTTGACATTTTGAATTCCTTCAATTATATTGTAATCATTAAAATTGTAACCGATTAAATATCCCCGTACGACTTATTGAATCTGAATTATTTATTCCCGATTCTTTGAGACTGTGTTGAGCGGGATGCACACAAGAATCTTTTAATAAACACTATCATCAAAACTCGATATTAACAATTTGCTATTTTTTTAGGAGGAAACCATGGCTGTAAAAGAAAAAATCATTGACGATATTGCTGTGATTGAAATTAGCGGCAAATTAATGGCCGGAGACGAGATTCAAGATCTCCATCATAAAGTAAAAACAATAATTAATAAAGGAATAAAAAAAGCTGTGATTGATCTTTCCAAAGTCAAGTGGATCAACAGTCAGGGGTTGGGCGCGCTTATCTCCTGTCTCACATCAGTTCAGAAGGCAGAAGGCGTATTGAAGATCGCCGGCGCAACTGAAAAGGTGAACAGCCTTTTTATGATGACTAAATTAATTACTGTCTTTGACTCTTATGATACTGTGGATCATGCGATTGCCAGCTTTAAATGATAAGCGGATTTTTTTCGAAATCAATAAAGCTGCGCGACCTGTAATATTTATTTTGCACCAATAAGAATCATCGGTGAAATCTTTGACTGACAAAATCGGAAAGCCATTGAGAACCGGGCAATACTTCAACGAAAGCGACCGTGTCAATGTCGCTTTCGTTGATGTTTTTCTTTGGAGAATAGATTGTCAACATTTCTCTTCTTCTCCCCTGCTTGCTGCGCTGCTATTTTTAATTTTGCATCTCACTATTTTGGTTGCGGATGATATTTCAAAAATAATAACTTAAATTTTTGCTTTCCGATTTCAGCCTGAAGCGATTTGACGACACGATTTCGCCGATCCAAAAAACAAGAAAAATCTCATTAATTGTAACCGATCACGGGTTGGGTAAAGCGTATTAAAATTCACGCAAAGACACAGAAGCGCAAAGAACACGCAAAGAAATAGATTGTAAATAAAGGACAAATAAAAAAGTTAAATAACAACAAGTACTAAAGGTAATCACGTAATCGATCACAGGGTGAGTGAATATAAACCGCTGAAGCGGTTAAAAGAACTGTTTTGAGATGATTATTTCACC
>OMKS01002415.1_pt1 | contig 15628 bp, 13 predicted proteins | sample 1674721 | NCBI WGS metagenome assembly OMKS01 (sample SAMN06264996, study PRJEB25208) | sediment metagenome | isolation source: hot spring sediment | place: USA: California | collected 2014-09-02
CATGAGCACCGGCACGAGGCGACTACCCACCGGCACGCCCACCGGCACGACGATGAACACCACGCCCACCGGCATCCGGGCTCGCCCGTCGACCAGCGTCACTCCCATGAACACGCCCACCAACCCGTGTGCCACAGTCACCCTCACTGGCCCGATCTGCATCACCGCCACGTGCATTGAAAGGCCACCGCCGGCAACCTTAATCCGCAGGCACCGCGCTTGCCCGTAGTGAATTGGGCAACGGACTCGGGCCGGTCATCACACTGCCGTTTGAGGCGCTTGATGCGTATAATCGCACGGCGTAGGATTGGCCGGGCGGTTGCAGCGAGGTGAGTGGTGGAAGGCGACGAAATCCAGAATAGGCACATGAGGCGGCGGGTGCTTATCGTTGTAAGTCTCGTACTATTGTACTCGAGCATGGGAGCTTACTGTCATCTCGTCCTGAAGACCGGCACGCTGTTCACGCACTTCGCCTATATCCCCATCCTTCTGGCGGGGATGTGGTTCGGGCGGCGCGCGATGCACGTCGCGGGCTTACTGGCGCTGTCTCTACTTGTTTGGTGGGGTCTCGGCTTTGGCGTATGGCCCTTTGGCAGCTACGCTGTTCGGTCGGTGCTGCTGATAGTTTTCGCGGTATGTGTAGGCGAGCTTCGCGAGCAGGTCATCGAGGGTCGGCGTGCGCTCGCCGTTTCCGAGGCCAAATACCGCCAGCTTACCGAGGAGTCCCTGGCGGGCATTCTTGTATGCCGCGACGGTATCGTCTTGTTCGCCAATACGCGCGCGGGCGAGATCATGGGCCGTCTCACAGCTACACTGATCGGGCACCCCTTCTCCGACACGGTCCACGCCGAAGACCGAAACGCGATGGAAGCCCTGTTCCTCGCGGGGCCGCCAAGCGCCACGACGCGTTCGCCCCTCGAGTTTCGCGTCGTGCGCCCTGACGGCGCCGTCGTTTGGGTCGACGTGGCCGGCAGCCCGGTACGCTACGAGGGGGCTGATGCATTCATGGTCCACATGTACGACGTGACAGACCGCAAGGAGGCAGAGAGCAAGCGTCTCGAGTTGCAAGTGCTCGCCCGCGAGCAGGAGGAGCAATTGGTCCACTCGACACGGCTCGCCGAGTTGGGCGAGATGGCCGCCGCTGTGGCGCATGAGCTGAACCAGCCTCTGACGGGAATCCGGAACTTTGCGAAGAATGCGCTCTACATGCTGCGTGAGCATCTGGGCAGTCCGGAGGACATCGAGGGGAACCTCGATATGATCTCGGAGCAGGTAGATCGCGCTGCGCGGATCATCAGCCAGATGCGTGAACTGACGCGGCCCTCCGAGCGCCAATTCGGCCCCGTGGACATAAACGCTGTCGTGCGGGAGAGCGTTGCGTTTCTCGACCCCCAATTGAGGCTTTCGCAGGTCGAGACCCTCCTCGATCTGGCCGAGGGCCTTCCGCCCATCATCGGCGAGCGCATCCGGCTCGAACAGGTCTTACTCAACTTGCTCAACAACGCGCGCCAGGCCATGGAAGATACCGACAAGCGCCACCTCATAGTCCGCACGTGGTTCGACGCGGAGAAATCGCGGCCCGTGGCCGTGCAGGTGGCCGACACCGGCAAGGGCTTCTCGCGCGAGCAAGCGGAGAAGCTCTTCACACCCTTCTACACCACCAAGAAGCCCGGGCACGGCACCGGTCTCGGTCTGTCGATCTCGTTGAGCATCATCAAAGACCACAACGGCACAATCGAGGTCGACGGTGCGCCCGAGGAGGGGGCTTCGTTCACAGTGCGTCTGCCGGTCGGCCAGGCGCATGAGAGGGACCACATACGCGAGGAGACGTAAGGTGACCGACGAGCAACCATTCCGTGTCGCCATCGTGGACGACAACAAGGCCGCGCGCCTGTCGATCGGGCAGATGCTTCAGCTTCGCGGCTACGAGGTCGAGCTGTTTGCGGGAGCCGAAGCTGCGCTTGCCTGGCCGGGACTCGCCGAGGTGGACTGCATCATCACGGATGTGAAAATGCCGGGTACGGATGGCGAGCAGTTGTTGGGGGAGGTGCTCGAACGCGGCTATGCGCCTCCGGTCATCATGATCACGGGGCACGGCGACGTAGCGATGGCGGTCCGCTGTCTCAAGACAGGCGCGTATGACTTCGTCGAGAAGCCGTTCGAAGACGATGTCCTGCTGGCCTCGGTGGGCCGCGCCGCCGAAGCGGCAAGACTCCGGCGCGAGAGCAAGGCGTTGCGCGAGCGCCTTGAATTGCTGGCCGAGGATGAGGACGGCCGCTTCGGCATGGTGGGCCGCAGCGTTGCAATGAACGAGCTTTATGAACAGGTCGAGGTGGCCGCACGCTCGAGCGCCCCGGTGCTCATTGTCGGCGAGACGGGCGTGGGCAAGGAACTCGTGGCGCGCGCCATTCACGCGCAAAGCGCTCGGGCAAATGGCCCCTTCATCCCGGTCAACGTAGGTGCGCTGCCTGAGACGATGCTCGAGAGCGAGCTGTTCGGCCATGCGCGCGGCGCCTTCACGGGGGCCGACGCTGATCGTGACGGAAAGCTGGTCAGCGCTTCGGGGGGCACGCTGTTTCTGGACGAGGTCGAGAGCATCAGCAAGCGCGCACAGGTCCAACTCCTGCGCGTACTCGAGGATGGCCAGGTGCATCCGCTCGGGAGTGACAAGACGCGCCATGTGGACGTCCGGTTTCTCGCGGCGACCAAGGTCGACCTGGCGGACATGGTGCGCCAGGGCAGCATCCGCGAGGACTTCTACCATCGCATTGTGGTCTTGAGCATCGTTGTTCCGGCGCTGCGCGAGCGCAGTGACGACGTCCCACTGCTCATCGCGCATTTTCTCAAACGCACGGCGACCGCACAGGGTGGCGCTCCTCTAACGAAGATTCCCGAGGTGACCCTGGCAGCCATGGTCCGCCATCCTTGGCCCGGCAACGTGCGCGAACTCAAAAACGCTATCGAGCGCATGATCATGTCGGGCGACGATGACGCTCCAGGCGGCTTCGCTCCCGACGAAAGCTTCATGGATACAACAGGCGGCTCCCGCCTGCTGAGTCTGCCGGCCACACCGGGCCTGCTCAACGACGCACTCGAACAGACAGAGCGACAGGTCATTGAGAACGCCCTGCGCAGCCACCGGGGCGAGGTAAACACGACGGCGCACGCACTCGGCATCTCGCGGCGGGCATTGTACGAAAGAATGAAAAAGTATGAGTTGATGAAGGAGGATTTCAGGTTGTGAAGAGATGCACAGCTCACCCATGAGCGATCTGTGCACATCACTTCCAAGCTAAATGATTTGAATCACTTACGAAACGTATCCCGCCCCAGATTGCGTCTCTCGACCCTTCCGCACACATCTGCGCATTCCTTCTTCCTGCCTCTCACGATCTTTTTTAAGTCATTGATATAACATTTCTTGTGGGAATCCAGTTCTCTTCTTTGTGAGATGGCACACGACTTGCTCATTTCCCATTGGATTTCGAGTTTCTTCTGCGGAGTCAACTGATGCAACTTGGCGAACTCGTGACACATATCGGCGCCGAAGTGATCGTCCCCGGTGCGTCTCCCGCGGCACCGGTCTGCCGTGTTTACGGCGGCGACAAGATCAGTGAGTTACTGGCCGCCGCCGATGAGGAGACGCTGCTGGTGACAAACCTTTCAAATGCGGCGGTGGTGCATGTTGCAGCGCTGATGGATGCGCCGGGCATCTGCCTGACCGGGCGCGATGCCGTGGGGCCGGATCTCGTCGCCGCGGCCGAGAGGCACGGAAAGGCGCTGTTCTTGACGGTGGCCGACATGGCCGAGACGTGCGCGCGGGCCGCCGCGTGCCTCGCCGGATCGAAGACGGAGGAGCTATGACGAGCGCTTGCTTCGAGATCAACGGCGGAGATTTTGTGCTCGCCGGCGGCGCATCAAAAGCACTCAAGGAGATGCTCAAGAAAGTCGGTGTGAAACCCGCGACAATCCGCAAGGTCATGATTGCGGCGTACGAAGCCGAGATGAACGTGGTGATCCATGCGACGCGGGGCGTGATGAACGTCGCGCTGGACTCGGATCGGGTCGACGTGGTGGTGGCGGATGAAGGGCCGGGCATCCCCGATATCGAGCGGGCGATGCAAGAAGGTTTCTCGACGGCACCGCCCTCCGTACGCGAGCTGGGCTTCGGCGCGGGGATGGGCCTGCCGAATATCAAACGTAACAGCGACACATTCGACATCACGTCGGTGCAAGGCAAGGGGACGAAAGTGTGCTTCGGCGTGCTGATCGAGGCAGACCGCGCGGCCGCGGCGGCAACGCATTCAATACGCATCGTCGAGTCCCAATGCCGCCAGTGTCTGCGTTGTCTTCACGCCTGTCCGACCGCTGCACTGCGGGTTCGCGAGGGCCGACCCGCAATCCTTGCGCATGTGTGCATCGACTGCCCCGTTTGCATCGACGTATGTCCAGCCGGGGCGCTCGGCGTGGCATGCGACGGTCACTTGCCCGAGCCCTCGGGCGATGGCGTGTTGGTGGTACCAGAGCCGTTTCTCTATCAGTTTGGCCCCGGCGTGCCTCCGACGCATGTGCTGGGCGTACTCGGGGAGTTGGGATTCGGACGCGTACGGCTGCTCGAGGAATGGACCCGCGGTTTGCGGCACGCCGTTGAGGACTACGCGGCAAGCGAGGCGGCACCGAAGCCGGTGCTTGTGCCCGTATGCCCCGCTGTTACCAATCTGGTGGCAACGCGGTTCCCCGCGTTGCTTGAGCACGTGGCGCCCCTCTACTCGCCGGTCGAGGCGGCGCAGAGAGAGCTGGCCGATGAGAAGCCGCTGTTTGTGATCGAGTGCCCGGCACAGCATTCGGCGCTGGGCGATGCAGCGCGGATAGCCCCCCCCTCAGGGCTACTCAACGCCGTGTTCCCGCGTGTAACCGGCGCCACGTCTTCGACGCCAAAAGCCGCAGCCGCCGACACGAAACCGCCGTGGCCGCGCGTGTTCGGCCTGTCGCACGCGATGGGCGTGCTCGAGGCGGTCGAGAACGGGGTTTTGGTGGATGCGCAGATTCTTGAGCTGTATGCCTGCGATGAAGGGTGCTTCGGCTCGCCGCTCTGGAAGGAAGAGGCCGCCATCAGCCGCTTCCGCGCCGAGAGGGCGGCTCGGGTGACCGTCGAGGAGGCCCGCGCCGTTCGGCGCACCGACTTGCTGAAGCCGCGTAGCAGCCTGAGGCTTGACGAGGACATGTCGCGCGCCATGGCGAAGCTGACCGAGCTGGACCGGCTGGTGAAGCGCCTGCCGGGCCGCGACTGTGCCGTATGCGGGGCGCCATCGTGCATGGCGTTGGCCGAGGATGTTGTAACAGGACGTGCGCAGGCAACTGCGTGTCCCTATGTCTCCGACTATAAGGAACAGACCCATGAAGATGAATGAACTTGCGGTGAGGTTGGGATTTCGGGACCTGACGCCTGAACTCGCTGACACGGATGTCGATATTCTCGAGGGGTACACGTCCGACCTGCTCAGCGATGTGTTGGCCCATGCACCCGCCGACGGCGTGCTGGTGACGATACAGGTCCACATGAACGTCGTAGCCGTCGCTGTTCACGCCGAACTGGCGGCGGTCGTGTTTGCGCATGGGAGAACCCCCGAGGAAGACGTACGCCTCAAGGCGGTCGAAGAAGGCGTGCCCCTGTTTGTCGCCGAGGAGTGTGCTTTTGAGGTAACTGGGCGCTTGTATCAACTGGGTGTGCGAGGACCTCGTTCGTGAGGGTGATTGCTGCCGACCTCCACATCCACACGGCCCTGTCGCCGTGCGCCGATGACGCAATGACGCCGCCGGCGATTGTGGCGAAGGCAGTGAGCGAAGGTTTGGAGATGATTGCCATTTGCGACCATAACAGTGCGGGCAATGTCGCCGCGGTGCAAGAGGCGGCGCCGTCCAGCCTCGGCGTGATCGCGGGCATCGAGATCACCACAGCAGAAGAGGCCCACGTCATCGGCTTCTTTCGCGATGCCTCGTCGGCCTGCGCCGCGGCGGACGAGGTCCAGGCGACGTTGCCGGCGAGCGGGAAGTCAACCAAGCGCTTTGGCAACCAACTGCTGCTCGACGCCGAGGGCCGCGTGTGCGGGACGCAGGACTCCATGCTTTCATCCGCCTGCGGTCTCGACCTGCGTTCGGCTGTGAGCGCGATCAAGATGCACGAGGGTCTCGCAGTCGCCGCCCACGTGGACCGCCCCTCATTCAGTGTAACCAGCCAGCTTGGCATGGTCCCCGAGGATGCGGGGTTCGACGCGATCGAGATCTCGGCCGCAGGCGCACGCGCTTCGCGCGCAGACGACTTCGTCGCCCTGGGGCTGCCGATCATCACGTCTTCCGACAGTCACTTTGTGGACAACATCGGCGATTCGCGCACCCGTTTCGAGATCCACACGTTGACCTTTGATGAGTTGCTTCTAGCCTTTCGAGGCGCTGCGGGAAGGAGAGTCCACCGTGCGTGACCTTTCCCTCCACATCCTCAATCTCATCGAGAACGCCACGCAGGCGGGGGCATCGGTCGTGTCGGTTTGCCTCGTGCAGAATCCGGAGACGGACAGTCTACACCTGGTGGTCGAAGACAACGGCCCAGGCATTGAGGTAAACCCGGAAGAGGCCATGAGCCCTTTCTACACGACGAAGGAGAAGCACGGTAAGAAGACGGGCCTCGGCCTCAGCCTGCTGCGCGCGGCAGCAAATCAGGCGGACGGTGATCTCAAACTGGGCGTATCGCGCATGGGCGGCGCCGCTGTCGAGGCCACCATGAGACTCGGGCACATGGATTGCCCGCCGCTCGGGGATCTGGCGGCAACGCTCGCATCGGTAGTGTGCACCAATCCCGAACTCGAGCTGCATTGCCATTGCCGTGTGGGCGACAAGGAATGTTCGGTGTCCGTGACGGATATAGCCAATGAATTGCCCAAGGGGCAACGTGCAGGTCTGAGCCTGGCGCGCCGTTTCTCGGAGACGGTTCGAGACGGACTGAAGTCCATTGACGCAGTAACGTAAGGAAGTCCCGCGTGGAAGCCATAAGGAGTAAGACGATGACGATGGAAACCCAACCCTGTACGTGCGAGGAGAACGTGAGCGAGGACGAGTTGCTCGCGCGTCTCGACGAGGTGATCGCCGACTACCGCGACAAGCCCGGCGCGCTGATCCCAGTGCTCCAGATTGCTCAGGGCCTGTTCGGATATCTGCCCGAATCAGCCTTGAAGCGCATCAGCCTGGGGCTCGGCAAGTCCTACAGCGAGGTCGCCGGAGTGGTGAGCTTCTACTCGTTCTTCTCGACCCAACCGCAAGGCAAGCACCTCATCCGGGTCTGCCTCGGCACAGCCTGCTATGTCCGCGGCGGCAAGCAGGTACTCGACGCCCTTAAGGACAAGCTCGGCATTGACGTCGGCGAGACGACGCCCGACCGACTCTTCTCGCTCGATGTCGCGCGCTGCTTCGGCGCATGTGGCCTGGCGCCGGCTGTAATGATTGACGACGACGTCTATCAGCGCGTCAAGCCCGCCAAAGTCCAGGCCATGCTTGAGCGCTATGCGGAAGCACCGCAGAAGGTCGCAGCGGTATGAAAACGAATGCAACGACTCGAGAAGGAGAGTAGGTAGCCATGTCGAAACGAATCACGAATCCGGAAGACTTGCGCGTGCTTCGGGAAAAGGCGAAGGCCGACGTCGAGCTGCGGGCAGGTTTGAAGGAAACCCAAATCACTGTGCATATGGGCACCTGCGGCATCGCCGCCGGCGCTCGCGAGGTCCTGTCCGCTGTGGCGGATGAACTGGCCAAGGCGTCGCTGGACACAGTCTCGCTCCGCCAGTCCGGTTGTCTGGGACTGTGCGACCGCGAGCCCATGCTCACGGTGGCGGACAAAGACGGCAACGAGTTTCGCTATGGGAAACTCGATGCCAAGAAGGCAAGGATGATCGTGCAGGAACACCTCCTATCGGGCAACCCGGTAGTCAGTTTCCTGGTGAGTGCATAGAAACCGCGCGCCAGCCGGCCGATCAGGGCTGCTGCATGGCGACGCACGGCAACAGGAGGCCGAGAAGTAAATGAGTAATGTACGTTCCCACGTCCTGGTGTGCGCCGGAGCCGGCTGCGTGGCCTCGGGTGCGCTCGAGGTGAGTGCGGCCCTGCGCAAAGCGCTTCGGCAATACGAACTGGACGGCGAAGTGTCGGTGGTCGAGACCGGCTGCCTCGGGCCCTGTGCTGTGGGTCCGGTGGCCGTGGTCTACCCCGAGGGCGTCTTCTATCAGCGGATCGTTCCGGCGGATGCCGACGAGATCGTCGAGGAGCACCTGCTGAAAGGACGAATTGTCGAGCGCCTGGTGCACAAGACGGCGTCGACCGCGCAAATCGTGCCGGCGTTGCAGGAGATAGGCTTCTTCAACGAACAAAAGAAGGTAGTGCTGCGGAATTGCGGCGTCATCGATCCGACGAAAATCGAGGAGTACATCGCGCGCGACGGCTATCAGGCCTTGGCGAAGGTCCTCTCGGACATGAGTCCCGACGAGGTCATCGAGGAGGTCATGAAATCGGGGTTGCGCGGACGCGGCGGTGCGGGCTTTCAGACGGGTGTCAAGTGGACCTTCACGCGCAACGCACCCGGCGACGTCAAGTACGTGCTATGCAACGCCGACGAGGGCGATCCCGGGGCGTTTATGGACCGCAGCGTGCTCGAGGGCGACCCGCACAGTGTGATCGAAGCCATGGCCATCGCGGCATACGCCGTGGGCTCGACCCAAGGCTTTATCTATGTGCGTGCCGAGTATCCGCTGGCTGTGAAACGCCTCACGACGGCCATCGAGCAGGCCCGCGAGTACGGCCTGCTGGGTGAGGATATCATGGGGTCGGGTTTCCGTTTCGACCTCGAGATCCGTATGGGTTCTGGCGCGTTCGTCTGCGGTGAAGAGACGGCGCTGATGCATTCGATTGAGGGCAAACGCGGCGAGCCGCGCCCCCGTCCGCCGTTCCCGGCCGTCAAGGGGCTCTGGGACAAGCCCAGCTTGCTCAACAACGTCGAGACCTACGCCAACGTGCCGGCAATCCTTCTCAACGGGGCGGACTGGTTCGCGTCGTTCGGCACCGAAAAGAGCAAAGGCACCAAGGTGTTTGCTCTCGCCGGGGCCGTCAACAACACCGGCCTGGTCGAGGTGCCCATTGGAACGTCGCTGGGCGACATCATCTACGACATCGGCGGCGGCATCCCGAACGGCAAGGCGTTCAAGGCGGCGCAAATCGGCGGCCCTTCCGGCGGCTGTATCCCGAAGGAGCACCTCAACGTGCCTGTCGACTACGAGTCGCTCAACGAACTCGGCGCGATCATGGGCTCGGGTGGACTCATTGTGATGGACGAAGACACCTGCATGGTGGATATGGCCCGCTTCTTTCTCGACTTCGTGCAGGACGAGTCCTGCGGCAAGTGCCCGCCCTGCCGCATTGGTACCAAGCGCATGCTCGCGATCGTCACGCGCATCTGCGAAGGTAAGGGAGTCGAGGGCGATGTCGAGAAGCTGATTGCGCTCGGCGAGCAGATCAAGGTTACAGCACTGTGCGGCCTTGGCCAGACGGCGCCCAATCCGGTGTTATCGGCCATCCGCCACTTCCGCGACGAGTTCGACGCTCACATCCGCGAGAAACGCTGTCCGGCGGGCGTATGCCCCGAACTCGTGCGTGCCCCCTGCATCAACGCGTGCCCCTGCAATGTCGACGTGCCGGGCTTCGTCTCGCTGATCGGCGAGAAGCGCTACACCGAGGCGCTGCGCCTTCACCGCAACCGGAACCCCTTCGCGTCGGTCTGCGCGCGCGTGTGTTTTCACCGATGCGAGGACAAATGCCGGCGCGCCACACTTGACAGCGCCGTAGCTGTGCGCGGTCTGAAACGCTTCATGGTCGAGCAGGAAGCAACCGTTCAGGTGCCGGAAATGCGCGACAATCCTCAGAACGCGCGGCGCAAGGTCGCCATTATCGGCGCTGGACCCGCCGGACTGGCCTGCGCCTACTTCCTCGCACGGCTGGGCTATCGGCCGAAGGTCCTCGAGGCCGAAGCCCAAGCCGGCGGCATGCTGGTGCAGACCATTCCTGCCTACCGGCTGCCGCGCGAGGAACTGGCACGCGAGATCCGCATGATCGAGCGCCTTGGCGTCGACATTCAAACCGGCAAGCGGCTCGGAAAGGACTTCACGCTCCCAAGCCTTCGTGACGAGGGCTACGAGGCCGTGTTCCTGGCCGTGGGCGCACCGCGCGGCTCGAAACTGCGCATCGCCAGCGAAGACGCGGACGGCGTGAGCGACGCCATCGACTTCCTGCGTGAGTACAACCTGCACGGCGCGGCCACCGTCGGCAAGAAGGTTGTCGTGATCGGCGGCGGGAACGCGGCGGTGGACGCTGCGCGCTCAGCCATTCGGTTAGGGGCCGAGTCAGTCACAATTCTTTACCGGCGGACGCGGGACGAAATGCCGGCTTACAAGGAAGAGGTCGAGGAGGCCGAGCGCGAGGGCGTGCGCCTCAAGACCCTCGTGGCGCCACAGGAGATCGTTGTTGATGGCGGCACGGTGTGCGGCGTCCGATGCCACACGATGTTCCTTGGCGAATTCGACGCCAGCGGCCGGCGTCGCCCGGTGGTGCACGAGGGCGACGGCTTCGTCGAGGAGTGCGACCACGTGATTGCGGCTATCGGTCAGAAGCTGGACACAGATGAGGTATGTGACGGCGTAAGCGCCGAACTGAACACCTGGGGCTATATCAAGACCGATCCCCTCACCGGTCAGACTTCACACGAATGGCTCTTCGCCGGCGGCGACGCAGCAGATGGGCCCTCGTCGGTGGTAGATGCCATTGCGGCCGGCGAGCGCGCCGCTATCAGCATCGACCGCTACCTCACGGGTGTAGAACACGCGTTCTGGCGCGTTGACCAGCAAGTGGACACGTTCTTTGACCCCGATGCCGATCCGCTCGAAGTCCCACGCGCCGAGATGCACTCGATTCCCATTGCCAAGCGCACGTGCAACTTCAATGAGGTCGAGCTGCCTTACAACGAGAGCGTGGCCCTGTGCGAAGCGCGTCGCTGTCTGCGGTGCGACTACCGGGCTGAAGAGTAGGCTATCCGCATCCAGCAGGATTTTGAAGCGCAAGAAGGAGATCAGCAACCATGCCAAAGCTCAGCATTGCCAACGTTGTCGTGGAAGTGCCGGAGGGCACCACGATTCTTGAAGCGGCCGAAAAGACCGGCATCAAGATCCCGACGTTGTGCCATATGAAAGACGTGCAGGCCATTGGAGCATGCCGCGTCTGCCTCGTCGACATCGAGGGAGCAAAGACCTTGATGGCTTCATGCTGCACGCCCGCCGGCGAGGGTATGAAGGTGCACACCAACAACAGGCGCGTGCGCGAAGCGCGCCGCACAGTAGTCGAGCTGCTGCTGTCCGACCACGATGGTGATTGCCAAACCTGCGATCGCAACGAGGACTGTGAATTACAGACCTTGGCGCGCGAACTCGGTATCCGCGACATCACCTATCCCGGCGAAAAGAGCCGTAAGCTGACCGATGCCAGCACCCCGGCCCTGACGCGCGACACATCCAAGTGTATCCTCTGTCGCCGCTGCGTAACCGTGTGCAACGAGGTGCAGGGCGTGGGTGGATTGTTCCCACAGAACCGCGGCTTCGAGACGGTGGTAGGCCCAGCCTTCTGCGCAGACATCGAGAACGTCGTGTGCGTGCAATGCGGCCAGTGCTCGGCCGTGTGCCCCGTGGGCGCCATCAGCGAGCGCGAGCAACTCGACGACGTGTGGGCGGCCCTGGATGACCCCGAGAAGTTCGTCGTCGTGCAGACGGCGCCGGCCATCCGCGCCGCCCTGGGCGAGTGCTTCGGCTATCCGCCGGGCACGCTCGTCACAGGCAAGATGGTCTCAGCGTTGAGGCGCCTCGGTTTCGACGCGGTGTTTGACACAAACTTCGCAGCAGACCTGACCATCATGGAAGAGGGAACCGAACTACTCATGCGCCTCAAGAGAGCACTGGTGGACAAGGAAACGGTGGCGCTGCCGCAGTTCACGAGCTGCTCGCCAGGGTGGATCAAGTACATCGAGTACTTTTATCCCGACATGCTCGCCAACGTGTCGACCTGCAAATCCCCGCAGCAGATGTTCGGCGCCATCGCCAAGACGTATTACGCCGAGAAGATCGGCAAGCGTCCAGAAGACATCTGCGTCGTGTCGGTCATGCCGTGCACAGCCAAGAAATTCGAGGCCCAGCGCCCCGAGATGACGGACAGCGGCGTGCGGGACGTGGACATCGTCCTGACCACGCGCGAACTCGGCAAGCTGATCAAACAAGCCGGCATCCACTTCCAGGCTCTGCCCGATGACAGGATGGACGCTCCGATCGGCCTATCGAGCGGCGCGGCAGACATCTTCGCCAACACGGGCGGCGTTATGGAGGCGGCGTTGCGCACGGCTTACGAGATCATTACGGGCCGCGAGCTTCCCTTTGAAGACCTGCACGTGAAGCCCATCGAGGGTCTCGATGGCATCAAGGAGGCGGCAGTGACCATTGAAGGCGCTGTACCGGACTGGTCCTTTCTCGAGGGCGTTGAGGTACGTGTGGCAGTGGCGCATGGCCTCAGCAACGCGCGCAAGGTCATTGAGCGCATCCGCAGCGGCGAGGCGGCGTATCACTTCGTCGAGATCATGACGTGTCCGGGTGGGTGTATCGGCGGCGGAGGCCAGCCGCGCGTGACAACCGACGTGGTACGCAATGCGCGAATTCAGGCGATATACCGCGAGGACGAAGGCAAGACACTGCGCAAGTCGCACGACAACCCCGAGATCAAGCAGATCTACGAGGAGTTCCTAGGCGAACCGCTCAGCGAGCGGTCGCACCATCTCCTGCATACGACCTACGCGGCACGCGAGCACGTTTAGCAGCGGCCAAGTGAGAGGACAAAACGGGGCCGGCAGCGTGCCGGCTTTCCAGTGAGTGAGACGATATGACTGACCACATGGGACCAGACGAGTGCAAGCTGCCGGCAGTCTCGACGATTTCGGAGAAGTGCAAGCGGTGCTATACGTGCGTCCGCGAGTGCCCTGCCAAGGCGATCAAGGTCGAGGAGGGCCAGGCGGTTGTCATCGAGGATCGGTGCATTGCGTGCGGGAACTGCGTGCGCGTGTGCGCGCAGCATGCCAAGCACATCAAGGACAGCACCGGTCATGTCAAACGCCTGCTCGCGTGGCACGACAACTGCTACGCCTGCCTCGCCCCCTCCTTCCCGGCGGCCTTCGAAGGCGTCTCGCCTCTCCATGTGGTTGCCGGGCTCCGCAAACTCGGGTTCGAGTCCGTCTGGGAAGTCGCCTTCGGCGCCGAACTCCTCAGCGGCGAGTACACCAAGCTGTTCGAGGAGGCTCAACGCACAGGGTCAAGCGTCATCGCCACACCATGTCCGGCCATCGTCGCCTATGTCGAGAAATACATGCCAAAACTTCAGAGCTCGCTCGCACCGCTTGTGTCCCCCATGATCGCGACCGCGCGCGCCATCCGCAAACACGCCCAAGACGCCCCGATCATCTTCATCGGGCCCTGTATTGCCAAGAAGAACGAGATCCACGACCCGTGCGTGACGGACGAGGTGAATGCCCTTCTCACGTTCGGCGAACTGAAGGAACTGTTCGATGTGGCAGGCATCGACCTTGCCTCGTTACGCGAGAGCAGCTTTGACAGCCCCCGCTGCTACCTCGGGCGCACGTTTCCAATCTCGGGCGGCCTGTTGAAGGCTTCCGGCCTCGGCACCGACATCCTCGAGAGCGATATCATCATCACCGAGGGCAAGGAACGGGTTCTCGCGGTGCTCAAGGAACTCGAACAAGGCAAGAGCAAGGCCCATTTCTTCGATGTCCTCTTCTGCGAGGGGTGCATCAACGGACCCGCTATGGCCAACGGCCTGAGCAACTTCACCCGTAAAGACAAGGTAGTCGAGTACGTCACAAGCCACGGCCGGTACACCACGCAACGCGACTTGATCGAGGGTCTGGCTGACTTCAAGGACGTCGACCTCTCGCGAGGCTTCACGCCGCAGAACATCCAACTCCCCGAACCCACCCAGGGGCAGATAGGCGAGACCCTGAGACGCATGAAGAAGACTACACCGGAGGACCAGTTGAACTGCGGAGCGTGCGGCTATCCGACCTGTCGCGAGAAGGCCATCGCTGTGTGTCAGGGCCTGGCGGAGCCCGAGATGTGCCTGCCCTATCTGATCGAAGAGCTGCAGGAGACGTGCCAGAGCCTCCAGTTGTCGCACCAGGAACTCGCGTCGGCACAGCAGCGCCTGATCCACAGTGAGCGTCTCGCGTCCATGGGACAGCTCTCGGCGGGTGTGGCGCACGAACTCAACAACCCGCTGGGCACGGTGCTCATCTACTCGCACATGCTGCTCAAAGAGATGCAAGAAGACGCAGCGCAACGAGAGGATCTCATGATGATCGCAAACGAGGCCAGCCGCTGTAAGCGCATTGTCCGCGGCCTGCTCGATTTTGCCCGGCAATCGCGCATCTCGAAATCGCCCACCGACCTCGCCACGGTCATCGAAGAGATTCGCACGATTATGAAGCCCAAGACCCGGGCGAAGTCAATTGAACTCGTCGTCCGCACCGAACCTGAGTTGCCGATGATGATGCTCGACGGCGACCAGATTAAGCAAATGCTGGTCAACTTGATCGGCAACGCGATCGAGGCCATCGAGAACGGCGAGGGAAAGGTCGAACTGCGGACTCATCTCGACCCCATGGGCGAGAACGTCGTCATCGAGGTCGAGGACAACGGTGCAGGCATCCCGGAGGAGCATATCTCGAAGTTGTTCACGCCGTTCTTTACCACCAAGGAGATTGGGGAGGGAACCGGCTTGGGGCTGGCTATTGCATACGGCATCGTCAAGATGCACTCGGGCGATATTGTGGCCGAGAGCGAGGAAGGCAAAGGAAGCACGTTCACCGTCCGGCTCCCCGTCGAGATGCCCAGCGACGTTGAGGCATCGGATGCGGAGAATCCGAGGAAGTACGTTCAAGTGGGATCGGAAACGGCTTCGGAATGACGTGTCACGTAACACGATGATCCCTTCGGTTGGGTCCCGAACGTACAGAAAGGAGCGAGACTCCCTCATGAACACCGATGAGCAACAAGAGAAACCGCGTCTCATTGCCCTGGTCGACGATGACCCGGACTTCCTGACGCTTACCCAGCACGTGCTCGAGGCTGCGGGCTACGCGACTGTCACTGCGACGAATCCCGAGGCAGCCATGGCGACGCTGCCCGAGGTGCAGCCGGATCTCCTCATCACGGACCTGATGATGACAAGTCTCGATTCGGGCTTTTCGGTTGTCAAGCAGGTGCGTGCGCATCCACGCCTGAGCGGCATTCCCATCATCATCACCACAGCTGTCACCCGGCGACTGGGGTTCGACTTCACGCCACGCACGCAAGAAGAGCTAGACGCCATGGGCGTCGACGCTTACATCGAGAAACCTATCGAGCCCAAGGCGTTTCTCGAGCGCGTGCGCGAACTTCTCGATCGGGGAGAGGAGCAGTGACGATGAGTGAGACAGCACCGCGCATCCTTGTTG
>OMKS01002417.1_pt1 | contig 15602 bp, 11 predicted proteins | sample 1674721 | NCBI WGS metagenome assembly OMKS01 (sample SAMN06264996, study PRJEB25208) | sediment metagenome | isolation source: hot spring sediment | place: USA: California | collected 2014-09-02
TGTAAAACCTAAAGAATGTATCAAAAAGGGGGATGTTTAACATGGTTTTGAAGGATGAAATGCTTGCAAGGTTGCGAAGAACCTTTGATTTAAATCTTTATGAAGTAAAAATTTGGGTGGCTTTGCTATCCAGAGGAGTTTCAACTGCCGGAGAGCTCAGCAACATGGCTGGAGTTCCAAGAAGCAGAACTTATGATGTTCTTGAATCACTTGAAAGGAGAGGTTTTATTGTTCTGAAGTTAGGAAAGCCAATCCAATACATTGCAATACCTCCACAAGATGTTGTCGAGAGAGCTAAAAAGAATGTAAAGGAACATGCAGAGCAAAAAGTTGGAAATCTTGAGCAATTGAAAGTCGGAGACATGATTAAAAATCTGGACGGGCTTTACAAAAAAGGCATCAATTTCATAGACTCAACCGAGCTTTCAGGCGCGCTGAAAGGAAGGAATAATATCTATTCCCATCTGGAATCTCTTATGAAAAATGCCAAGAGCTCAATCACGATTGCAACTTCCGAGGACGGACTGGCGAATCAAGTGGAAGCAATGAAAAATATTTTGGAGTCTGCAAAGAAAAAGGGAGTGCAGGTAAAAATTGTAGCCCCGCTAACACCCAAGAATGCAGAGTCTGCAAAGAAGCTGAAATCTGTCGCAGAGATCAGAAATGTAAATGACATTGATTCCAGATTTACAGTTATCGACGGCAAACAGGCGGTGCTTTTTGTATTGAATGACAAGGAGCTTCATCCCAACTATGACATAGGCGTCTGGCTGAATTCTCAGCCGATTTCAAATGCGCTTTCGCACATGTTTGACCATATGTGGGATCACTTGCAGAAGAAATAAATTAGTTCATGCTGATGAAATAGGCATTAAGCCATTTCATCCCCCAACTCTTTTTTGTTTTCTTTTTATCTTTTTTTTAAACTCTACAAACTTATTTGCTAAAATCCATACTATCGCAAACGCCGAGCCCCCTTCAGTCATTGCAATTACAGTATAAAAAGCCCAGTGAAACGGAATGAATATTCTAGTTCCAAGAATAACTGCCAAGGCTTCTACAAAACCTATTGCAAAAGTTCCGAACAAAAAGACCTTTGCAGAGGTCTCATCATTTTTGTATATAATATAGGTGATGACTATCAAAGTGAACGCTGCTTCTGCAATAAAATACCCTGCTGGCAGTATTCTAGTGACGCCCAGCATCTTCAAACCTCCTTAATGAGACTATATTCAATTTCTCCATGATAAGGAGGGATATCATAAATGGGGGTCCGAACTCAGTCAGCGACTGATAAATCATCTGCAGGACTGCAAAGCTTGAACTGTGGAACCTTAGTCCAAGCAGAACCAGCGACAGCTCCCAAACAATGTTAATGGCAACTGCAATTCCAAAACAAATCAGCCCGAATCTGACTATCTTTCTTTTGTAGACAAGGTAAAAACTGAGCGGGAAAAGCAGACCTGTAAAAATGTAAAACCAGAGTCCGACAATCCGGTGCATTATTATTTCCATTTTAGGCTTTCAGCGAGAACTCATTTTCAACAAAGTGATTAATGAGCTGCCTTGCGAACAAAGAGCCCACCAGCTCCCTAAAAGAGATCTCCTGTTTTATTAAATATAAATCAACACGATCTAGTTCTGCATGCTCCATCAGAACATCAAAGGCTGTATTTTTGTCCCCCAGAAGATCCACCAGCCCCATTTCCTTTGCTTCTTTTCCGAGGAAAAGAGATCCGTCGGAGATGCTTGCAACATAATCAACTGAAAGGTTCCGGTTTTCAGCAATATCATTAATCAGCTCTTTTTGAATTTCATTTATTATTTTGTTCAGATCTTCAAGCTCCGCTTCAGTAGGCGCTTTATAAGGCGAACCAATGTCCTTCTTTTCTCCGGAAACCAGCCTCACATAGTTGACGCCGTATTTCTCCATAAGCCCTGAAAACTCCAGATAGCTTCCTGCAACTGAGATCGAGCCGGTCAAAGTAAAGTCGTCCGCAATTATGCTGTCGCATTTGCTGGCAATCCAGTAAGCACCAGAAGATGCAGTTTCCTTAAGAAGGCAGATTTTCGGCTTTTCTATTTTTTCCAGCGCCTTGACTATCTCTTTTGAAGCATAAACACTCCCTCCAGGGGAGTTGATTTCAATAAGAATCGCCTTAATATCTGGGTTTGAATCTGCCTTTTCCAGATTGTCAACAATTGTTTCGCTGGAAACTCCTCCGTAGAAAAAGTCAGTCTGCGTGAATATACCCCCGTTTATTTTTATTAAAGCAACATTTCCGCTTGGGCCGCTGAAGAGTGTGCCTATCAACCATGCGCCAACTACAGTGAACGCGAGCAAAAACAAAAATAGCCTGAATAGCTGTTTAAAATTTTCATACATCAGAACTGCACCTCATAGTCTATAGATAAATGATTGTAGTTTATTACCATTGTGTTTGACAAAATTTCTGAGAATCTCTGCTTGTTCCTGTTGAAGGCCACTCCAAGCAAATCCAACGGTAACAAAAAGAATAACAATGACTTGATCAGGTTTCTGAGAAATATCTGGTCTGCAGTAATTTTTTCTTTGTTAGATGATGCAACAAATATACTAAACAACCCCTTGCCAAAAGTAGTGCCTATCAGAATTTCAGAAACTGAGAAATATGTCCAGAGGATCACAAGCAGGGCAAAAAGTGCAATTAGCATTTTTGAATAGACTGAAGGTGATGAAATCATGTATGCATGCAGTTCCTGCACACTCCCTGCAGTCGGGATCCCTGTTTTACCTACATAAATATACATGAATATCTGGAAAAGAGAAAAGTAAATAATCAAGACATCTATGATGTAAGCTGCAGTTCTTTGCCACAAAAAGGGATGGGTTGTGTCAATGTTTTCCTGCGGCAGGCTGAATGCATATTCCTCGGCGTCTAAAGGCTCCTCCTGTTTGTAGGCTATGGGTGCTTTTGCCTTTTTTGCCGATTTTTTTTTCTGTTTTACAGTCATAGTCTTACCTACCTTCTTTAAAGACTGAATATGCTATATAAACTGTTCCTGCAGCGGCGACAGCCGCTGAAACTGCAAGAATAATCTCAGCATGCATGGAAGGTTTCTCGGGCTCTTTAGGTTCAGTGGGAATAGCGTATAAAACTATTTTTTCGTCGCTTACACCCTCATGGGCTTTTGCCTTTACTTCAATCTGGTAAACTTCAGGAGCTGCGTCTTTGGGAGGAAACAAAACAACTGTGGCTTTTGCATTTCCAAGATAAGGAATTTCTTTTATCGTGCCGGGCTCGACATTGTAGCTCCATCCATCCATAAGACCTTTAAGACTGACGGTAATGTTTCTTAAGGGATAATTTCCAGTATTGTAAATCTTAAGCTGAAACTCTTCGTCCACACGAGATTCCACAAAGATCTCAAGCCCGAGACCTGCTGTTGTGTATTTCTGAGGAACTATTGCAGGCAGAGGTTCACCTGTTATCCCGCTTGAAATCATTCCGGAAATTGCACTGCTGTCTATAAGAACTATCACAACAAGAGTCATGGCAAGCGCAGTTAAAATGACAATTTTGTCGCGTTCCAATTCCATACACTTATCCAGTCAGAGATTCTATAAAAACATTGTTAAACATATGAGTGGAGTATTGCGAATTTATTTAAACTGTGTAGCTTTAATTTTTAGAATGAACCTGCTGGAGGAACTGCTCTCTGAAATACGAAAGAGGAATATAAAGACTAAATCTCAGTTGGTGGCACTCAAGTCAAAACTTGCAAGAAAATATGGCTATAAGAAAATCCCGTCAAATGCGGAGATATTTGAAATGGCTGACAAAAAGCAGAAAGAACTGCTTAGGATGTTGCTCAGGATAAAGCCCGTCAGAAGCATTTCAGGAGTCACTGTTATTGCAGTTATGACTCCGCCCGCGCCGTGCCCGCACGGCAAATGCACCTACTGTCCTTCTGCCAAAAACGTTCCTGAAAGCTACACGGGCAAGGAGCCGGCTGCAAGGCGGGGCAAGTCGCTTGACTACGACCCGTATAATCAAGTTCAGAACAGGCTCAAGCAGCTGCAGGCAATAGGACATCTTCCCCAAAAGTGCGAGCTTATAATAATGGGCGGGACATTCCCTGCGCGCCCAGAAAAAGAGCAGGTGGAGTTTGTCAAGCAGTGTCTGCTTGCAATGAACGAGTTTAATAAAGCAAAAAAAATCAGAAGCAAGACTCTTGAAGAAGTGCAGAAAAAAAATGAGAAAGCCAAAGTGCGCTGCGTTGGAATGACTTTTGAGACGCGCCCGGATTATTGTGGGAAAAAAGAAATTGAACTGATGCTTAAACTGGGCGCAACAAGAGTTGAGCTTGGAGTGCAGACAATTTATGATGAGATATACAAAAAAATAAACCGCGGCCACACTGTGCAGGATGTTGTTGATGCCACCAAGCGCTTGAAAGACGCGGGGCTGAAGGTGTTGTATCATATAATGCCGTGCCTTCCAGGAAGCAGTTATGAAAAGGATTTGGCGATGTTCAATGGAAGCTGTTGTGAGAAATGCTGTATGGGCGGAATTTTCGGCGAAGACAGGTTCAGACCTGACATGCTCAAGATATATCCCTGCCTTGTCATCAAAGGAACAAAATTGTATGATGACTGGAAGGCCGGAAAGTATGTTCCCTGTACAGAAAAGGACATGATAAAACTTATCAGGAAAATAAAAGAAGAATGCCCCGAGTGGATAAGGATAATGAGGGTAGAGCGCGATATCCCTGGTACTGAGATCGAAGCCGGAGTAAAAGCAACGAATCTCAGGCAGATGCTCGGAAAAACGAACTGCCAGTGTATAAGATGCAGAGAAATCGGGCACAGAGAACTGCGGGGGATAAAGCTTGACAAAAAATCAGTTCACTTGAACACAATAGTTTACACTGCTTCAGGGGGGAAGGAAGTATTTCTTGAGTTCATTGACAAAAATCGCACTCTGCTGGGTTTTCTCCGGCTGCGTTTGAACAATTCTTCAACTGCGCTTGTCAGGGAGCTGCACGTTTACGGCGAGCATACGCTGATAGGCAAATCCATAGACATCCAGCACAAAGGATACGGAAAAAAACTTCTGAAAGAATCAGAGAAAATTTCTAAAATTGCAGGTAAGAAAAAGATATCAGTTACATCCGGCATTGGAGTCCGCGATTACTACCGAAAATTAAGCTACCACAAGGACAAAACTTATATGAGCAAAACATTAAAATAGTCCAAAAGCACTGTTAATATTATTAGAGGTGAAGATTTTGAAAACTGCTAAAGACATAATGAGTAAAAATTTGGTTACGCTTTCTCCTGAAGAAACAATACAAAAAGTTACCCATACGATGGAGAAATATGACGTAAAAGAAATTCCATTAATTGACGATAAAAAGAAGCTTGTGGGCATGGTCACATATTATGACATTCTTGATTTTGTCAGGGCAGACCCAAATGAAAAAATTTCGAATCTTAAATTCATGCCACCTACAGTGGAAAAAGACACCCCAATCGATGATGTTGCATCGCTGATGCTTCAGACTGCAGTTGAAGCAATCCCTGTAATAGACGGCAACAGCGTACTGGGAATTATATCTGATTATGACCTTCTCACAGCATTCAAGAATGATCCAAAGCTGAAATCCCTTAAAGTTCGGGACGTAATGGAGGATGAAGTCAATCTTCTCACTGCAGATGACACAATTTCAGGTGCAAGACGAATAATGAGATTCAAGAATTGGGACAGGCTTCCTGTAGTTGACGGCAACGGCAAAAACCTCGGGCTTGTAATATCCTACGACATAATAAAGAAATTCCTTTCAAAACCTAAGGAAAGAATGGGGTGGGGTCCGAAGGGCGGAGGCAATAAGGAAAATCCGTTTTCAATGCCAATCAAGTCAATAATGAGAAAACAGCTCCCAGATATTTATTTTGATGACTCTTTGACAGACGCAATTAAAAAATTATTGGACAAAAAGCTGAAAGGTGTGCAGATCCTTGACAAAGACAAAAAGGTTATTGGGATGCTTTTCAGAAGAAATGTCCTTGACAGGGTTGTTGAGAAAAAATTCAAGGACGGCGTTTGGCTAACTTTTTCAGGATTCCCGCTTAAGCTTGAAACTGTTGATTCGTTAAAATCATATCTCTCGTCAAATATAAAAAGGATTCAGAGACTTGTTCCGGAACTGGCAAGCATAAACGTGCACATAAAAAAGCTTCACGGAGCTACTGAAGACAAGTGGAACTATGAGATTGATGTTTCGCTTACAAAGCTGAACGGCCAAAGAGAGATAGTAACAAACCAAAATGTCCAGTATGGATACAACTTAATGTATACTTTGGACGAAGCACTGGACAGACTTGCAAAACTGCTTGAGCGTAAGTATAAGAAACGCGGCGGAAAACAATATTATGCGAAGAGATAGCTTCTCTTTTTCTTTAGAGTCTTGCAGGCAATAAAAGAATAGGTCAGTCTTTCAGCTTTTTCTCAATTTTTTTAAGGCGGGATAGCATTTCTTCGTATTTTTCTCCCTTGCTTAGCTTTCCAATTTTCTGAGATTTTTGTGGGGGTTTCAGTCGGGGCCTAATCCTCGGCTTAGGTCTGGGTTCAAGAACCGCCCTGCGCTTTTCAACGGGTCTGGCAGGCACGACAGGCCTGCGTTGAGGATGCTCAAACATAGGTCTTTTGGGTGGCTGGGGAGCTTCAAGAGCCTGAGGATGTAGATGTTTTTTCTCTTCTTCAGATTCTTTTTTAAATCCGCCGAGTATCAGGCCAAACAAAGGCTCTCTTTTAGTCCACACTAAGTAAGCAATCGAGACCATGACAATTGCTGCCAAGAGAAGACCCAGCAAAGTGACCCAATCAAAAGAACTTGTGAATATAGGTGTGGCTGGTTTTATCTCAAAAATAATTGTTTTTTGGTCCATTGAACCGTCGTACGCCCTTGCTCTAAGCAGTAAGGAATAATTGCCTATGGGTGCATAAGGAGGAATTGTCAGCGTGGTCTTTGAAGATGATTTTTGTTTTTGCGCCAGCGAAGCAAAAGTTGAAGGGTATATTGTATAAACCCAGTCATCGGGCAGTCCAGAAAGACTTATTCTTATGTCAGTAAGTATAGTGCCGCCAGTATTCTCAACTTCAAATACAAACTCGCTTTCAACCCTGTCCGCAACATGAAGGGCAAGCGCGGATTTTGGAGTAATGTATCCTTCGCCACTGTACATGCTTGAATCTCTTGTTACTTGTCTGGAAGGTCCACCATTACCGTTGCCGTTAGGTGCTATTCCAGAGCTTGTTCCAAAAATACCGAAGTAGCTCAGATGTAAAATTGTAGCATAAACTTTGTTTCTTTCAGCATCAAGCTGGTTGTCTTCAAACTCCCAGTCTCCGGATCCAAGGTTCCATGTGTAAATACCCAGACTGTCTTCGTCCACACTTTGAGACTCAAGAAACTCATCAGTATAATCAAGCCTTAAGGTTACATATTCAGTAAGCTCTATGAGCTCTGGACATGCATAAATATCTACAAAATTAGTGCCTGCAGTATTTGAGGGTGCTGCCCCTTGAGGAATTTCATCAAATCTATTAATCTCGACATAGCAGTCATTCGGCAGTGCGGTATAGTCATCAGGGTTGTTTCTGACATCAGTTGAAAGATGAAAGTTAATCAAAACCCCGTCAAGCTCAACAAATACAACATCATTCACTATAAACAAATTGGTGAACTTGTATGTTTCGCCGGCAGACTGCGGCGCCGGTCCGGGTTTGCAAGTCTTGCATGACACTTCAGGGTAAAACACATAATTATGTTTGTCTAAAAAGGTGTGCTGAAACTGGTCTTCAGTGTTAATGTCCATGCTCCATATATTGTAACCAGGGCTTAGGGCATAAACTGCAGGAATACTAGATACATTTGTGTATTGCGAGACCTGCAGCCTTGCTTCAGTATCATTTGCTTCAAGTATTTTGATGTCCCAATAATAATAAATTGGATTTGAACCATAACTAATAATTGGGACTACATTTGAAAATGCAGCCTTCCTTACACACATGTTGTACACTGGGGGATATTTGTAAGTAATTATTCCTGAGTCATTTATCAGAGGCATGTTGTCACAATAATCCCCGCAGTTTGGAACATCCCTCTCCGAGCAAATATTTATCCATTGATTAGATATAGTTGGGTTTGACACAAAAGTATAATTCAGCTCGCACTGCTCCAAAGTAGTATTCCAATAGCACGGACCTATTTGAAGGGGTGACTCAGGTTCACAAGAAGTTGTATTACGTCTTGCACAGTAAGAAAGGTCTGGCCAGCAGTTTTCAGCATCCCGCATCGAAATAACGCCTGCATGGCTCATGTTGAAGTTTCGATCTTCTGCATCAGGCTGATCATAAGATATTTTCGCATAGCTAAAGGGGTAAAATAATGATGGGTTGTTAAATGCTCCAGCGCAGTTTGTATGCATTGCATATTCCAGCCTAGCCCCTTTTGTATGAATCTCATAGTTATTTATAAAAAATGTGGTCGGGTCTGGAATCTGAACTTCACTCCCCCCATTCTCTGAAAGCAAATTAGTTATATCTGATTCCAGCAATGATGTTTTCATCAGGCCGTCACTTATGAAGCTTGTAAACATTCTGTTATTTGTAGGAATCATTCTGCCGGCCCTTAAGTTGTCCATACTTAGGACAACCTGCTCATCTTCAATATTAAATGCTGTCAAAGTTATATTCATGTCGCTATAACCTATAGTTGGGCCGCAGCTTAGATCAATTGTGTCACTGTCATAAATAATCGTTAAGTTTGCCCCAGTATTGTTCAGTCCTATTGTGTGCCATTCATTCAGAGGTATCTCCTTAGATATACTGCACAATAAGCTACCGCCGAGTCCTTCATACACCCCAAGCATCCATTTTTCATTTGCTCCGGCCGAACTGTTGTAGTAATATAAAATTGCCCTTTCATGATTCGTACTGTTGATAGTTAATGAAAAAACAGGCGAAACATTGCCGAAATCAGGAAGCTTTTCCTGAGGAGCTTGCGGCACTTCTTCCAGTTTTATATCCAAAGAAGCGAATTTTAAATTTTTCATTTTCTGCACGGGTATGACATTAACTACTGAGATATTCTCATCCACACTATTTGCCATAGATTGGATAAAATCTACAGGGCTGTCTCTGCAGTTTGGTTCTGCATTTGATGCAAACTGTCCGCCGATAAGTTCCACACGATAAGCCCCGGCATATAACGTATAAGACAGATTTCCGCAGAGATTAACTTCATAATCAGATATGAAATATTTCTCAAATGGAATCAGCATTTCCTCGTAGTTGGAAATATTCATGGAATTATAATAGATGTAGGCATTCGAAGTATTGGTCAGTTCGTAGCCTTCTTCAGTCGTGATCTTCATGTCTTCGGCGGCATTTGCCAGAGTTATGGTAATTTGTTTGCCTGAAAGGTCAGGTGTGACTGGCTGTGTTTTTGAGAAAGCCACTTTGTTTTCCTCATTAGTAAACACTGGATAATTTTTCCAGCCTTCGTCTGTAAGAAGCTGTTTGTTGTTTCCGTTGGAATCCATTATCCACATTTCATTGCTGGCAATTTTGCTGTAATGTGAAATGTTCGGCGCGCATAAGTCAGCATCATAATCCCACTCGCAATAAGGAGCCAAGCCATAATTTGGATTTGTACAATTTGTTTGCTTTTCTGATTTTGGCCGCTGGATCGAGTTCAGAGCTGTGCACGCGAAGGATTTTGCGACACAAGACCCATCTAGTAAGTAATAGCAGAGGTCATCTAAGTTGCACTGTGTTTCGTCAGCATCATACTGAGAACACCTAGTCAGATTCAGATTGTCATAAGCTGAGATGTTGGTGCTCACAAAAACAATCTTTGTTCCGTCTGAATTGTATTTTGGCTTTAGTGAAAAAACTTCAGTGTTCGGGTTGGTCAGACTTGAGGAAGCTAAGGGCGATCCTATATCTATTTTATAAATTGCCTGGGCATCTGAACTGGCATTTATCAGCGAAACTATAACAAAATTTTCGTTTGTGGGATTGACATCCAGGCTTGCATCTGCAGTCCATCCGTTCAGAGTTACCAGCTCTTCTTTTGCATAATAAAGAAGCTTTATGCCTTCGTCTTCAGAATAAAAAATCAGATCAGTCATGTTGTTCCCGTCAGGAGTTGCAATGCAGAAATACTGGGCTTCTTCCTGCAGCAGAGTCAGATTAATGTTCATAGGTGGTGTCTCTAAAGGAGCCTCAGAATCTAGACTGATGTCGCAGGAGCCTTCAGACCAGTTCCAGGACTCGCCTGAAATGGGTGTATTGTTCATTCCTGTTTCTATAATGTGATTTGGATCAAGTATTGCGAAATTCGGCGACACAAAGGGATAATTAGTTCCAAACAGCACAAAACCAGGTGTTCCTAAAAGCTCAATGCCTTCGTTCTGAGAGACTTTTCCATCATCCAAATAAAAGTCTGAAAGCACCGCAGTTTGAGGTTTTTGTATTTTCCATATTACAGGATTAGACACATCATAGTGCGGGCCTGCAGATTCGCCGCCTCTTATAAAATATATGTTTCCGCTTTGCGGTGCTATTGTCGGGGCGGTGTCATTCATTAAAGAGTCTGTCAGGAACAAAAGTCCTGTTTCTTCTGACATGTATGCTATGCGTGGTTTTCCAGAGACATGCAGAGATACCACAAAAATGTAGTCATCGTCTTCGTAGCCTTCAGGATAAGACATCAGACCCAGATCTGTAAAGTAATTAAAGTTCTCAAAATTATAGCCTGTGTATGCCAAACTACCCTTATAATCTAGACTGTATGGATACTTCCTGTTTATTAAAAGAACCTGCGGGCATATAACTGACAATGGGCCGTCGCAGTATCCGTCATTTTCAGTATCCATGTCATTATCATCTTCGTCGCATGGATAGTTGCTGGAACTGTATCCGTCTCTGCATGCACACAAGCCGTCGCCGTCATTGTCTATTGCACAGCCTGTGGAATCCACCTTACACCATTCTTTTGTTCCAGGACAGTAATCATAGCAGTCTGCCACGCCGTCGCCGTCCTCGTCATGATTTGCAACACTCAAAGGATCATCGTCCCCGCCGTAACACAGCGGAACTTCACTGATTCTAACGCACTCGTTGTTTACTTCATGCCATCCGCACAGAAGCCACGAGTTACATTCATCTTCTGTTAAGCGGCTGCACTTGTGAACACAAGCATCACCTGTATCGTCACACTCACTGCCTACATTAACGCAGTCAAGTCTATAAACCGGCTCTGCGAAATAGCAGGTTTGTTCGTTGGAATCTATGCCTGAATCATTTATTTCTTTGCACATTGTTTCATTAAAGCGCAATTCATCCCATCTAGTCTCATTTAGCGAACAAATGCCAGGTTCAGGGTCGTTAGGTCCTTCTCGTATTGGAGATTCATCAAAGCTTCCGAAGGACTCAGCTTCAAAATCGTCAGACTCCCAAACACACCAGCCACTTGTTTCACAGGATTCTTCAGTTGTTAAATCCGAGCACAAACAAGTAGTCCATTCTGGACTGTTTATATCACAATGGCTAAATACCTCTTCTCTCTCACCGCAGACATATCCCTGAGCGCAGGAATCAGAGTCACTGTCCCAATAACAGCCATTCAGCAAACATAAGTATTCTGTTGTGATTGTGTTGCAGCAGAACAGAACATCATTCGGACCGTCGCAATAACAGTCGTTGTCGCAGTCTGGGTTGTTAATGCATCCAGGCGGCTCTTCGCAGTCAGCCAGGCCGTCTCCGTCCGAGTCATAAAAGCATCCAGTTAGAGGATTCAAATTGTCACTTGTACAATCACTAGTAAACTCAGTACCTATGCATTCATCCAAACCGTCGATTACTCCGTCGCTGTCTGTATCATTAGCTGTGACATCAATATCCTCTATAAACCCATCACCTTCCAGCTTGTAGTAGCATATTGGATATTTTGCCTTGTATTCACAGGAATAAGTCATGCAGTTAGGAGGTGTGTTATAACCGTCTGATTCATACTGGTATTCATAATTTGTTGCTGTTTCAAATCCATAGAAGAACTGCTCCGGGGCGCTGAAAACTCTTGCAGTAATTGACTTTGTCGGGCGCTCCGACTTCTTTATGGGCTGAGGTGTTTGAGTGCTGTCCGAATCTTCTTCATCGGAACCTTCTTCGGGCGAGTCTTCAGGCTGTTCGTCCGGAGACTCTTCAGGCTGTTCATCCGGAGACTCTTCAGGCTGTTCATCCGGAGACTCGACTGAAGTTATAATCGGCAGGCTGATACTGGATGAGCTGAATCCTTCTGGGGGCTGTTCGTCCATCTGCAGCCTTGTAGAGACGCACAATTCATTTGAAAGGCATCCGCCTATGTCTGAAATTCCGCCAGTTACAGGATCATTAAATGTATAACAAGTAGGCAGACATTCAGAGTCGTTCCATGTGCAGCCAACTACAGAATTACAATTTTCTCTATTTAGCTCATCACAGGACGGCATGTTTTTGCAGTTGGTACTATCCCAGTAGCACCCCATATGTGTACAATTAAGTTCATTTTCCCATGCCTCGCAATACCTATAGCAAATGCCAGTTTCTGAATCACAGATATCACCATACGGACCGTTGATAACATCAGCAATTGGTAGGTCACACCACATATCACCGTCCTCGTCAAGCGCTTCCCTGTCAAAATCTGAGTCTAATACAAGGAAGCCTGTCAGCTGGAAAGTGTCCGCTAACACAAGAATTCCTGCAGCAATTGCAAGGAGCAGTATGAAATTAATTAGAGTAACACCCCTACTTTCCATATTATTAAAAACTCAAAATTTGTTTATATAGTTTTTTAAAACTTTTCTATGACTTTAATCTTCTTTTTTACATCTAAAATCTGCTTTTCTATCCTGTCCCGAACTTCTTTGGACGTTACAGCCCTTAATTTCCCCCCACAGGAGTCGCAGAAGAACATAGTTTCAAGGGCCTTTGCGTATTCAAATGGTTCTTTGCAACCTTCGCAGACAAAAGTGTCCTGAGCCTGGCTGGATTTTTGCTCCAGCTGTTCAATCTCTTCTTCTTTTTTGCGAAGCAAAAGCTCCTTTATTTTTTCAGGGAACGCCTGCCAGGAATAAATGAACCACCCTTTCTTTTTATCCCTCTCGCGGGAAAAGGCAACCAGTTTTTGTTCATAAAGTTTGTACAAAAGAGACCTTGCATAGTTTATTTGGAGTTCGGCTTTTTCTGCAAGAGTAAACTCATCTATCTCGCCTTTTATTTTTAAAAGCTCGACGAAAATCCTAAGTCCGTCTTCGCCAGCGATTTCGAAAACAGTCTCTTCCGCCTCAGGATGCTTTATCAGTTTCAGCGCCCTAGCCTTAGTAAATGGTTTGGGAGGCTCCAGAATTGGCTTTTTGGTCTTCTGCTTTGGTTTTGGTTTTGCTTTTTGTTTCTGCTTAGTCTTTGGCTTACGTGTCGGCTTGGTCTTTTGCTTTGGTTTTGGTTTCTGCTTAGTCTTGGCCTTTTGCTTTGGTTTTGGTTTTGCTTTAGGTTTCTGCTTAGTCTTTGGCTTCAAAATAAGCTTCTTGGCCTTTTGCTTTGGTTTTTGTTTCTGTTTAGTCTTTTTCCGCTTCTGATGTATGGCATTTTTAGAACTAGTTTTTGAGTTTTGCCCCGTTGAGGTCTTTTTCTCTTTTTTACTGACAAGCGCCTTTTTAATGACGTTAACTATTCCAGTCATTCGTTTTCACACCATATTAGAAACAACAGGTCAAATATATAGTTATTTAATTAGAAAAGACTGAGGATTGCCGGCCCCAGCAGGTTAAAAAGAAGCAAAATAAGGAAGAACGCAAAGACAGCAGTCACAACAAAATGGTGCAGTTTCTGGCTTTTGAACACATAACTTGTAAGGTCATAAAATATCATCCCACCATCCAAAGCCCATATCGGCAGAAAGTTCATTATACCCACAAAAAGGTTCAGCAGTGCAATCCACTTGAAAAGATCCAGCATCCACATTATGACGCTGAAACCAAATCTTCCATACTTTTCATATGCATGGTCAGCTACGCGCACATCCTGCATAACCATCACGCCGAGAAGAGGTGCATCAGGATCTTGGGGGCTGCTGACAGTTTCAACTTCAAAAATCCCTTCAGAGGTGTTCAGAACAACAATTTCCCCGGCTTTGTGTCTATTCATGATATTCTGAAAATCCTGCATGGTCGGAGTGCTGTAATTGTTGATTCCATAAATTATGCTGCCTGCAGGCACTCCTGCAATATCCGCCGGCAGACCTTCCTGAGTTGCAGTTATGTTTATGCCTTCATTGACAAACGAAGAGCTGACAAATCCCCCGAAGATGAAACCTATCAAAAGCGAAAATATAACCCACATCCATATGTTTGCAAATGCCCCGCTTGCGGCAACCCTGAGTCGGCTTAATCGTGGTGCGTTTCTTAAGTTGTCTTCATCTATTTCCACAAAAGCAAGAGGGAGAATCGCAAGAAAGCCGAAGCCTGTTGATTTTAATTTAAGGCCTTCCATTGAAGCAACAATTCCGTGGGCGAACTCATGAACAACTGCCAGCAAAGCAATTGCAATAATTCCCTGCCAGAAAGGGATGTAAAAAGGAGACCCGGGTATTCTGACCCCAGGTATTGCCGGATAAACACCGGCGCCCGCAGTACCTGCTATGATCCCCATTGAATTTGACCACAACATCTGGCCAACCCATAGCGCGCAAAAGACTGCAGTGGGTATTGCAAGTGTGGAAAATATTTTCCAAAAGATAGTAAATCTGGAAAGCTTTTTCATCCACTTCAACCCTTTTTGGGTTTTGTGAACTAAGAAAACTTTTTGCATCCACTGGAATTTGTCACGATTGATATAAATCAGGATTGCGACAATGGAATAAAAAACAACTGCAGTTATGAGCTCCCAATTCATAAGTATTCGTAAATTGAGAATGCTTATAAAATATTGGTTATTTTTACTTGTCATGGAATCTCTTTACTGGGCAGATCAGATTGCAGAAAAGATAATTTCTGAAAGGGGCAAAAAAGAAGGATATGTCATAGCCAGCGGAATCACCCCCAGCGGGGTGGTGCATATAGGCAATTTCAGGGAGGAGATGACTGTCGAGCTTGTCAAGCGCGCACTTAAAGACAGGGGTGTCGAGGTCAGATATATCCATTCATGGGACAATTATGACAGGTTCAGAAAAGTTCCGGCAAATGTTCCTGCTGAATGGGAAAAATACATAGGCATGCCCGTCAGCAAAGTTCCGGATCCTTGGGGATGTCATGCGTCTTATGGAAAACATTTTGAAATGGAATTTCAGGACGGCGCTAAACAGGTAGGCTTAACTCCGGAGTATCTTGACGAGACTAAAGAGTATGAAAGCTGCGCTTATGCAGAGAACATAAAAACGGCTCTTGAGAAAACTGAAAAAATAAAGGAAATACTTAACAGATTCAGAAAAGAAGATTTAGGAGAGAACTGGTATCCTGTGACGCTGTATTGTCCCGAATGCGGAAAAGACGAAACCAAAGTTCTGGGATATGA
>OMKS01002420.1_pt1 | contig 15592 bp, 7 predicted proteins | sample 1674721 | NCBI WGS metagenome assembly OMKS01 (sample SAMN06264996, study PRJEB25208) | sediment metagenome | isolation source: hot spring sediment | place: USA: California | collected 2014-09-02
CCATTCCCGGTAGGGTTTCAACCACTCGATCAAATTGATTTCATTAGCTTGCTCGACCATCGCTACGCTGATCACGGTGCTGCTCAACAATTCGTGGAGAACGTATAACTTGGGCCCGCCGCCATCGGGCTGCAGACCGTCTACCTCCATGATCAGACGCCCATACTCTTCGACCGCCGCGGCCAGCTTCTGATGAATCGCAGCCTGATTGCCCAACAGCAAGGCCTGAATCTTCCGGTACAGCCGCCCGACTTCCCGCTCACTGATTTCGATTTCAAACTCGGTTCGCAGTTCACCCCCAATCTCCTTGAACTGTTTCTGTTCCCCATTCCGTCGGTGGGCAATGTAAGCCATTACATCCAGGCCATACGTGACGTGAGGGAGACTCAGCTTATCTGCCTGCGTCGCATGATATCTCGCTTGTGGCTGTGGACAGTCAGGATTGTTACATTTGCGACTGTAGCCGATCACGTGAACTGGATTGCTCAAAGTCTGCACGTATTTATCCACTTCACGCGAACCGGTGCTAATGAGCTGCGACCCACAAAAGGGACACTTCTCCAAGCTGACACGGCTTCGATGAATTGGCGCTTCAGAATACGATCTCTTCGGACGATGGGCTGGTCTCTTCATCAGTTCTCCTCCTTAATGCTATTGGAATTCCTCTACCCACACTTTAGCATTTTTTAGTGTATTGTCAAATAGTCATTTAGGGGTCTCGCTTGATATTCACACAATCCGAGATGAGCTGGTGCAAAAAGTCAAAACCGCCTACACCAGCAAGCCCAAAGCGCCCAGTGTGGAGACGACGCGCAGCCGATTTCAGGCCGTTTTGGAGGGCCTTGCCGAACGCCCCAAGCCGACAGACTCGCTGCCGCGCGAACGTGACGGCATTGGTGGCAAGCGCCTGGTCGCCATCGCCGCCTCGACCGGCGGCCCGGTAGCGCTTCAGCGCGTGCTGACCGACCTGCCAGCCAGCATCCCGGCCGGCCTGGTGATCGTGCTGCACATCGCGGACGGCTTTGTCCGTCCGCTGGCGGAACGGCTGACCGAGTTGTCGCCGCTCACCGTCCGCGAGGCCGAGGACGGCGCGCCGATCGCGCCCGGCGTGGCATTGATCGCGCCGTTCGGTATGCACGTGACCGTCGTTCGTCCGAACGCCTGGCCGCTGGTGCGACTGACCCCCGAACCGGCTGATGCACTGCATCGTCCTTCGGCAGACGTGCTCTTTAACTCGATTGCCCACTGCTGCGCCACCGAGACGTGCGGAGTGATCCTCACCGGTATGGGCAACGATGGCGCATTGGGCCTACGCGCCATTCGCAGGGCCGGCGGCTACACCATCGCCCAGGACGAGGCGACCGCGGTAGTCTATGGTATGCCGCGCCGGGCAGTGGAATTGGGTGGGGTGGACGTGTCGCTGCCGATTGGCCAAATTGCAGCCGAGATCGTTCGCGCAACAGCGGGCTAGTTTTGACGGGGTGAGCTCAAAAAGGCCACAGCAACGGCAGCGCCACCATCGAGATCACAATGATGAGCAGGATCAGCGGCCCTCCCACCTTTAGGTAATCGCCAAAGCGATAGGCGCCGGCGCCCATCACCAACGTGTTGACTGGCGAAGCGACAGGCGACGCCATGCCCATCGAAGCAGCGATCGCCACCGCCATCATAAAGGCGAACGGCCGCACCGCCAACGCCTGGGCCGCGGCCAGGGCGATGGGCGCGATCAGCACCGTGGTGGCGGTGTTCGAGAGCACCTGGGTAAAGGCCGAAGTCAAGAGGAACAGGCCCCCCAACACTGCTAATGGACCGAGGCTCCCCAGCCCATCAACCAACACCCGCGTGACGATGTCGACCAGGGCGACTCTTTCCATCGCCAGGCTCATCGGCAGCATACTGGCGATCAGCACCAGGCTCTTCCAATCAATTGACGCATACGCCTCGTCCATGCTCAGACAACCGGTGAGCACCACGGCCAGGGCGGCCAGCAGACTCGCTGTCGTCACGGGGAGTGTATTGGTCACCAGCAGAACGAGCATGCCCGCCATGATCAGCAGCGCCAGGCCCGCCTTGGCGCGATGCGGCGCACCGACCATTTGCTCGGGCTGTCCCATGACGACGAAATCGGTGGGGTATTCCCGCAGGGCGAGGATGTTTTTCCACGCACCCTGGACGAGGAGAATATCGCCAAAGCGGAGCGGGGTTGTCTTGAGGTCGAGCAGGGTATCAACGCCGGGCCGATTGATGCCCAGCACGGTCAGGTGAAAGCGCTGACCGAAATTGACCTCGACCAGCGTCTTGCCCACCAGCGACGAGCGCGGCCGAAGCAGCACCTCGGCCAGACCGATCTCTTCGGTGACGAGCACACTTTCGTCCTCCTGCGCACCGACCGGCTGGAGAGCCAGGTTCCAAAATGCCGCCCCAGCCCCTACGTCATTCCCGGCCCCCTGCACAATGAGCACGTCGCCTGCCTTCAACTCGGTCGTGGCGCTGGGCCGGATAGACTCGAAACCATCCGACCGATTCAGCAGATCACGCACAGCGGTGAGCGGGTGGGATTCGGTCGGACGGAGAATCTCGAGCAGGGTGAGGGAAAAGCGTTGCCGCAGCGCCGACTCGGCCACGGTCTGTCCCACCAGCGCCGACTCGCGCCGCACTCGCAGCCGGAATAGATTGTCGGGCAGCCGATAATGGGCGACGAGCTCTTGGGGTGTCTCTACCCGCTGCAGCGCTTTGTGAGGCTTGCGATCGGGCAACAGCCGCCGACCAACCGAGAGCATGAACGCGATCCCAGAGCCGAGCAGCAGCAGTCCGATGGGCGTATAGTCGAAAAAGCCAAACGGCTGCAAGCCGGACTGGTGAAGCAGGTCGCTCACGATCAAGTTGGGCGGCGTGCCGATGAGGGTGGTCGAACCGCCGAGCAGCGCACCGAAGGAGAGGGGCATCAACAGGTGAGACGGACTGATCTTGCGGCGTTGCGCCAGGCTGATGATCGCCGGTAGCAGGACGGCGACGGTGCCCGTGCTGCTGATGACAGCCGAGAGCAGGGCGACGGCGATCATGATCACCGCCACCAGACGTGCCTCGCTCTCCCCAGCGATGACCAGGATGCGGCGGCCGATCATGTCGGCCAGACCGGTTTGGAGCACTGCCCCACCGACGACAAACAGCGCGGCAACGCTCAACACGGCCGGGTTGGAAAAGCCCGCCAGCGCCTCTGTCGTCGTCAGCAAGCCGGTGAGCATCAGCGCTACTACCACGCTCAGAGCGACAATGTCAACGCGCACCCACTCGGTGATGAACAGCAGGATAGCAGCAGCGAGTATGAACAGGACGATCCACATATTCTTTACACCATCTGCATCACTTGGAGGGCAAAGTGAAAAAGAACGCAGCCCCCTTGCCAACCTCGCTTTCCGCCCAGACGCGCCCTCCGTGACGGTGGATCACCCGCTGTACGATAGCCAGGCCCACGCCGGTGCCCTCGAACTCGCGCTCGCTGTGCAGGCGCTGGAAGACGCCGAATAGCTTGTCGGCGTACTGCATGTCAAAGCCAGCGCCATTGTCCCGCACCGAATAGATGCTTTCCCCCCCACTCTGCCGGCCGCTCACCTCGATCACCGCTTGCTCGCATTTCGAGGAGAACTTGACAGCATTGGAAAGCAAGTTCAGCCACACCTGATGCATCAACGTCGGATCGCCGACTGCCGGTGGCAGGGAGCCCACCTGGAGATCAATACGCGCCCGCGTTTCGGGTGTCGTCAGTTCGTCGAATACCGAGCGGACCAGCGCCTCCATATCAATGGTGAGCATGCGCATCACGGTCTGGTTGAGGCGGGAGAAGGCCAGCAGGTCGTCAATCAGTTTCCCCATCCGCTGCGTTTGATGCCGAATGACCCCACAGACCCGCTGGCCCTCAGCATCCAGCGAGGCTTTGTAATCTTCTTCCAGGATGCGGGTGTAGCCGTCAATGGCCCGCAACGGGGCGCGCAGGTCGTGGGAGACCGAGTACGAAAAGGCCTCCAGTTCATTGTTGGCCGCCTCCAACTGCGCCGTCCGTTCCACCACCCGCTGTTCCAATTCTTCGTTCAGCTTGCGGATCTCGTCCTCTGCCTTCTTGCGTTCGGTGATATCGCGGTCAGCGCCGCGATACCCCCTGAACTGCCCCTCGGCATTGAAGAACGGCACAGCATTGGTTTCAAACACCACCAGACGACCGTCTTTGTGCCGGTTCGTATTCTCAATGGCGACCAATGGTTGTTGAGCCGCCAGCAGCGGCCCAAACATACCTGCCACGCGCTGAGCTTCCTCCGGTGGCATGACGTCGAACGGCGTTTTACCCAACACCTCCTGGGGCGGGTATCCCAACAAGTCCTGGACCTTGGGACTGACGTAAGTGTAGACGCCGTCCTGATCTGTCTCCCAGATCCAGTCGCTCAGGGTTTCCACCAGGCCCTGGAACCGCTGTTGCGACTCGCGGACCGCCGCTCGCAGGCGGGCGGCGCGCAGCGCCGCCGCGCCCTGTTCAGCCAGCGTCTGGTAAAGGTGCTGCTTTTCCTCGTCAAAGTAGCCAGTGGGCTTGGCAAAGGCCATGATATAGCCCAGCCACTCGTTCCCGGCCGTGAGTGGGAAGGCAGCCGCACTCCTCGTTCCACCATGGCGAGCCAAATCTTGGGTGATAGGGTCAATTCGTTCGTCGGCAAAGAGATCGTCCGAGATAAAGGGGCGGTCAGCGGCCATGTGTTTGATAATGAATTGACGCAAAGCTGGAAGGCGTGCGCCCAGAGGCACCCGGGGTACCACGCCGCTTTCAAAAGGAGACTGACGGCGCGCGACAGCGTAGAGTTCATCCACCTCCTTTTCAAAAGCAAGAATAGAGATGTAGGCCTGGGAATAGAGAGCGGCGTGTTGGATCAACACATCCAACACCTCGTCCTCCGTCTCGGCGCCGGCCAGGGCTTGACTGATCTCGAAGCGCGCGCGGGTCTCGCGCAGGTTGCGCTCAATCTGCGCCTTGTCTTGCTGGCGCTCGGTGATGTCGCGCGCCGCCGCATAGATTTTCTTGCCGAAAGGAAAAGAGCGCCATTCGATCCAGCGGTACGAGCCGTCCTGGCAACGATAGCGGTTCACAAAGTTCAGCACTTCTCGCTGCGCGCCCAGATCACTCATCGCCGCCTGCGTGGAAGCCAGGTCGGCTGGGTGAACCAGATCGAGAAAGCGCCGCCCTTCCAGTTCCTCCAGCGGGTAGCCCAGGACCTTTTCCCATTCCCGGTTGAGGCGTTGAAAGCGCCCGTCGGTGTCGGCAATGCACAGCAGGTCCAGAGCGCAGTCGAAGAAGCGCTCCAGTTCCAGCGTCTTGTCACGCAGCGCGGATTCGGTCCGGACGCGCTCCGTCACGTCACGGACGACCGAGATCATGCCGTGCGCCTGGCCAGCCGCGTCGCGCCACGGGGCCGAGTTCACCTCAACGGAAAACAGTGTCCCATCCGAACGCAGAAAGTTGTACGGGTTGTTGGGAGTGGCAAGGCCCTGAACGGCCCGGCGGATGTTGTCCCTGGCGCGATCCCGGTCCTCAGGCGCGATCCAATCGAGCACGGACGTGTTGATGATCTCACTCGAGTCCGTCAAACCGAACAGCCGCACCAGTTGGGGGGAGGCGAAAAGGATACGCCCGTCCAGGTCGGTCTGGATGATGCCATCCGGCAAAGCGCCCACCAGCGTGCGATACCGTTCCTCGCTCTCGCGCAGCGAGCGAGCTGACTGTTTCAGATCAGCATTGGCGCGGCGGCTGGCGTCAAGGGTCCGTGCCTGCAAAGCGTAAAAACGATCCACCAAAATCACCATCGTTACCAGGAATACCACCAGAGCAGTGCCACCTTCGAGCCAATAATCCAAAGTCAGAGGATTGACGAACAAGGTTATCCAGCCGCCCAACACCCCCGAGTGCGCCAAAGTGGAAAAGACGGTATAAACGAGCAAGCTGAGCGCCAGCGTGGCATACCCTGCCCAAGATCCAATTGAATTTAGACCCATCCTGACAAGCTTCAACCGTTTTCACCGTCCCAGCAGCACGTGCAGACTGTGTGAGATCGAACCGGATCGTCCAGTTACTATGATAGCTCATTCGAGTCAAAGACACAAATCCCACACCAAGGGAAACCTGCTGTAACCGAACTGTAACGCTGGCGAGTCGCAAAAGAGTGTATAATACGATCACTTTCCACTGGTCTGGTGAATAACTGTGACAACACCCGATACATTCAACCATTACCGCTGGCCACTCCTGCTGTTGACTGTCGTGATGGCCGCCCTGCTGCTGATGGCCGCACAGAGCACCATGGCTCAGACCGGGACGGTGTGGGGCGGCGAGTTGACCGGGAACACTACCTTCACCCTCGCCGACAGCCCTCACATCATCACCCGGGAGCTCGTCGTGCCCCAGGGTGTCACCCTGACCATCGAGCCGGGGGCGCAGGTCCAGTTCTTGGCCGACGTCTCCTTCATCGTGCGGGGGCGACTGCTGGCCGAGGGCACACCTACCCAGGCGATTCGCCTGACCTGGCGGGACGAGGGAGTGCGCTGGGGTCGCATCGTCATCGCCAGCTCGCCGGCCGACAATCTCATCGCCTATGCCGAAATCATCCACCACCAGGGCATCTACTCTCAGTTCAGCTCCCTCCACCTGCTGCACAACGAGATTCATGACGTGACCGGTGATGCCGTCGTCTCGACCGACAGCCAGGTCGTCATCCAGGGTAATCACATCCACGACGTCCACTGCGACTATCCCTGCGAGGGCATCCAGATCCGGGAGACGCGGCCCGAGTTCCTGACGTTCGTGTTGGATAACCACGTCCATCACGTCAACGATGACTGCCTCGACATCAACTCATCCACCGTCATCGCGCGGCGCAACCGCCTGCACCACTGTGGCGACAAGGGGGTCTCCATCGGCCCGCCCCACGAGCACGGCGCGCTGGTCCAGCTGCTGAACGGGCCCGCCGCCCTCGCTGGCCATCCCACCTCCGCCACCCTGGTCAACAACCTGATCTATTCCGCCTCCATCGGAGTCGCGGTCAAGGACGGCGCTTTTGCTCACATCGTCCACAACACCATCGTCAGCAACACCGAGGGCCTGGTTCTCGACGAATCGTGGGACCATCCCGGCTACGGCGGAGGTCGGGCCCGGGTCGTCAACACCATCCTGTGGGGAAATGGAATGCCCATCCGCCTCGACCTGGACGCCAGCCCGCCGGCCACCCTCACCCTCCTCCACTCCGACGTGGAGGGAGGCTGGCAGGGAGAGGGAAACCTGGACGTCAACCCCGCTTTCGTGGCGTCCGACGATTTCCGCCTCCGCGCCGATTCCCCCCTCGTGGACGCCGGACGGGACGAGGGGGTCACCACCGACATCGAGGGGCAGGCTCGCCCGGTCTGGGGCGGGCCGGACATTGGCGCTTACGAGGTCCAATCGCCGCTCCACCTCTCGGCCCAGCCCGGCGATGGCTGCATCACGCTGACCTGGCAGGTCCTGCACACCGCCCCGACCCTCCACAGCTTTGTCATCAGCGCCATGGCCAGCGCGCCGGGGGGAACCGCCTACCAGCCCTCCCTCGTCACCGGCCTGCCGACCACCACGCGGGCCTATACCCTCACCGGCCTGACCAATTACGTCCGCTACACCGCCTGGGTTGAGGGGCGAGACGCGCTCGACCGCTCCCTAGGGCGCTCCAACCAAGTCCGCGCGATGCCAAACACCGGATTTACCGTCCACCTACCCCTCCTCCTGCGCCAGGAACAACCCGCCCCACCCCTCTACCACCTGACCATCGCGCCGGAGGATCTGGCCTGGCTCTATGACCTCGCCAACCTGTGGACGTACGACACCGTCCCGGCCGTCTTTACCGATGGAGAGACCAGCTACGATGTGCAGGTCCGCTTCCGGGGCGGCACCACCCGCTACCAACCCAAAAAATCCTGGAAGATCCAGTTCCCCGCCGCCACCCCCTACCAGGGCCAACGAGAGTTGAACCTGAACGCCGAGTATCCCGACAAATCGCTGCTGCGCGAGAAACTGGCCTACGACCTCTTTGCCTGGGCCGGCCTGCCCGCCTCCCAGTCCGAGTTCGTGCGCCTGCAGATCAACGGCCAGTACATGGGGGTATACCTCCAAGTGGAACAGGTAGACCAACGCTTCCTGGAACGGGTCGGCTGGAATCCCAACGGCAACCTCTACAAAGGCGACTATGGCGGCAACTTTGACTGGCGGGGAGAAGACGCGGCCGATTCCTACGTCAAAAAGACGAATCGAGAGGACGGCCACGCCGACGTCGTGGCGTTACTCTGGGCGATCAACATGACCTCCGACACCGAATTCCCCACCGCCCTGGCCTCTCGGATGGACGTAGGGCACTATCTAGACTGGTACACCTTGCAGATTCTGCTGGGGAATTACGAGTGGCTGGAGAAAAACTATTACCTGTTCCACGACCTGGACCCGTACGAGGATTGGTGGGCCCTGACTCCCTGGGACCTCGACCTGACCCTGGGCCACAACTGGGGGCGGGACGGCATCCTGGATCAGGACATCAGTTGGGACAATCCCATTGATTCCGGCACCATCGGCAGCCCCAAAGCGGACGGCAAGTGGAACCGACTGATCACTCGAGTGCTGGCCTACGAGCCGTTCCGATTCGCCTACTGCCGCCGTCTGGGGGAGAGAATGCACGATCTATTCACCGAAGCGGCCCTCTTCCCCCACATAGACCAGCTCTATCGCTACATCATCCCCTACGCCGAGGCCGACCCCTACAAGTGGGGCAGCAACGACGAGTTCCACGCCGGACCGGCTGAGCTGCGGACCTACATCACCGAGCGGCGGGCATGGCTGACCGGCCGAATGTCGGGCTACTGCCCCACCAGCGGGCCGATGGTCCTGCTCAACGAACTGATGCCCCACAACACCACCGTCCTGCCCGACGAGGCCGGTGAGTACGAGCCGTGGATCGAGCTGTTCAACCCAGGCCTGGTCCGGTTCGACGTGGGCGGTATGAGCTTGCAGCTCACCTCGACCGTGGCGCCCACCCCCACCCGCTGGACCCTGCCCCCCGGAACCGTCATCCCGCCCGGCGGCTTCCTGCTGGTGTGGGCCGACGGCGAGCCGGACCAGGGGCCTCTGCACACCGATTTCCACCTCGCCGTCCCCAGCGTCACGGTCACAGTCACTCTCTCGCTGCTGGACAAACCGCTCTTTGACAGCGCCCTCATAGATCAGCGCGTCTATCTCCCATCCGCCGTGATGACAGATACCTCCCTGGGCCGCACCGAGGACAGCGCCGCGACATGGATCACCTTCACCGCTCCCCACGCCACCCCTGGCTGGTCGAACCGAGGCCGCGGGCCGGTCATCACCGCTACCGCCCACGCGCCGCTCGAGCCGGCTGCCGATCAGCCTGTGACCGTCACGACCATCGTCAGCGACCATCTCATGCCCACCGTCTCGCTGCACTGGACCGCCACCGGGGCCTCCCACGTAAGCGAGATGTACAACGACGGCACCCACGGCGACGCTGTCCCGAACGACGGACGCTACGCCGCCCTCCTCCCTCCCCTGGCTAACGGGACCATCGTGACCTACTACGTGCACGCCGAGAGCAGCACCGGTCTGACCCGCTCCGACCCGGACCACGCCCCCGCTATCACCTATCGCTACGTCGTCGGCTTTCACCGCCCCACCCTGCTCATCAACGAACTGCTCACCATCAACAAGAGCGACCTGGAGGACGAGGCCGGCGAGCGCGACGACTGGTTCGAGATCTATAACGCCGGCTCCGTCACGGCGGACCTGGGCGGGATGTATCTGACCGACCGCCTGGAGCACCCCACCCAATGGCAGATCCCCACCGGCGTGACCGCCCCTCCGGGCGGCTATGCCCTATTCTGGGCCGACGCGGAACCGGCGCAGGGACCGACCCACGTCGACTTTAAGCTAGATGGGGATGGAGGGCGGCTGGCCCTCTACGCCGGACCCGCCGGCCACTATGAGTTGATTGACGAGGTCTATTACGGCCCGCAGACGGTCAACCAGCCGCTGGGACGCTACCCCGACGGCGCGCCCCACTGGCGGACCGTCCAGACCACCCCTGGCCGGGCCAACCGGCAGCTTCCCCCCGTCGTCAGCGAGTTGAGCGTCCTCCCCCGCGCCCCCCAGGCCGGAGAACCGGTCGTCGCGACGGTCCGCATCCGCGACGACGGGCAGATCCTCTCGGCCACGCTCTACTACACCACCCACCACCCCCTCTCTCCAACCCCAGGCGGTGGGTTCCTCTCCGTGCCGCTCACTCCGGCAGGCAACGACCTGTACAGCGCCTCCATCCCATCCGCCACCGCCGACATGCTCGTCCGCTACTATGTGCGAGCCTGGGACGACGAGGGTGGCGTCACGACCTATCCCACGGGCGCGCCGACCACCGCCTACGGGTACCGGGTCGGTCACACGTCTCCCTCTGTCGTGATCAACGAGTTCCTGGCCAGCAACGCCACGATCAACACAGACGAATGGGGGGAATACGAGGATTGGGTGGAGTTGTACAACACCGGCAGCACGGACCTGGATGTAGGGGGCATGTACCTGACCGACGACCTGGGAAATCCCACCAAATGGCGCATCCCCAGCGGGACTCTGGTCCCCGCGGGTGGTTTTTTGCTGATCTGGACGGACGATGACAGCAGCGACGGGCCGCTCCACACCGGCTTCAAGCTGCGCCAGATCGGTGAAGAGATCGGCCTGTTCGACCGGGACGAGGCCGGGCACAGGCTGATCGATCGCGTCATTTTTGGGTCCCAGGCTACCGACGTTTCGACCGGCCGCTTCCCCGACGGCGGCAGAACCTGGCGCGTCCTCTCCGCCCCGACGCCAGGAGGGCCTAACGGGCCGCCTCTGCCCTGAGGGAGCAAAAGCATCTTCAATGTTCCAGGAACCCCGCCATCTTGGCGGCCTCAAGGTCGGCAGGCTGCTGGCGTTCCTTCCTCGCGCCGATTGCTATCCGAATGGTTTGCCGTACAGTGGGATGGTGTGGTATACTACTCCCCTTCAATCTCGATGAGGAGTTCATACCGATGACCCATCCCATCCCCAAACGTGAGGTGCAACGTAGCTTTGCGCTAGGGGTCTTTAACGGCGCGGCCTTTCAACTGGCCGAAGCTCTCATTGATCCCCCCCTCGTCTTGACATGGTTCGTCAGCCAGCTCACGGCCTCCAACCTGCTCATTGGCCTGGTCGCTCCCCTGGGAGATGCGGGCTGGTTCCTGCCCCAGATATTCGTCTCCCATCGCATCCAACAGATGGAGCGCAAAATGCCCAGCTACATCCTGACGGCTGGCATTCGCATCGTGGCGTGGGTCCTGCTGGCCGCGGTGGTCTGGCTGACGGACGATCCCCACGTCCTGCTGATCGTCTTTTTCGTGCTGTACGCCGTCGCCCGGCTATCCACTGGGCTGTCTGGGCTAGCTTTTTTCGATGTCGTCGCCAAGACGATTCCCTCCCGACGGCGGGGCAGCTTTTTCGCCTGGCGGCAGTTCCTGGGCGGACTGCTGGCCCTGGGAGGGGGACTGATCGTCAAGACCGTCCTCAACCACCCGCGCCTGCCCTTCCCGCACGACCATGCCCTCCTTTTCGGCCTGTACTGCGCCACCATGATCCCTGGCCTCGTCTCCTTTATCATCATTCGAGAGCCACCGGGAACGTTCGTTTCCCAGTCCCTCACCATCAAGCAGCAACTGGGACGGGCTGCCAAGCTGGTCACGAGCGACCCCACCTACCGCCGTCACCTACTCACCCGCATGGCGCTGGTGCTGGGCAACGTCGCCCTCCCGTTCTACGGGCTGTACGCCAAACGGGTGTTGAAAGCTCCCGACGATATGGTAGGCATCTACATCGCAGCCCGCGTTGGATCCCAACTGCTGGCCAACCTGCCCTGGGGCCGGCTGAGCGACCGGCACGGTAATCGGCTGGTGATGCGCCTCTCCAGCCTGGGCAGCGGCGCGACAGTCCTGCTGGCCCTGCTCACCATCGGACTGGTGAGACTGTTTCAACTTCAGGGACCCGGGCTGCCCTACCTGGCCCTACCCCTCTTCTTCCTGGATGGAGCGATGCGCCCGGCCCAGGTGCTGACGGGCAGCAACTTTTTGCTGGAACTGGTCCCCGACGCCGAGAGACCTCTTTACCTGGGCTTCTCCAACACCATGATAGGCGTGACCGTCCTCGTATCCGGCCTGGGAGGACTACTCGTGGACTTGTGGGGATTTGCGGGGCTGTTCTTTTCTGCCCTCGGGTTCTACTTGATGGGCTACTTTCTGGCTACCGGTCTGCCGGAACCCCGGGAACACGAGTCGGCCGGCTAGCCGGCCAACTCGTTCAATATCGCGCGCGCCGCCAACAGGCCGGAGGCCGAGGCCTGCACCAACCCCCGCGTGATGCCAGCCCCGTCGCCGCAGGCGTACAATCCCTCCACCTCCGTCCTCATCTCTGGCGTCAGGCACAAGCGGTTGGAGTAAAACTTGACCTCAACGCCATAGAGCAGCGTGTGCGGTGAACAGACCCCCGGCATCACCTTGTCCAGAGCGTGCAGCATCTCTAGAACATTGACGATGTGACGATAAGGCAGCACCAGCCCCAAATCGCCCGGCGTCGCGCTCTTGAGCGTCGGCGTCACGACCGAACGGCTCAATCGCTGGGGATTCGTCCGCCGCCCGGCCTCCAAGTCCCCCAGCCGCTGCACCAGCACCCCCCCACTCAAAAGATTCGCCAGGCGAGCGATGGACTGTCCATATGCTACGGGATCGTCGAACGGCTCGGTGAAATTCTTGCTCACCAACAGCGCAAAGTTGGTGTTACTCGTCTTGTGATCGGCATAAGAATGGCCGTTGACCGTCGTCACGTCGCCCGCGTATTCCAGCGTGACCTCTCCGTAGGGACAAACGCAAAACGTCCGCACCAGATCATCAAAGGCGCGGGAATAGTACAAAAACTTGAATTCGTACAACAACTGGGTGACCGGCTCCGTCACCACCGCCGGCAGCTCCACCCGCACCCCTACGTCCACCGGGTTGCGCACCAACGCCAGCCCCAATTGGCAGGCCACGCCCTTGAGCCACTCGGCTCCCTCCCGTCCCGGAGCGATGATGACCCGCTTCGCCGCCACTACATCGCCTCGCTCCATCTCAACACCCAACACCGTCCCATCCGTAACCAGCACACGCTTGATGGGGGTACGCATATGGATTTCCACGCCCCGGCTCACCAGGTCATCGTACATCCGGGCCATAATCTCGGCGCTGTGTTCTGTGCCCATATGCCGGATAGGCACCGAGACCAACCGCAGCCCCGCCAGCACGTCCCGTTTGTACAAGTCGTTGAAATCGTCCACGTGCCCCCCATAGACCCTCTGGGCGGCTCCATACGCGACGTACACGCTGTCCACCTGGTCAATCAAGACCTGCGCCCGATCCTCCCCCAATATCTCACCCAGATGCCCACCGGAGGCTGGGGAGAGGGTCAGCTTGCCATCGCTGAATGCACCCGCCCCACCCCAGCCGGTCATGATCGAGCACGGCTGGCAGTGACCACATTCCTTCCCCTCGCGAGCCGGACAGGTTCGCTTTTCGATGGCTGACCCCTTGTCGAACATGGCGACGCGCAACCCCGTTCGCTCACTCAGCGCCAGCGCAGCGAATATACCCGCCGGCCCCGCCCCCACAATCACCACGTCATACGACTGCGCAACAGACATCCCTATTTCCTCCAGTTACGACGAGTAGTTGACCTACAAGTCCGATTATGACATCAAAGGGATAGTTTGTCCAGTGTCGAATGTCACCCTTCGCTACCCCTCCCTCAGCGCAGACCACGGTCCGCGCCCCTGGCGGACCGGACAATCCACTGCTCTTATCAGCCCATCATTCCCGCGAATCCCCGCCTTCGCGAGGGCAGGTTCGCGAAGGCGGGGATTCGCGGGGACAAGCGCGGGAATCCACAGTGAGAGGAGCAAGTAATCAGTATGGGAGAACCATTCGCGACCTTTGTGATACATTTGCACAATTCCCAACCGTGTGATACAGTTCGAGCTATGACTCGCATCCGCTCCACCCCACCAAGCCACCCCGTGGCGCTCTACGTCCACGTCCCTTTCTGCCGCTCCCGCTGCGCCTACTGCGATTTCGATACCTACACCGGCCTGGAATTCGCCATGCCCGCCTACACCGACGCCGTCTGCCGGGAGATCGAGGCCGCCGGCGAGCGCTGGGGTTCCCCTCCCGTGTCCACCATCTACTTTGGCGGAGGCACCCCCTCCCTCCTACCCCTCCCCCTCCTCCGCGACATTCTCCACGCTGCCCAGGCCGCTTTCCGCCTCTCCCCTGCTGCCGAAATCAGCCTGGAGGCAAATCCCGGCACCCTCACCTCCGCCTACCTGCACGACTTGCGAAACCTGGGCGTTCAGCGGCTCAGTCTGGGCATCCAATCCTTCCACGACGCCGAACTCGAGCTCTTGGGCCGCCTCCACACGCAAGCCCAGGCCCGCGCTGCCGTAGCCGCCGCCCGGGAGTCTGGCTTCCGAAACCTGAACCTCGACCTGATCTATGGGCTGCCCCGCCAGAAGCTCTGCCACTGGCAGGAGACGCTGCGAACGGCCACGGCCCTCGAACCCGAACACCTGTCTCTCTATGGCCTGGCCATCGAAGAAGAGACCCCGCTGGCTCGCCAGATCGCCGCCGGCGCGCTGCCAGCCCCCGACCCCGACCGCGCCGCCGATATGTACGAATGGGCCGCCGAAACCCTGGCCCAGGCCGGATACCGCCATTACGAAATCTCGAACTGGGCGCGCTCCGGACAGGAATGCCGCCACAACCTGACCTACTGGCGCAACGAGCCGTGGCTGGGCGTGGGAGCCGGCGCTCACTCCTGGCTGGACCACTGCCGCTGGGCCAACCTGACCGATCCCCTGGCCTACATCCAGGCCACAGCCGAGGGGAGGACCCCCATCATCGAAACGACCCCCGTCGGGCCCGAGCAAGAGATGGGAGACACAATGATGCTGGGCCTGCGCCTGGCCGAGGGCGTCGCCACCGACCGCTTCCGGGCCCGCTTCGGCCTGGCCCTGGAGACGGTCTATGGCGAAACGCTGCGCCACCTACAAGACCTGGACCTGCTGACCTGGGACGGACAGGCCGCCCGCCTGACCCCCCGCGGGCGATTGCTGGGCAACCAGGTATTCGTCCACTTTGTATGAACCTCCGCTTGACACCCACCCCTGTTTGCGGTATACTCTCGCCCAATGTCTGGAGAACAGTTTGCCCGACCCCTCATACCAACGCCGACGCCCCCCCAACCCCCCGTCGGGGAGGCCGCTGCCCTCTCCACGACGCCGTGCTTTCACCGACCTTTGGAGTCCCATCCAAAGGTCTTTTTTTAACCCAGTGTGAGGTACCCCCGATGACTTTTTTGCACAAACTCTGCCTGGCCCAGGAGACGAACCGCTCGTGGCTGTGCATCGGCCTCGACCCGGCCCCGGATCGGATGCCCCCCACCCTTCCC
>OMKS01002422.1_pt1 | contig 15587 bp, 10 predicted proteins | sample 1674721 | NCBI WGS metagenome assembly OMKS01 (sample SAMN06264996, study PRJEB25208) | sediment metagenome | isolation source: hot spring sediment | place: USA: California | collected 2014-09-02
TTCATTGACGTGTATCGTAATATTTACACGATCTCTGTGGATACCAAAGTGATTTCCAAATTGATTGAGTTAATGCTCGACTTTTGCAGCACATTAACACGAGAATATTCCTGAATCGGGCCGCACATCGCTGAAATTAGCAGTACAATAAGAGGAAAGGCCCCAAGCAGGAGGCTTGCGATGATACCCTTGGTAGAATTTCCTCGGTTGGTCGAACATTACGCGCCTTTCTTCGTCAACGTTTTCTCCGCCGAAGCGTTCATCGAGTTCAAACGGTACATCAGTGGCTTACTGGTTTCGGAGAACAAAACCGTTGAGGGTATCAACCGGTTATGCGTGTGTGAAAACCGCAATCAGAGCAGCCTCAACCGTTTGCTGACCCAAAGCCCTTTTACCTTAGTGGACTTGGACAAGCAGCGCCTCAAGGTACTAGCCAGTGTACCGGAGACCCAGCTGAAACCAACGGGCGTGTTGAGTGTCGATGACACCTTGCTAACGCATTATGGGCACCATTTCGAGAAGATCGCCTACTTATGGGATCACGTGCATAACTGCTACCGCTGGGCCCATAACCTGGTCAGCGTACATTACAGCGATAACGAAACCGATTATCCGATTAGCTATCGGCTGTGGGAACCGCCCGACCTGGACAAACTGGAAACAGGACTCCTGGCTGCCGATGTCACACTCAGAGCCAGTAAGTACGCGCTGAAGGAGAGTGCTCCCAAGAAATGGCGTCAGTACCTGCTTGGGGTGTGGCGGCGGCATCAGCACTGTCCCGCAGTAGCGAAACTGCATACCAGCAAGTTGCGCATAGCCGAACAATTGCTTGAACAGTGGGTGCAACACCACCCTGAGCCACGCTTACCCGTGACCTTTGATAACTGGTATACGCAACCTGGATTCTGCCAGTTCTTGAACGACACCCTGCACCTGGCGTATGTAGGCACCCTGGCCCCGAGCGATCAAGTGGTGCTGAAAACCGGCACCAAGACCTTACAGGACTTCGCGGCACAGTTGAAACAAGAGCATAAGGATAACATCGCCGCCGGGGGCAAGCCCGTGTTCAAAGCGGTCAGCATCCCTTACAAAGGGCAGCGCGAACACTATTTCAGCTATTGTGCCACCCATCGAGTGCATAACTTTGGCAAACACCGCTTGGTTATCAATTACAAACAAGCGGACTTGTCGGACAACCCCGTGTTCTTGATGTCCAATCGCCTGCATTGGCAAGCGCCAGGCATCACGCGCATCCGTCGCCATCGCTGGCCCATTGAAGTCTATTATGAAGAGGGCAAGGCCGAGGGGCTGGACCAGTATCAACTACGGGATTTCGCGGCTGTTCAACGGCACGTCGCTTTGATCGCCGTAGTCTACAGTTTACTGCGCACCGCCCAATATGACCGTGCCCTCCAAGACATGCTTCAAGGTCAACTCAAGTACGAACTTGAGGGCAGCGTACCGTTTTGGCGTCGGGCTACCCAAGCCCAAAGCTTGTGGGCCTTGGGGCTGTTCATCCAGGCGGGTTTGACACAAGGACAGCCGCTGCCTTCGATTATGGCGCCACTCTTGCGGGCCGTGTGCCCGGCTTGAGTAACACCGGTCGAATGCAGTTGCCAACGCGCTGGCTTGGCTGCGAGCGCGGTTACTCGGGTGTTGCTCCTGACAGGTTACGATTTGTCATCGCAGCCCGCTTTTCAGCTTGTGGAGTATTCTCTGTTAAGGTGCAAAAGTCGTACTGGATCTCTTTGACGACAATCACATCCTGTTTTACCGCGCGGAAGACGATCCCGGTTGGTATGATGGCGATGCATTCCGCGCGGATTGGATCCGACCAGAGGATGTGGCATGGACTTTTGAAACCCTTGTCAAGATTCAACTATCAAGAATTCTTCTATGCCCCTGGCGCCGGCCCAGCCTTTGACGCCGAAAACGTCTATGTACTTGTGGGTCCGGCAACATTGAGCGCAGGTGAATGTATTGCACTGTATCTAGGCAATCTTGAGCAAGTGACCGTTGTCGGTGAAAATACGATGGGGGTTTGGTCAAACACCCTGATTCGACATCTCCCCAACGGTTGGGAATTCACCCTGTCCAATGAAAGGATTTTTGATCCGAACGGGAACAACTATGAAGCCGTTGGTTATCCACCAGATGTTCTTGTGGACTTTGACGCTCAGGGTTTTGAGGTTGGAACGGATGCGGTGCTTGATAGAACTGTGGAGTTGATAGCGGACCAAGCTTCCAACTGATAATCAATGATGGAAGACAGTATCAATTGGCTAAGGGAATGTGATCATTCAATTGACATCTTTTTAACTTATGCTAGACTAATCTTGTATCGAATAAACTCTGTGCTTAGGAGGTATCCATGCGTGGGAGAAGAGCGCTCATCATCGCCCTGGTGGTGATTATCGATTTGGCTTTTGTGGGTTACTTGGTGCTAAGAAACTTGGGAAGCTCCCCCCAAGAAACCGAACCTTTGGTTCCGGAGACGGCTACCCCGTTACCTTATGTGGGGATTGTTGTCTCGGCGCAAGATCCGATCCCGCGTGGTTGGCGTTTCGTTGCCGGCGACGGGGCGACCTCTGTAAAGCAGTGGCCAATCGACGAATTGCCCTCCGCAGGTTATTTCAGTTCTCTGGAACAACTGAATAATATGTATGCAGTGGAAGACATCCCTATGGGCAGGCCGATTTTACGGAGTATGTTGTCTGAGACGCCTATTGCCTCTTTCCCTCAAGGGCGCGTAGGGTACGGCTTAGCGATGGATGTGCAAGGGGGCCTGGGTTGGCATATCCAAGAGGGCGATCACGTCGATGTGCTGGCGGCGGTTAGATTGGTCAACACGGATATTGAATTCCAAAGCCGGTTGCCTAACTTGTTCCAGACCATCCCTGAGCCTAGAGCCGAGGGGGATCCTGTTGCTATGTCGTTGAGTGGCATTTATGGGCGTTTCGAGACCTTGCCGAATGGCACGGCTGCGATGATTTTGCCTAACGGCGAGCCCTTCGCCCAGGTCGTTGTGCAGATGACGGTGCAGGATGCGATTGTTTGGCGTATCGGAACGAAATACACCATCGCACAACAACCAACATCACCGGATGTAGTGCAGTCGCAGCAGACGACTGAGCCTAGCGAGGGCGTCCTACAACCAATGCCACCGGCGCCGGTCGACGATGCTTCAGCGCCGATGTATCGCGGTGACGTAGAGCTGGTTACGCTGTTGGTAACGCCGCAGGACGCGCTGATTTTGAAGTATCTCTATGAGATTGGCGCGGATTTGGACCTGGTGTTACGCGCTCCCAACGATACGAACCCGTGGATTACCGGCGCGGTGTGGAGCCGCTATATTCTGGATCGTTATCAAATCCCGCAGACGCCCGCTGATTTGCCGGTGGCGATCACCGATCTGCGCGAGCCGCTGGAACTCTTACCGGTGCCAACTCCTGAGCCGCCGGTGCAAGAATAAAAAACCGGTTAGCGGATAATTTTAAAGAAGCGGGCTGCTTTCCATTATGGAAAGCAGCCCGCTTCGCGTGATGATAGAGTTTTCCCTTGTGGCGGTAAAGCGTTCGCGTCAAACGTCCATTATTCTACCAACCGCAGGAAGATACGATTGAACAACTCGTCGAAGATTGGATCGAGTTGTTCGGGGCGCGGCGCGTGCCGGTGCACGCCGCCGGTCAGCTCCGCAATGTGTTGCATCAGTTCGATATCGGCGCCATCGCCCAACGTGATGGAGAAGATGACAACCCCATTGTTGCGCGCCTGACGCGCATAGTAGACTGTACAATCTTTAGCTCGATCTATGCTGGAAACGCCGGTGTTTTTCGGCCAGTAATCCTGGGCATAGCAGGCGGAATCGGTCCCGCTGATCGTATTGGCTTCGCCATCGGTCATAAAGACCATAATGTGCGCTGCGCCGGGACGTCCAAAATGGCCTGGGCGGGTACTTAGTACATCGATGCCTCGCATCAACCCGTAAGGTATGTTGGTGCTGCCGCTTGCATTGCTGGCGCGCACTTTGTCGGTCACCTGGGTGGCGATGACTCCCTCGTTACAATTATCCGCGCCGCGCCGGCGCACGCACTCCAGTTCGCTGACGATCGTGGCGCTCGAGCTATAGGTCACGTATCCGACTTGGTCGAACCGTGGATCGAAACGCCCGATAAAACGCGCGGCCGCTTCCTTCGCGCCACGGACAGGTTGTTCGTCATCGTAGATGTCGTGTAAGTAGCGGAAGTTGTTTGGATGATCTTCGGGAAAACCGGGGATCACACAGTGCGGCGGTTGGGTGCCGCCTGGCCCGTTGGGATAGCCGCCAAACCGCTCGTCGCAGGTGTTGCAGGCGCGGTCGGTGCGGTTGTTGTCGATGTAGGCCGTGTTGTTCAGGACCCGGCTGGTGAAGTTGCTGTCGCTGTTTACCGCGGAGGCCGGCGTACGGGAATCGGTGGTAATGATGATACGGTCGAGCGCAAACCCAACGCCGCCGGCCCACAGGTTAAGCTCGTAGGTCGTGCCGGCATTGAAGTGCTGGCCGCCCAACTTTACCCAACGCCATCCGCCACTCGTAGCGCCATTGTAGAGAAGGCCTTTACGGACTTCGAAGCTGGTATTCCCATCGTTTCGAACGCTGGCGATAGGACTGCGGTTGATGCCCCACATCAAGTTGCCGATGCCGCCGTCGCGTCCTTGCCCGCGCGCCCAAACGTACCACGTGCCGCTGGAGGGAACCGTGAAATCGTAATCCACACGCGGGGTGGGATAAGGGCCGCCGACGCTGTAGACCCAGGTGTCGCGCAAACACATTTCCCCGTTGGTCAGATCGTTCCAGGTGCAGTTCGAACCGAACCCATCGCTGCCGACGTGATTGCGATAGGGAAAGTGCGCGATATACGCTCCGCGCGAGTCGCGCCCTAGCGCGCCTGCGCCGGTACCATTGCGCATGTACGAAGGCAGGTCCGCGGTGGATATGCCGGTGCCGCCATTCCGCTGGAGAGTCCAGTAGGTCATGCCTATGGAGAAGAGATCGCGGTTGGCGGGGATGTTGTTGCGGCTGTATTCTTCCGCTTCGATGATAATGTAATCTCGCCCTCCGTATGTGCGATGCGTCCCGCTGCCAGAACAATGCGCGGGCGGGCCGTTGGCCGGCCCGTTCCACGGCAGCGGCCAGCGCCTGCCTTCCGGATACGTCTGACCCGAGACCGGCGTCCAACAGCCGTAGCAGAGGGTGTCGAATTCCATTGAGCCGGATACGTCAAAAACCAGAACCACGTCCAGGTTATTGATGTTTTCGCCCACTGCGCGACCGTTGACTCGAACATCGTTGAAGCCCAAAATACGCATAAAGAAGACCGGCGAACTCTGCTCCACGTTGACCTCGATCCGGTTAGCGGTATTGGTGGTAAACACGTCATCGCGGTAAGGCACGGTGTCGATCCGAATGATGCGCTCGGCGTCTTCTGCCGCCGGTCCAGACACGAAGTTTTCCGCGAACCCACGGTTGATTTCCACCCGCGTTTCGGGGTTGTTACAAGCGTACACCAGGTCGTCGCCCACGATCTGGACGGTCAAGCCACAGGGGTACCCATTGGCTTCGAGGTATTCCAACGCCCGTACTTGTGCGGCGGCTTCGAGGGGCAACTCACTGGCCGCCGCTAACGCCGCAGCATCGGCGGCGCGACGAACCCTTACGCGATCGACGTAGGAAATTCCCAGATCGACCGCCAATCCGACAAAGCCGAGCAGCGCAAAGATACCAAAAGCGACCAAGACCAGACTTTGCCCGCTCTCACTGCGCACCTTGCGGTTGAACTTTTTGTTTTTCATATTTGCCTCCTCTACTACAACATTACTCTTTATATTTGCTGTCACAGCCAGGGTGAGGGCCGGCCTACGGCCCAACCTGTGGATTCCGAGCGTCACTCATGACGCGCATCACCGAATGAAAATGTAGAGTGATCGTTTCATTCATAAGGGGAAGAAGGATTGGGCTAAATAACCGGTGCGAGAGAAATGTTTCCAGGACAATGACCTCGTTATTCATCGTATTAAATAACATGCCCTGGCGATACGCGTTGATCGTAGAAGTTGAATCTAAGCTATTTTGCACGAGTTCATCTAATTCGTCTGTAGTAAACATGGTATCCGCCGGGGTAATTGGCCGGGGGACATTATCGGCGCCGTTTATTACTCCGGAGACGAACGTATCGATATCAAGCAGCACGCCTTCCGGGCTAACGGAGATGTGTGTGATAATCACACCCAGATTGGCATCGTCGCCTTCCAAGACCATATTGGGCCTGAATGAGCCGTCGGGTTGTTCGATCAGACCGCTGCTGTTCACCACCAACTCGGCTACCGTTTCGTCGTCGTACCGCGCACGTGAGGCCAGGCGCACGCCTTCGCGGTTGGCCGTTGCCAGGGTCAGATAGTTGTAGAGCGCAAAGCCCATCTCCGCAATTCCCAGAATCAACAAGATCAGGAGCGGTAACACTAACGCGAATTCAACCAGCCCTTGTCCTTGTGCGCCGGCTTGCCCCCTGCGCCGTAATGCCTTTATCTTTTTCATTGCTGACCTCCTGTCGAACTATGCTCTAACAGCACTGCGGTATCGGCGCGGATTTCCCAGTATTCCAGGTTATTCTGTAATCCGTGCCCCCCCTTATTTTTCTCCAGCGTCAACTGCCACGCAGGTACGCCGTCTTCGCGTATGGCCAAATGTATGGTTACAGTGGAGGTCGAAGGCGCATTCCACGCTGTAGCGCCGCCTGCCTGCCACCACACCCTCAATATGTTCTGAATATCTTTGTTCCAGGCTGTTGCCGGCAAAGCCGTGGGGCGATAGAGTGCAGTGATGTCACGCAATACCTGAATATCCTGTCCCTTTACAACGGTCACCAGCAGTCGATTTTTCTGCGCCGAATAAGCTTGAAAAGTCCACCCCTGTTCTGTTGGGTTGTGCCGTGATAACGTCAGCGTACTGGCGGTGATCACAGCATCGTCCGCCCAGTTGCTTGCCAGCCAATCGCGCAGGACCTTGGCCGCGTCGGTTGGCGACTGGGCCAAGCGCGGTGGAGATTGCGCGCCGCCGTCCGCCAGCCCGCCGGATTGCCAGACGATGATGAACCAACTCAGGGTGACCATCGTCATCACAAAAAGCCCTACGTACAACCATTTTCGCCGTTCCATAGTTTTTCCTAGCGGTTGCGCATCACCAAAGGTAAGTAGACTTTGCTATACGGCCATATTAGCGGCGACGAAGCGAAATACGTGGCGTCGTTTCCGCATCCCGCACCTGGGTCAGATGTGTGTGATTCCAGATGATACAGTCCGGAAACTTGAGTGGGAACGCGCACCGTGATGGGCGTGGCATCTGAATTGACCGTCACTGCCGCAACAACACGTTGTTCGACCGGCTTGCCGGCGCTGGTGCACCACCACACATCGTATACATCGTAGTCGTGCAGCCGCACCATTGCCGCTATCAGCGTATTAGGGTAAGGTCGATCGTTGTCCAGGGTGATTATAGGCCCCGGATAATCGGACGTGGCTGAAACTACGTTTGAAACGGCGACCCGGGTATCAGCGTTCTCACATGCGGTCTCCCCCCACGCGTTGTGTGTTTCCAGCCGATACGTTCCATTTACGCCGAACGGCGCGCGAAACATCCCGTCGATGCGCGCCCACGTCTCGCTACCGACCTGAAAAGCCGCGCCAACCTGTTGCGCGGTGGGCGCGGACGGCGCCGTGACCGGACACCACCACAGGTAATAGTCAAGCGGTTGGCCGCTCAGGTCGCTGTAAGGATGGTCGCGCACGGTTGCCGTCATCCATTGCCCACCCATAACCGGGCCTGGCGAAACGGTTAAAGTGGGCGCTCCAAAAGTCGAGGTGAGCGTGATGGAGGTTGCGATCAGTGAATCTGTGTTGTCGCACAGTATGGCGCCGCCCTCTCCCAAATCGCGGTGCGTTTCGATACGATAGGTTCCCGATGATCCCAAAGGCACGCGTACCGGCATATTCGAACGTCCCCAGGTATCGATGTCTACCTGGAAATCCGGCCCCAGTTGTTGCGCGAGTGGGTACGCCGGGGCGGCGACGGGACACCACCACACCTCATAGTTCACCGGTTTGCCGCTGGCGTAAGGATCGGTCAGGTCGGCGTAAGGATGATGGCGTATGGTTGCGGTAATCCATTGCCCGCCTTCTACCGCGTCTGGCGCAACGTGTACTGACGGGATTGCGTTAAAGACCCAGGTTTGCGTCAACGTTGTGCTCGGTTCCCCTGAATCCCAACTTGCATTCGCCTCCGAATCGATCCAGGCGCTGACGTGCGCAGTACCGGTCAGATTGGAGTACAGCGTCAACGTGACAGCGCCATGTGCATCGGTCGTCGTTGCCAGCTCGGATACGCCGTAACCGCTGGGTTCAAAGCTGCCCAACGATGTTTTGACGATAACCGGGACGTTGGCGATGGCCGCGCCATTTTGTTGTTGGACACGCGCACTGATAACCTGCGCGCGTTCTTGTGGTAGGGCGCTGATGCGTTCCGTATAGTTTAACTGGATGGTGGGCTGTGCGGAACTGGCCACATCGTAGAATATTTGCGCCCGGCTCCACTGGTTCTCCCGCCACGTGCGCATATACGCCAAGTGCAAGGCTTGCGTATCTCCATCGGTCGCCAGGGTTAAGGCAGGATAAACGCGATTGTCGTTCCCGTCGCCGAATTGCGGCAATCCTTCTTGCGCCCATGTGAACTCAGATGCTGTCGCCGAAATGGCGTGTGTCGTTGTCAGCACGTAGCCATCGCCTTGTTGCATTTGCCATACCAGGTAGGGCAATCCTGCCGGGTCTAGCGCAATGGCGGGATTGAGATGTGTGGCATACTCGCCGCCTGGATTATCGGCGCTGTCGTCTCCGGCGTAGTAGTTTGGAGAGAGATCGATAAAGCGTATTTCGAGTTCTGTGCCCACCTCGCGCGGTTGGGGTGCAAAGTTTGTGCCGTTGTTGTTCGAGCGCGCGTATACCAGATAGAATTTGTTGCAGGGCGGATTGTCATCCACGTCGGCGCAGACGTTCCAGGTTAAGATGACGCGGTCCCCACGTGCGGCAACGTTGGGAATGGGGTAAGTTGGCTCAATCAGCCTGGTTGGACTTGGGTAGCCAATGACGTCGCCGCACACATCTTCCTCTGCGCAATAGCGGTACCGCACGTCGCCTCTTTGGCGCAAGCGGTTCAGGCTATCCATATAATCGCGGTGATATTCCCACGTGATGTGAATCCGCCCGTTGGAAGCGGCCAGCGCCGGACGATAGGCGTTTTCGGGATCGGGAGGTGAAATCTGCTGCGTGGAGGACCATCCCTCGCCTAGATTGCGAGTATAGAACAGTTTGCTCTGCGCCAGGGCGTGGTCGCCGCGTCCGTATACGATGTGCGGGCGGTTCTGGCTATCGAGCACGATCCGTGTGTCGGAGAAGCGCAGATTGCTGCCCCCGAGTTGCTCCATCACCAATGACGCTGCAGAACAAGCACCCGCCGCCAGGTTACACGTGTAGTACAGGAGTGCGCTGTCGGCGTTGCTTAGATCGCACGGCGACCACAGCGTCGCGGCGATATGCGCGATGCTGCCGTCGAGCGCCACATCGGTGTGAACGAAACACCCGTTTGGATAGACATCCGGCAACGCCAGGGAAAGGGCGCTGCTCCAGCCGGTCTGCGCCGCATCCTCGGTCGCCCAACGCAGCAGCGCCGCGCCCCGGTTGACGCAGCCGTTATTGATTTTGCGGCCCTGGATCCAGACGCTGGCCAGCCAGCCGCCATCCGCGCTGATGGCCGAACGCGGCTCTGCATCGCAGATGACCGTTGGCGTGGATAGCAGCACCGGCAGGTGTAACCAGTCTGCGTAAACGCGCGTCGCGCCGTAGAGCGCCACGAGCAGCGCCGCTATCCCTAACCGCCATTGCCATTTGTGCATACGTCCCTCTTCCCTTAAACGCGTTTACTGTACCAGCAGGTTGATGTCGTAATTTCGCTCGTTGGCGACCACGGTGACTTGTGTGGTGGCCGTGCGCAATTGTCCGCTCATCCATGCCTCGGCGTAGATGATGTAGTCGCCCGGTGGAATGTTATAGAAGTGATACGTTCCATCGTGAATCGAGCGGGTTTGCAAGACTTCCCCGCCTTGTGAATAAGCCCACACGTCGGCGCCGGGCAAGATCACCGGGAGGTTGTTTTGCCCGCGCGTTCTGACCAGGCCGCCGATGGAAGCGGTGTCGGGTTGGTCGGGTGGGATCGGCCACTCAGTACACACTTGCATACTGACGTCATCGAGATAGAAGTAGGTGCCGTTGATGTCGCCGTTGTTGACGCCATCCCATTGCATACGCAGCTCTTGCCCGGCATACGTGCTCGGGTCGCCCATCGCTGTGCTCAAGTCAATCTGGACCGGATACCACGTCCCGGGGTCGTGTGGCCCCCCTCCTGGTGAATAAGTGCCGCCGTCGATGACTCGCTGCGGCGTCAAGAGCGCGGCGCCGTCGGTCGTATACAGATTGACGTTCAGCACGTCATCCGGATCACTGGTGGTTCCCAGACTACACTCCAGGTTGCTCCTGTCCACGAAGTAGTAGCCCGAAACGAGCACGGTAGAGAAGGTGAACACTTCGGTGGGCATTGTGACTTGTTGATATAAGTACGGCTGGAACTGATTGCTTTCGCAGGGAATCGTCCCGTTGGAAACGTGGAGCCGCATCGTGGCGCTGCCCCGCCAGAGCTGCTCCGAGGACAGTCGATAAGCGCCTGTCAGGCCGTTGAGGTCGCCAGCCTCCCAGATCGAGAAGACCGTATCCGGGTTGCCCTCGAATCCTTGCACGGAGAGCAGTTCGGTGCATTGCACCAGACCGGGGGGATAGATTCCAGACTGGGCTGTCGCCGACGGGTCAGCACAAGCGACGAACTCATCAAATACGCCTGTACCATATCGACTAGAGTCGTAAGAAGCGTTGATGATCCCAATATGGGACAAATTGCCAGGGGCGCTTAACGTGCCTTGTGAGACCCATTCATGGCGCAAGGGATAATCCTCGACGTCACTATAGTAGTATGATACTGTATTGCCTTCACGTACCATGCGTAACCATACAGGAAGATTGATAGCGGAGTTGTTGGAGTTGCTGGCCCGCGCCGGTGTACTGCCATTTGTGAGCCGCCCTGCGGCTTGTTCGCCTGCCGGATTTCTGTAATTGGTTGCCATATTCATCACAAAAGGCGCGTTAGCGTTGAGGTTCTGGCGTGCGTGAAGCCCGGTCTTGCCCCATTGGTTGGTCGTAGGTTTGTTCAAAACGCGCACGCGAATGTCGAAATTTTCATTGTCAGGGTATGGCTGCCACAGATAAAAGGCGCTGTTATCACCGCCCCAGAGGGTGGTGCCGCGACTGCGTAACTCCAACTGTCCGGCGCCATTGACCGTGGCCGTGCCATCAGCATTGCTGCCGATCTCAGATACTTGCCATTGGGAACCCAGACCGGCAGTGAAATCATCGCTGCGTACCGGATCATGGAAGCAGTCCATCGCCAGTAACTCGACAGGGCCAAAGACGTTGTTATCCTCGCCGCCGGCCTCTCCTTCATCGACGTAATCACTGGTATCGACTTGTACCCAGAGGGGATATGGCTCCATCGTATACAGCGTTACTGTCGTGGTGATTACAAAACTGCCGAACGGCGGCAGGTTGGGTACCCATTGCTTGATCAGGCCGATCTGCTGGACTTGCGGCGTTTCATCCTGTGGCATATAGATGTCCACATCGAAAGGCCCGGTCTGGACGGCGATCGGCGATTGGTTGGTCACGGTGATGGCAAGTGTAACCGGTTCGCCGGCGCGGATGCGTTCTTTGTCAACGACGGTGACGCTCTCCACAATCAGGTCCGGGGGCACCGCCGCGATTTGGATCTCCCCGGAATAGGCAACCAGGGAGGCTTGCCCGCAGGCGTTAGCGCCGCCGTCGCCGCTGTGCGACTCGATCCGGTAGGGGCCGGCCACGCCCAACGGGACTTGCACCGGCACGTCTTCGAGGTCGCCGGTAATGCCATCGACGTTGACCGGGTATGCCAATTGCGCGATCACTTGGGTTGAGGTGACCAGCGTGGGACACCACCACAACGAGAAGGGGTTGCTCGCCGGCGGATGATCCATCACCGAGACGGCCAGCCACTCGCTGGGGATGGGGTAGTGGTTGGAGACGATCAGGTAAGGCCCGGTCACAGTCCAGGTCTTGAGGGCGGTGTCGAACGGCTCGCCGGGATCGACTTCACCGTCACCGTCGTAGTTCAACCAGGCGATGACGTTGGAGACGCCGGGCCGGTTAGCGTACAACGTTACCTGAGCCAACCCGTTGGCATTCGTCGACGCGATGATTGCCGGCATACCTGTTCCGGCAGGACTAAAGCTGCCAAAATCCGTGCGGAACGTCACCTGCGCGCCGGCCACATTGTTCCCCGCCTCATCCCGCACGTGCGCGATCACCGCGTGTGAGCGGTCATCCGGCAGCTCGTTGAGCGCGGTTTCGAAGTTAAGCTCAATCGTGTAAATCGGTATTGGGGTAGGCACCGGGGTATCGGGCGGATCATCCGGCCCCGGCCCTGGCCCCGGCCCCGGCCCCGGCGGCGCGGGTGGGGGAATGGGGTCGAAAGCCGGCGGCGGCTGGTTGCCGAAGCCAACTTGCACGCCTTCATTGATGCCGCTGGCAGCGCTGCGTACTTGGATCTGCGCTTTTGGCAACAGGGTGCCGAAAACGACCAAGGGCACGTTGTGGATAACCTGCACGCGCACCGGAAGCCCTTGCAGCCCGGGCATATCCAGTTGTTCGGCTTCATCGAAGCCATGAAATCCCCAAATTCGCACGCCTAACATACCGGATTCGTTATTGTTCGCGGTAATACATGCGGCGCTGTCTTGGTCCTGGCAAATTGTTGTGGTGCGCAGACCTGTGGTGGCTTGTATCGCAGCTCTTTTGATCAGTAATGACCGGCGTGCATGGTAGTCACTGTCGTTTTCACTTGGATTTTCGGCGAAGTTTATCGGGCACTCGGGGTAGGGTGCAAAGATGGGACCGCCGCCGGCGTCCCGTTGCAAACATTGACCCTGATTTGGCCGGTAAACGATGGCGAAACGCATACTTTCACGTGCGGCATGGGCTACCGTCAGGTAGCCTTGAAAGACGAACGCCGCATCGATCAAAGTCAATATGACTAACAACAGAATCGGTAACACCAAAGCAAATTCCACCATACTTTGTGCTCGAGTGCGGTGATGTTTCATAATGGCGCCTCCATCGATTATGCTTTTCAGATCTTAACCGCGAAACCCGCGAACCGGCATGAACCTCTCCTATCTTTCTGAAGTTCGCGCGTTACGCGGTCGCTATATACAGCCTGCCCGAAAATTCTTACAAGATTCTCACCTTCATTATAAGGTGCGCTCAGTTAAAAGTCAAGAGTACTTTGGTCAGGCATGAAAAAAGGCAGGCGTTTCCGGTCTGCCCAGAAACGCCTGCCAGCAGTTGTTATTCGTATGAAACGGATGTATCAGTCTCAGTAGGTCACAATTTAGGCGAGAGCCAGACTACAAAAGTCTCACGAGGAACCTGGTTGCGCACATACTTGCGTTGCACACGTGATCTGTACGTCCCAATACGTGCTGAGACTTTTGTAATCTTTGCCATTTTTCGATCTACTGAGTCTAGTTTTGTCGTGTTGATTTGCCTGAACTGGTCACAAAAAATTAAAGCGATTCCAACCCTTTATGAACGTATGCGGGTTTCGGAAACGATGACCGGCTCATTAACTCATTTCCAAAGTATGACGCCTTGAGCGCGTAAATCGCATCGCAAAGGTTGGGTCGGGTCGATTTCACCTTCTCCAATGATGACCTGAAGCAGCGTGCCCTCCAGTTCTTTCGGGTTTCCGGGCGGCGGCGGGTCGGGCAGTCGCACGGCCGCGAAGCCGATGATATGGTAGAAATAGTCGTTGGCGCTATTGGGGTTGGGCCACGGCCCGGAATTGTCTTCGACGTAAGGTGTGGGGAAGGTCCCCGGCTTGTTGATGAGGTAGCTTGCCGGATATACTCTATCGAATACCGGTACGTAAGCGGTTTGCCCCGCCAGAAAATCGAAGATGTTGCTCATGCCCACCTGTATTCCTCCTGTCCCACCCAGGATGTAATCCCCATCCAGATAGTAGACAGAATTGCCGTCCAGGTCGGGCCAGGGATTGGGCGGTGTTCCCATAAAGATCGGTGGGATGCGGGGTGGGGTTCCTAGCCACCAGGGCGGGTTGTTGGGCGTCATTCCGGCGGCAACTTCGATGACGGCTTTCAGGTCATTGGCATTGAGGCTGATCTGGTGAGTGCGGCGCGTGGGATTGTGTTGTTGGTAGCGTTCGGTATTGTAGATATAGCCGAAGTTGAGCCATCCGCGTTGCGAGTTAGCCTCGGAATAATTCGCGTTGGGGTCTTCGATGCAGTTTTCAGGATTGAAGTTGCGGCACACGGCGTCGTTGATGATGGTCACGTAGTCGCCCTCGTTCATTTGGTAGAGAAGTTCGTCCGGCAACCCCACGGGTAATACATTTCCCCCGGCCGGTATCTGTGTCACCGGGCCGGCCACGGCCACGGCTGAAGCCGGCGTCGCCATATCGCGAATGCCTACCAAGCGCAAGAAGGTGGTGGGATTGGTCAGTACCAGCGTGACCGAGATGCCGGTGGCCTCGACGCGGGTGTTGACGACAGTCAATGCGCCGTCCCCTTCGACTTTGACGTATTGCGCCTCTATATTCGAGCCATCCCAAATGACGCCATTCTGACCGGCGAAATCGATGATGGCGTTGGAGATCTCCATGTCGCTATTGTTGGAGGGTTCACACGTTTCGCCGAGCAGCATGCGCGTGCCGGCCAGCGCCGCAGCATCGGCGGCATTCTGCGCTTGTCGCCGGGCCTGGTAGAGGTGTCCACCATCCAGCGCCAGTCCCGCAACTGCGATCAAACCGACCATCGCCAAAGCAATCAAAACGATAGCTTGTCCACGTTCATTGTTTTTCATAATAAGCCTCCTTGCCTATGCTGCGCCTCAGCGACGGCGCTACGAGTTATTGATGATGGGATTGATCGCCTGTCCACGCAGGGTCAGACCGTCGCCAAATAATGCACCGATAATGGGCGTGAGAAAAGAGAATTCGTACGTCACGCTGACGCCGATGGATGCGCCGGCCGCAATGGTGCTGTTGTCAACGGTGACGTTTTGTGGCTGGATGTTGATAAGCGCATCTGACGCGGCTTCTGTGACACGAAGTTGAATTCCGTTCACGTCGGTGGGGTTTGCTCCGGCATAGATTGCGCCCTCGGCCGCGGCGTCGTTGAGCATAACCACCACAAAGTAAGCGCGTCCGAAGTCCAATAATCCCATCAGCAGCAAAATCAGCAACGGTAGCGCAAGCGCGAATTCTACAAGGCTCTGTCCGTGTTCTTTGCGGTGTTTCATCGTTTACCTCCTTTATAAACAATCAATAAAAGTGTTGGTCCTATATG
>OMKS01002423.1_pt1 | contig 15586 bp, 15 predicted proteins | sample 1674721 | NCBI WGS metagenome assembly OMKS01 (sample SAMN06264996, study PRJEB25208) | sediment metagenome | isolation source: hot spring sediment | place: USA: California | collected 2014-09-02
GCCGTGTTCCTCGTGCTTTCCTACTTCTACAGCGCCCCTCCGCTGCGATTCAAGGGCATACCGTTCATCGACTTCTCCTCGAACATGCTCTACGTGATGCCCGGCATATTTGCGTATCATCTCGCCGCTGGCGAGCTTCCCTCGCTTGCCCTTGTTGTGGCGGGGTATTGCCACATCGCCGCCATGCACCTTTTCTCCGCTATTCCTGACATCACCTACGATGCGGCAGCGGGCATCCGCACGACAGCGACCCTCCTGGGGTATCGGGCTTCACTTGCGCTATGCCTCGTTTTCTGGGGCATATTGGCCATGCTCGCCATTATGCTGAGTGACATGCACGTGCTCAGTTTCCTGTCTCTGGCATATCCTCTCGTCCCGGCTGCCCTACTTGCAGACGACACGTTGGATATCAAGCGCGTCTACTGGTTCCTGCCCTATATCAACACAGCGTTGGGAGGGCTTCTCACACTCATGCTCGTGCTCGCCATCAGATAGGGATTGCAAAGTGTTCACCCCTTCCCCGATGCATGTGGGCAAAGATTTTTTTACTGGTTAGGGATGTGTGTTCAACATGGAAAAGGACATTGCAGCAAGCTACGATGCTTCCGCACCCTCCTATGATGCTCGCTACAGGTCCATCCAGCGGGGCAAGTATAGATTTGCACTATCGCTTACAGGCCCCATATGCGGGAGGGTGCTTGATGTAGGCTGCGGCACGGGCTTGCTTGCAGAATACCTGGGACCAGACATCGAGGGCATTGACATATCGTCCGGCATGCTCAGGCTGGCGGCACGACGCATGAACGTGAGAGAGGCTGATGCGACGGATATACCCTTCCCCAACGATCATTTTGACTGGATCTTCTCGTTTACCGTGCTTCAAAACATTTCAGACTACCATGCCGCCCTGAGTGAAGTGGGGCGCGTGCTGCATCCGCGTGGGCGCTGTCTCCTTACCTATCTGAACAAGCCCATGTTCGACGAGATTGGCGAGTCCATAGAGCATAGTTTCAGAGTGGAACAACGCCACGTGCATGGCGAGGATGTCATATTTTTGTGCTCCCATAATAACGAGCCTTCACAATAATCTTTTTTCATGCAGTTAACCTTTTTATCTTCCCCGCATCTATTTCAAATGTGATTATCGTGAAAGGAGATTATCTTGAAAAGCTTGCAAATGTCATGGTCAATTACTCAGCAGGGGTCAAGGAAGGGATGAAGGTCCTCATCATTGGACCCACGTGCGCCGAACAAGCCATGTTAGAGGCATACAAAGAGGTCCTAAAGGCAGGGGCACATCCTATCATTTATCCCGAATCGCACCACGCCAAGGAGATTTTTTTCGAAAACGCCAGCGATGCGCAGCTCGACCAGGTTGACATATCCATCGATTATCTCTACCGTACCGTTGACAGGGCCTTAGAGTTCATCGCAGAGACGAACACGAAGGCGTTTTCACGAGTCGATTCTTCCAGGCTCGCTCGTGCCCAGAAGGCATATGCGGACATGATCAAGGCAGTGAGCGAACGAGAACGAAGAGGAGAATACAAGTGGGTGCTCACGGCCTATCCCACCGACGCGCAGGCGCAGGAGGCATCGATGTCGCTTTTACAGTTTGAGGAATTCGTCTACAACGCCTGCCTCTTCGGCGAGGATGACCCCCATCCAGGCATGGAAGGACATCTCTGCCAAACAGGAAATGATATGCACATGGCTCAACAAAAAGGACGAGATCAGGTATGTTGGACAGGATACCGACATAACGTTTTCCACGAAAGGAAGAACCTGGCTCAACTGCGACGGCCACATCAACTTTCCCGACGGCGAGGTGTTCACATGCCCAGTCGAGGACAGCGCCCAGGGTACGATACGGTTCACCTACCCCCTCATCTACATGGGAAACGAGATCGAGGACGTGCGCCTCACGTTCAAGGACGGCGAGGTCGTCTCAGCGTCTGCCGCCAAGGGCCAGAAGCTCCTTGACGACGTCATTGCGCTTGATGAGGGATCAAACAAGGTGGGCGAGATCGCCATCGGCACCAACTACGGTGCGAAGGAGTTCATCAAAGAGATGCTCTTTGACGAGAAGATGGGCGGCACGATGCATCTCGCACTCGGGCTCTCTCCCGATCCCAGCATTGGTAAGAACGAATCGTCCATACACCTCGACATACTCAAGGACATGAGGGACGGCGGCAAGGTCTATGCCGACGGCGAGCTGTTCTACGAGAACGGTTCGTTCCTCATATGAGGATGTTTTATCAGCGGACCCATGAGCGCTACGCACAAAAGGCGCTCATGCACCCCTTTTTTGCCATACGCATCCGATAGGATGGCTGATGCTTCATGTGATGTCCGCAACGTGGCCAAGATATGTTCCATCAAGGAGATATGCCGTCATAGAGAGCTCTTCGACCGAATGTGATCGAAAGAGCGACCCCGGGATACGCCCCTGGTTGCCGTTAAACGCTATGCCCGTAATGAGGGGATTGAACGCCGGCATGATAATGATGCCGCGGCCATCGGGGAATGTCCCGCGCATCCAGCATTTCTCCTTCGTTCGATTGCCAAGTTCGTCGGTGATCTCGATGGCGGGATGCGAGTGGCCTAGTATGAGCGTCTCGAATGGCATCTCTGGCACGTTCCTGTGACCATGGCTGAGCACGATGCCGTCCAGTGTGAGATAGGGATGGACGGGGGCGGAGGTAAGCGCCTCTATCGAACCGTCGTGATTTCCTTTCACGATGTCCACAGGTATCGAGAAGTCGAGGAACCGCGGCACCGTCTTCGTTTCCAGTATAGAGACGGTCGGTATGTTGTGTTTCACATCGCCAAGGAGCACGAGCCGCTTGGCGTCGGTCATGCCTATGATGCGCTCTATGGATGCCTTCACCTGTTCGGTCTGGTGCGGGATGTTGATACCCCTCTTGAGCAGCTCGTATTCGATCCCAACATGGGTATCGGCGATGACAAGCGTCTTTTTATCACACTCGATCACAAGTGCCGGTTCATCGATGAGCGGGGTCACTGACAGCATCACCATTTATTCGCCCATACTGCTTTAAAGCGCTTTCTACAATGGCGTGGGGCGATGTTATACCGGATAAGTTTATATTAGAGGAATACGAGAAAAAATGGGGATTTGGATTGAAAGGGTATATTGTAGCTGGATTTTGCCTCATCGTCGCAATTCTTGTCATGATGGGAACTGGTGCATACTCGAGCGTGTTCGTAGAGCGTGAGACATCTCTTGCGCTGGCCGATGATCCTGCCGGCTTGATAGCCCTGTCTCCAGGTACCGATTCCTACTTCATGGACACAGACGGCGATGGAGCCTATGAGCTCTACATTGAGGACATCCAGGCGGGGAGCGAGGAATCACGATATGATGTAATCCTTCTCACGAACAATCTTAATCAACAACTCTACCTCTCGATCAACGATCACGGGCCCCATTCGGACAACGTGACGTTTGTGAGGGACGGCGTCAACATCGAGACCGGGGGGATATATGTGGAAAGCGGCGAACAGGTCTCCATTTCTGTCGACGTGAACGCCTTGTCGTTTAGTGCCGATGAGACGCTCATCGACGATCTCGACATCATACTCACGACCGTTGCAGGCAGCCCCATCGTCACGCTAGACAGAATCGCCGTTATCGCAACGACAGGCGAGGGGGGAACGTATGACCCCCGTGACCACACGATGCCCTCAAATGCGGAGTACCTTAGGCAAAAGGCATATGCGGTCCTGACATCCGGTGGTAGTATTCGCACACATCCCCCACCTAAAATGTTTGAAGACCTAGGCGTCGATACCAATCTGTGGAATGGTAGCATCAACGGATACTTCTATTACTATGTGGAATGGGAAGATTACAACGATATGTCTGCGATAGAGGTCGATATCAACAGGAATCAAGGCGTTGTCGTGGAAACACACGACGGGTCGTCATATATGCTGGACAAATGGGATAGCCTTTATCTGGGCGTATACGATGCCCGGTACTATGCGAACGTGGGTGGTTCGATCCAGCCCGTGGATATTATCTCGTATTATTGACGGGGGATCATGGTGAAGACGAGAACGCTCATCGAATCAGCTGTTTACCTTGTTGTCCTCTTCCTCTTCTTTCCGATCATAATTGGTGGTCTAGTCAACCAACCCGTCGGCGTTGCGTATGTGCAGACCGCATCGATGGAACCCCACCTCAGTCCTGGCGACGGATTTTTCATCATACCCTCCCAGATCGTTGATGATTATGCGGTGGGCGATGTCATCACGTTCAGAGCGGAAAACCTCCCCTATGATTTCGTCACTCACAGGATCGTGGGCGAGACGTCACAGGGGTTTGTCACGCAAGGTGACAATAACACGTTTACCGACCAGGCGGGGACGCATAATGAACCGTTCGTCAATCGCGAACAGATAGCTGGACGCGTGGTGCAGTGGCGCGGAAGCGTCCTGGCAATCCCCCGTCTTGGCAGTGTCATCGATTCCGTATCCGGTGCTCTTGATTCTGTCACTCAGCGTTTTTTCAATGCTACCGGATTCGAGCGGCCGGACGGTCCACTGGGTCAGGTCCTTTTTGCGCTGATCATACTTTCGATAGTGGCCATCGTGGCAGACATCGCATCATCCCGCATGCGACTCGGAAAAAGGTCACGCTTCAGGGAAGTGAAGACGAAGGGATCACCCTACACGATCTATGCCGCGTTCATACTCCTCATCGTACTGGCGACGACCGTATCGATGCTGTCGATGACGCAGCACAACCGCATCGATATCGTGGCGACGGAGGGACAGACCAACGCTCGCGCGGTGCACATCGGCGAAACGGCGACACAGTACCTTGCGGTACACAACAGTGGGTTCATACCCGTCTACGTCCATACGCGTGAGCAGCAGGGCATCGTCTCCATTCCCTGCGAGTCGATGGTGCTTGAGGGGGGGCTGACAAAACGTATACCATATGAGGTGCATGCACCATCTTCGCCAGGATATTACCAGGCATACGTGACGATCGATGTTTACCTTGGCATACTACCGTATGATGTCACGTTCGCGCTCAGGGACGTTCATCCCTACGCGCCGCTGATCGTTATCGACGCCATTGCCATTCTCCTATCGCTGCCGATCCTCATCGTGCTTCGAAACGAGATGGGAAAGGCCGAACGAGGGAGGTCGCGCAGCCGAAACATAAAAACGTTTTAATATAAATATGTTAGAATATGATGGGATCACATGAATGCGCTCCATAAGGTCTTGCTTATCGTTGCCATTGCCGGATTGGCCGGGTCATGCGGCTGGGCATATTGGGAATATACCGATCATCATACCGAGACCGTAAAGACGGTCGATTACGGATACACGTACTCGGGCACGTATTCGATCAGTGCAACGGTGACCGAGGAGAACCCCGTCTATGACATGGGCACCATTCTCAGTGATATGGCTGGTTACTTCTACGCGGTATCGCCGAACGCTACCGTTGACTTCTCGTTCATGTTCAAACCAACAGAGAGTGATGCCTCTGTTGACGTCTCGACGGAGACATACCTTATGCTCCTGGAGCAAAACGATGAAGGAGTCGCGTTCTGGAGCAAGCGCATCCCACTGTCGTCAAGCTCTGGCAGCGTGGAAGGCGAGGGGACGATCTCCGATTCGTTCGTGCTTGATGCGGCAATGCTGCGCGCACGCATCATGGAGATCCGCGATAGCCTTGGGGCGTCTGTGGGACGCAGCGAGGGCGAGATCGTGACACATCTCGTCTACGACGGTTCGATAGCCTCGACAACGATATCCGACGATACGTATCTGTCACTTCCCGTGACGTTTGGCCCCGACTATTATGCGTTTGACATGTCCTCAGCGACAAGCTCGGACACGAAAAACTACTACACGGCAGAACAACGACAGGTGCAAAACACGCTCTCGGACATCTACGTGCCTCTTGCAGCATGCGTGGCGTTTGTGCTCGCAGCCTTCATCATAGCATGGCATGGCCGTCGCCGTGGTGGCACCACCAACATGGGAAAGTATGATGAGTGGATCAGCAAGGGCATCTATCCTGGCGAAAAATGGGAGAAGATGGTCTATGTCTCATACCTTGGGGATCTCGTCGACCTTGCCATCGACACAAACAAACGGGTCATCTATGATTCAGCGGAGAAGATGTTTTTCGTCATCGACGACCCCATACTCTATTACCATTCCGCGCTGGAGGACTAATCACTCCTCCTTTACCGCACTGAAGCTGATGCAGGTCGTTGCCTTTCCCACTCCCTCGAACGTGCGCAACTTGTCTATGATGAGCGATCCGACCTCTTCAGCGGATGCGGCCCGGACCTTGAGCAAAAGATCCCACTCGCCCGAGATGATAAATACCTCCTCAACGCCGCTCATGAGCGATATCTTCGAGGCAAGTTCGCGCTGGCTAACCTGAGGATTGGAGACAAATGATATGAGTATGAATGCAGTAACAGGTTTTTTCAACTTACCATAGTCGGGACGGACCGTGAACTTTCTGATGATCCCGTTTGCGATCATCTTATTGATGCGTTGATGGATGGTAACACGCGGTATTCCGAGCTCCTTTGAAAGCTTGGACGTCGGCTTCCTGCCGTCCTTTTTAAGTGCTTCTAGTATGCGTAGGTCCTTCTCGTCGTAAAGTTGTGATTCCATGCTTTCATTTTGTCGTAATGGACTATATAAATTTTACTATTATATTACAGTATGACTTATTGAAAGACGAAAGTTATATATATCCTCGTCTTCGTCATCAATTCCATGATGGTCACTAACGAACTCAAGGAAAAGGTCGCGGATTACCATTACACGCGTCTGACATCAAAGGAAATGCAAACCGCAATGAAGGTCCACACGCATGTGAGGCGGTATTTGGGAGATTACCTCTTCAAGGAGGGATTCGTGGAGATTCCACCGGTCATCCTCTCTCCTCTCACAGACCCCCTCAACCACCCGACGCTCGATCCGGTGCTGACATGCTATGGTCACAAATACCAGCTGACGAAGTCGATGATCTTCCACAAACAGCTTGCCCTCCTCTCTCAAGAAAAGATTTTCTGCTTTTCACCCAACCTTCGATTCGAATGCGAGGACAAGGCCGAGAGCGGATGTCACCTGTTCGAATTCACGCAGCTCGACCTCGAGCTCAAGGACGCGCCGAGGGACGTATCTATGGATCTAATGGAACGGATGTATGTTGGACTCATGCAGTATTGCAAGGAGGCGCTCTCCGAAGAGCTCGGGTTCTTTGGAAGGGAGATCAAGGTCCCCTCGAAGCCGTTCAAGCGCGTCCCATATACCCAGGCCAAGGAAGAGTATGGCCCCGACTTCGAGGACGTGCTCTCAAAGGAGGCTACCGAACCGTTCTGGATCGTTGATATACCCCTGCTTGACAGGGAGTTCTACGACCGTGAGGACCCGGAGCAGGAGGGGATCCTGCGCGACATGGACCTCATCTATCCGGAGGGATTCGGCGAGGCGTCCTCGGGAGGAGAGCGGGAGTTCGAATACGACCGCATCGTCGAGCGTATACACAAGAAGGAACAGGACACCAAGGACTTCTCGATCCTGCTCGAGATGGCGTCAAAGGGACTCGTTCCCTCGTCGGGATTCGGCATCGGTGTGGAACGCCTCGTTCGGTACATATGTGGATTTGAACGCATCGAGGACGCAGCGCTCTTCCCGAAGGTCCCAGGAAAGCTTTGTATCTGAAGATACTATCACATGGGCCCTTGGCCCATGTGTTATACCAAAGCCACTAGAGGGAAAGCTTTAAAAACATTATTTTTTCTCTTATTCTTGCACGTGGGGACGTAGTGTAGAGGCCTATCATCATGGGCTCCAGAGATCATTTGAGCGTTGCTACGGGTTTACGGACATGGGCGCCGCCCATGGATGACGAATCTATGGAGCACGCACATTCTTTTGTGCGAGAAAAATCGGAGAAACCCGTGGACTCGGGTTCAAATCCCGCCGTCCCCACCAATCCCATACTGAACGAGAGTATCGTTACTTGTTAAGGAGAGCCTTGAGCTCCGTTATTGCCTTCAACAGCCTTTTCCCGTCTTCGGTCGTCGTGTACTTCTCCTCCTGGTCGAGACGGAGGAATCCCTTTGCCAGCAGGAAGACGAGATACTTCTCTATGCGCTTGAAGTTCATGTTCGATTTGAAGACGAGCGTCGTCTTGCCTATGCCGTTGAGGGCGTTTTGGAGGATGTCCGCGATGACATCGATCGTAGTGCGCTTTTGGGTAAGGCTGGAAAACATCTCGATGTTCGCATCACGTTTCATGTAGTTGACGAGGTTCCACAGCTCGAGTATGGAGAACTTGGCCTCCTTGGTATCGAGCTTGCCCTTGATCAGGTAGTCATATGCACCATTCTTGAGCGCCTTGACGGCTACCTCGTCGTCACCCTGCCCTGTTACCAACACGACAGGGGTGTCGATGCCCTCATTCTTCATGTTCTGCAAGATCTCAAGCCCGTTCATCCTGGGCAGTTTGTAGTCAAGGATGGCGAAGTCGTAGTAATTCGTTTTGAGCTTGGTCAGTCCCGTCGAACCGACAGGGGTCATGTCAAACGAGTATCCCTGAGGGAATATCTCCTCGAGAACACGTTTCATTATTACAACATCGGCCTTGTTGTCCTCTATGTAGAGGATGTGCGGGCCCTCAGATGTGTTTTCTTCCATAGTGGATCAATCCTCTGGTATTCTGGAAAATTCGAACCAGTAGCGGTATATCTTTTCTATTGTTTGCTCGAACTTCTCGTGATCGGTGGGCTTGACGACGTAGTTGTTCACGCCCATCTGGTAGGCCCGGGTGATCTCGTCAGGTATTTGCGACGACGTGAGCACGATGATCGGTATCGACTTCGTGTCCTCGTGCTCCCTCAGTCGATCGAGGAGCTCAAACCCGTTCATCTTAGGCATGTTAAGGTCGAGCGTGATGAGGCGTGGTATGACGACGTCCTCCTTTGAAGGGCGCGACTTGAGCTTTTCCGAAAGCGCGTTGATCGCCTGCATGCCATCACGGACGATCGTTATGTCGTCTGTAAGGTGTTTTGACAGTGTCCGTTTGATCACGAGCCCGTCTGTCATATTGTCTTCGATGATGAGAATCCCTCTTCGTATCACGGTCACTCTCCCCCTATGAAGAACTTCTCGATTGTGAAGTGGAACGTGGAGCCTGAACCCTCTTCACTTTCCACCCATATGTCCCCCCTGTGCTCCTTCACGATCTTTTTCACGATGGCCAGTCCTGCGCCAGTGCCGCCATATTCCTCTGCGGAGTGCAACCTCTCAAAGAGCTTGAATATCTTGTCCTTGTACTCTTGCGGGATGCCAATGCCGTTGTCCTTCACGATGAACTCGTAGAAGAAGTTGTGGTCCTTATAGGTGATGTCGACGGTAGGCCGCGGTGAGTCGTTGAACTTGATGCCATTAGTTATAAGGTTTTGAAAGACCTGCTTAATCCATGTCTTTTGCACCATGGCCTTGGGCAGATTCTCGTAACGAACCTCGGCATTTCGCTCCTTGACGTAGTTTTGTATGTCGCCTAGCACCTCGCTGACGAGGCTATTGATGTCGACGAACGAGAAGTCGACGTTCTTGCGTCCTATACGTGAGAGCGTCAGCAGGTCGTCGACGAGCTGCGACATCGTGGAGACGGAGTTGACGAGCATGTCGAGGAACTCGTTGCCCATGTCGTCGAGCTTGTCCTGGTAGTCGCGCTTGAGGTATGTTGCCAGAGATGAGATGTTGCGAAGCGGTTCCTTGAGGTCGTGCGAGACGGTAAACGTGAAGTTCTGCAGATCCTCGTTGATGCGTTTGAGCTCGTTTTCCAGCTTCTTCCTCTCCGTGAGGTCAAAGATCGTGATCACGACGAGGTCGGTCTCCGGTATGAAACTAAACGTGACGCTGCTACACAGGGCGCTTCCGTCCTTCGTATGCAGATTGAGCTCGCGCGTGAGCGGTTTGTTCGTGCCGACGTTCTCCATACGATTGAGCAGCAGCAGTATCGACTTTCGGTCCTTTGTATCGACGAGCTCGGGCCACTTCATCTCGCCCGTTATCTCCTTCTCCTCATATCCTGTCATCTGTTCGAACTGCTGATTGGCGAGGAGCACGTTGTGCGCGCCATCGGCCATTATCGTCGGAGCACCGCTGTGATTGAATATCTCGTAATAGCGTTCATCAACGTCTCTGAGAAGTGCCGCGCGCACATCGACAAACGATAGGAATCCTACGAGCAAGGCAGCATAGGCCGCGTTGAAGAGCACGGAGGGGAGTGTGTAGGGCGCATACGTCCCCTCAAGCGCACGAATGCCGTAGAGCGTGTCAGCCGCAATGGTCGCGAGCGTGAAGACGAGAAGCCATACCCAAAACGGACTGAGGCGGTGTTTGATCGTTGCCCACGTGTAGCTGAGGGCAAAGAAGAGCACGGCCAAGTCAAAGACCAGGTAGATTGCGGTCATCCTCATGGTCTGTCCATCGATCGATTCACCGCGGTATCCGAGGAAGTAGTACCCCAGCGCAACCGCTACAAGCATCGTGATGCAGAGGGCGACGACTTGGGCCCGGGCCTTAACGTACTGTCGGAGCGACGGATATGCCGTAACAAGCGCAACGACCATGATCGCAAATCCGAGCAAGTAGAACGCATCGAACGAGAGAGAGTAGGCCAGGACCTCCCCCCCGTTGTTCGTGAGTGCCCAGAGCACCTCTGCCAGTGCCCAGGGTATGGGCGCGAACACGAGTATGCCCATCGAACGTTTCAGCGCCCTGACGGAGTAGTTGACGATGACGACGTACCCCGCTATGAATATGAAGAATGGCAGACCGAAGGTAAGCGCATCAGTGTATAGTGCCTCATAGCTAAAATTGAATTCATATGGCAATATTATTAGAGCGAGCAAGATTAGAAAAATGGGCAAGGTTTTTTTTGCGCTATGGGGCATATTATCGTTTAACTTTCCTTAAAGGCTGTATAAATACATTTCTCTAAAAATGCTTACAAACTGTGATTCTAAGCAAAAAAGGGGTGTGAAGAGAAGAGGGAGGTGGCCCGAGCCGGATTTGAACCGGCGAAATACTAGATCTTCAGTCTAGCGCCTTCCCAGACTTGGCGATCGGGCCATTTCACTGCTTTTTATCGCGTACACGTTAAAAAGTTTTCTCTTTTCCGCATGACATGGAGCCCCGAGCGGGATTTGAACCCGCGGCCTCCCGCTTACCAAGCGGACGCTCTACCATGCTGAGCCATCGGGGCAACACGTAGAAGACCAATTCATTTTTGTTTATAAATTTTACTGATAACCCCTTTTTGGCCCATATCATTATTCAAAGAATCATTTCCCTCCCCAAGAATGTGATTTCGAGGGAATCTTAAAAAATGATGAGGTCGTCGTTTCTCTCATGAGCGATTCAAACGATCTCGTGGCATCCGGCGAGCGCAAGATACGGTGGGCAGCATCCCACATGCCTGTCGTCTCCGCCCTGGAAAAGCAGTTTGCTTCTCAACGTCCCTTCGAGGGGGCCTCCGTCTCGTGCTGTCTCCATCTCGAGGCCAAGACGGCCTACATGGCGTATGTGCTTCACAAGGGTGGCGCACAGGTAGCATTGTGCGGAAGCAACCCGCTTACGACCCAGGATGATGTGGCCTACGCCTTGCATGAGCGGGGCATCACGGTCAATGCACGGTACGGCATCGATGACGAAGAGTACTACAGGAATCTCAACAAGACACTCGACATAGGCCCTTCGGTCATCATTGATGATGGTGGGGATCTGGCGCATCTCGTACACACCGAACGCGACGAACTCTTGCCGTCCGTGCGAGGCTTGTGCGAGGAGACGACGACAGGCGTCATCCGGCTCAAGGCCATGGAGCGCGAGGGAAGCTTGAAGTTCCCTGCGTTTGCCGTCAACGACGCCAAGTGCAAGTACCTATTTGACAACAGGTACGGCACGGGGCAGTCGACACTCGATGGCATCATGCGCACGACCAATCTCATTATCGCAGGCAAGGTATTCGTGGTGGCTGGATATGGATGGTGCGGGCGTGGCATTGCCATGCGCGCAAAAGGACTGGGCGCCAACGTCGTCGTCACCGAGGTCGACCCCATCAAGGCCATTGAGGCCCATATGGATGGATTTCGGGTCATGACCATGGATGAGGCAGCTCGCATCGGAGACATCTTCGTCACGGCCACGGGATGCAACAAGGTGATCCGTCAGCGCCATTTCATAACGATGAAGGAAGGGGCGATACTTGCCAACGCAGGACATTTCAACGTTGAAGTCGATGTCGTCGGCCTGGAACAGCTTGCAGAGGAGCAACGTTTCTCTCGCAAGGACATCATGAGCTACCGCATCGGCGATAAGTGGCTCCACCTCCTTGGAGAAGGGAGGCTTGTAAATCTCGCATGCGCCGACGGGCATCCCGCGGAGATCATGGACATGAGTTTTGCTCTGCAACTGCTCTGTGCAACCCATATCCTCGGTCACGACCTCGAGCCGCGCGTCTACGGCGTACCGCATGACATCGATGAACGTGTTGCACGCATGCGCCTTTCGGCGTCGTCAATATCCATCGACGAGCTGGACGAGGAGCAATGCGCCTATCTTTCATCATGGCGTCACGGAACGTGAGCGTGTGGCATAGAAGTATGCCGTAAAAATGACGAGAACGACGAGGAACGCAGCAGCGATGTGGAAGAGGTAGCGTATCGAGTAAAGGTCGGTGACGGCACCGACGATGAAGGGGGCAACATATGCAAGCCCGAACCGGGCAAAGAACATGATGCCATAGACCGTGCCCTTCTGCCCCGTTGGCGCCACCTCCCCTATTATCGTATTAGTGTAGAGGTTGATCGCAAAGTAGCTGAATCCGAAGAAGATGAGGCCGACAAGCAGGGCCGAATACGCCTCTGTCATCATGATCGCGACGCTTGCGAGCGCAAGCAGCGTGGTGACAAGAAATGGCCTGGAGGCGCCGAGCCTATCGCGCAGTTCTCCGGCGATGATCTGGGAGACGCCGCCCATGAGGAGCAGGAGTGTGACGAGAGTTCCGCCCTCGAACGTGTTTTGCTGGAATATTATCGAGGTGTAGGAGGGCAGCATCGTGACGATGCCCCGGTAGGCAAGGCCACCAAGCATCGTGATGACAAGCAGTAGCAGGAAGGGACGGGCCAGCATGAACGAGCGTCCCCCCTCTTCAGACGGTGGGCTTTCGAAAGAAAACGTGCGCACAGAGACAAGGAGTGAGAGCACGACGATCCCTATGGCGACGAGCAGAAGAAAGACGGGCCGCCACCCCCACGTGTATGCGATAAACCCCGTGGTGATGGGCGCACCTATCTGTCCGACGTTTCCTATCATGCCGTTGATGCCAAAGGCGCGCCCCATCTCGGATGTGTACATGCACGATATCATGTTGAATGCCGAGGGGTGGTACGTGCTCGACGCGATGCCGAGCAGGAGCAGGAATGCGATGAACACGTAGGACGACGTAGCGAAGTAGAGGCCCAGGCCTGCTACGATGGCAAGGACGACGCCGATGATGTTGACACGTATCGCACCTATGCGGTCAGAGAGGGGACCGAAGGGGAGCGCCCCGAGGCCAAAAAGGATGCCCGACGCGGTCACTGCCAGCGATATGAGCGTGAAGCTCAGGCTGAATTCGTCCTTGAGCAGGAGGAGCAATGGAGGTATCGATAACATGCATGCGTGGCTGTATGCATGCCCCAGTGACGAGATGAGGAGCACGCGGCGTCGGGAGTGGGCCATCATCGCTCACCTGCCACAACCTTCCATGCCCGTCTGAGCGCCTCAGGTATGGCGTCACAGGCCGGGCCGTGCCCCGTCGCGAAGTGCATGCCGCCACCACCTTTTCCCGCAATGGGAACGAGGGCTTCGTTCATTGCATCACGCACATCGATGCCGTTGTCCCCGGATGAGGCGAAAAAGAGAGTGGCACCCCGGGACGAGCATGCCGCTGTCAGCGCAACGCACCGTTTAGTCGTTACAGCACGACGTGCGAGCTCTCTGGCGCGTTCCACTTCGTCATAACTGGCGCTGATGACCTTCACGCCGTCCACGTCCCATGCATCGTGCAGCGCCTTCTCGAGATCCAGGTGCGCCCGTTGTTCCATGAGATATTGCGTGCGTCGATAGAGGGCCTCCTTTTCCTCTTTCAGCGCGCAGAGCCGCTCATCAAGCGCTGAAGGGGGGGCGTCCAGACGCCTTGACATCGCATTGATGACCGCACCATGCCCCCGTAGCAATGCAAGGCATCGTATGCCGCAAACGAACTCAATGCGCCAGCTGTGTCCCTTCTTGTGCCAGTGGGGTATGTGGACGAGTCCCACCTCTGCGCTACTGGAACAGTGCGTTCCGCCGCATGGTGCCTTCTCGATGTCCTCGATCTCGACGATGCGTACGTCGCCTTCCACCTTTGGGGCCTTTCGAAGCTTTCCGATATCGACTGTACGTGCGACATAGCAATGGATGGGATGATACTCCCTGATGATCGTATTTGCCTCATCCTCGATCGTACGGACGTCGTCTCCCGTGAGCTCAGTAATAGGTATGTCTATCGTGGAATGTCGCGCGCCTATGTGGAGCGACTCCGTTTCGGCGCCGAAACGTCTGAATATGACGTGGGAGATGATGTGCTGGCCGGTATGCTGCTGCATGTGGTCGATCCTTCGGTCCCAGTCGAGCATGCATTCGACCGTCTTGTCAGTACACCGACCTTCGATATGATGGAGCACTTCACCGTCGTTTGCACATACGTGCATGACCCTGTGGCCCGCTATGGTGCCTGTGTCGCACGGCTGACCGCCGCCTTCGGGATAAAAACAGGTCGTGTCGAGCACGAGGATGTCGCCGTGCGTTCCTGTTTCCTTTCGTACGACGGTGCTCACACATCCGCGCATGTATGCATCGTCAAGATAGAGCTTGTTTGTCATCAGATCACTCGAGCAACACAAGCGAATACCAGTTCTCCTCGTCGTCTGGACATACGAGGGTCTTTAAGGGCAGTCCCAGTGCATGGACCGTGGCGAACACATCGATCCCCATTGCCTGCATAGATGGACGCGCCTTGTACTGGTACGGGCATGGATCGGGGAACATGCATGGTTCGCAGAGGTGACATCCCGCAATCGAGAATGCGAAGTAAAGGCCGTCGTAATACGCCTGGCGTTCGATGGAAAACGAGATCTCCTGATTCTTATTTTCCGTTGGCGCATGTATGAGCATTATGGTGGAGTACCTGTCAAGCATCTTCTTGAACTCGTCCACAGGGATCCTCCCAGGTGTCGACGGGCACGTCCATTTCCTTCCCCATTCCTCGCAGCCGTACCTGCACTTGAGATAACAACGGGGGTCGAGCCTTACATCGTCCGGCGCGATGAAGCGAACATGTCGCGCACCCTGTTCATATGCCATCGCCTCGTAGTGTTCGTATCTCTCATCTCCGTCCATGATATCACAGAGTCAGATATATGAATGGGTTTAAATTATTTCTCTTTTTCTAGGACAACCTTTATAATCC
>OMKS01002426.1_pt1 | contig 15573 bp, 16 predicted proteins | sample 1674721 | NCBI WGS metagenome assembly OMKS01 (sample SAMN06264996, study PRJEB25208) | sediment metagenome | isolation source: hot spring sediment | place: USA: California | collected 2014-09-02
ACAGTACACGTCATACAAAGAGGCGCTTGCTCAGCAGGACTTGGACGCCGTTGTCATCGTTTGTTGTGATCATCAGCACGCCACCATGTTGAAACACGCGGCGGAAGCGAAAAAGGACGTGTATTGTGAAAAACCGCTGGCGAAGAACCTTGACGAGCTGAAAGCCGCCTACGATGCGGTCAAGGCGAATGATGTTGTTGTGCAGGCGGGCACGCAAATTCGCAGCCTCGGCAGCATTGAAGGCGCGAAACAACTCTATGCCACGGGCGCTCTGGGCAAGGTAGGGCGCATAGAACAGTTTCGCAACGGAGCGCGTCCGTATTGGTACAGTTACATTCGTGAAGTGCATGAAGAGGATGTGGACTGGCCGGAATTTCTGTTCGGGCTGCCCATGCGTCCTTTCGACCCCGTGATGTGTTCGGGCTGGTACGGCCATCGGGAATTCTCCGACGGCCCCATTCCCGGACTGGCAAGCCATTTTATTGATCTTGTGCATTGCATCACCGGCGCGAAGTTCCCGCGCAGCTGCGTGGGCATGGCGGGCACTTATATTTGGAAGGATGAAAATAACTTTGACGCGCCCGACCATGCAACCGCGGTTTGGGAATATGAAGAAGGCTTCAAGGCGCACTACTCGACGCATTTCGGCAACGGCAGCGGAAACTGCATGAAGATTTACGGCAACAAGGGCGTGCTCGATTTGACCGATTGGAACAACGTGTATGTATCCGGCGAGGGCGCGCACGGCGAGACCGAACTGCCCAAGGAGCGGGAGCGCGTGGAGAACATTGAGCGTCCCGATCATGTGGAAGACTGGCTGCAATGCATACGCAGCCGCAAAGCGCCCAATGCGGACATTGACGCCGGGTATCAGCATGCCATCGCCTGCCTCATGGGCGTGATGGCCGCGGACACCGGCCGACGGCAGCTATATGATCATGAAACGCGAACCATCACGGCGGGATAAACGGAATAAAACCGACATTCATAGTTGCCGGGGAAGGCGCGCGGAAATGGGACGGAAAGTCCCGCCGCGCGTTGAAATTCCGGCGGCGTTTTCGACGTTGCGAATGGAAGCCGACATGGGGATATCTACGTCATGATTGAAATAAAGGTGAACGGCGAAACGCGGATGACGGATGAAGGCGTCACCCTGGCCGGGTTGATTGCCGACTTGGGGCTTGACCCGAAAACGGTTGCCGCGCTCGTTAACGATGAAATTGTGGAACGGGAACGTTTCGACGCCACCGGCGTCAAGGCGGGCGACACCGTGGAACTGGTACGCTTTGTGCCGGGGGGATAAGCATGGCGCGGGAAGCTTTGGCGGCGCGTTTGCGCGAAACCGATCTGTACGTGGTGATCACCGAATCCTTCTGTGCGGGACGTTCTTCGCTTCAAACCCTTGAAAGATGTCTGGAAGCGGGGGTGCGGATTGTGCAGTTGCGTGAAAAGCGCCTTGCCGATGGCGCGCTGTTCGATCTGGCATGCCACTGGCGGGCAAGGACGCGCGAGGCGAACGCGCTTTTCATAGTTGACGACCGCGTTGATATTGCCTTGGCGGCGGCGGCGGACGGCGTGCATCTCGGTTGTGGCGATTTGCCGGTGGCGGCGGCGCGACGCATTGCGCCTGAACTCATCATAGGCGCGTCATCACATAACCTCGGGGAAGCGTTGGCGGCGCAGGATGCGGACGCGGATTATGTAAACATCGGCCCCGTTTTTCCCACTCAGACCAAGGAAACGCCCACCGGCGACGTGGGACCGGAGCTCATCGCAGCAGTCGCCCCTCATCTGCGCATCCCCTTTACGTGCATGGGCGGCATCAAGTTGGACAATGTAGACCTTGTGTTGAAACAAGGCGCGCAAATTGTCGCCGTAGTCACCGCCGTTACCGCCGCAACAGATCAATGCGCCGCGGCGCGGGCGTTGCGGACGCGGATTATTGGGGGACGCCGCGTCACGCCAACGCAACAGGGCTGATTCTCAAACCATATTTGCAGGGGACTGTCGTCGTATCCTGCCGCGCGAAACAAACAAGACGGCATTGCTGCGCGCGCCCGCCGGATGAATCAATGTCCTTACAGGCAAAGGCATAACGGCCCGCCTGCGCATGATACGCCGGTTCGGGGCTCAATGCATCTCAACGCTGCAATCGCCGATGGCGTGACGGTAGTAATGGAACTCCACATTGGGATGTTTTGCGAGCAGACTCATGGGTACGGCGGCGTCGGCGAGCCCCTTGCTGATCATGTACGCGGTGAGCCTCATGCCGAAGGGGTTGTCGTGGTTGCCCGCCTGCCAGATGGACACTCTCTCCGATTTCCACGTCTCCACGGGACCAACGGTCATGGCCTGTGTGGGCACTTCGGAGAGGCGTCCGCCGCCGGAGGTGCGCGCGTTCTGCATGATGGTCATGGGATGGAGGTCCACCATGCGCGTGCCCAGTTTGAGGTACTCTTCCGGCGGGGGCGGCGCGTCCGTCCACGAGCCTTCGCGTTTCGGCGGGTCGTTGAACGCCCAGTGCTTCACATCACCCTGCCCCCCCTGCATGACGGCGCAGCGTATTTGGTCAAAAGAGGCGCTGAAGCCCGCGGGATCGTTTGTGGGGAAATGAAGGTTTTCGGCGCGCGGACGCAGTTCCGGACGCATCCGGTTGAAACACAATTCCATATCCGCCTTCTGGAATGACAGCGGGTGCGATTCATCCACCGCCTTGCCGTCCATCACCCATTCGTCCATGCCCCAGAAATGCGCGTCCAATGCCGCCAGGTTGATGTCCAGCGCATTGACCAGGCGCGCCACCAGGGGAAGCTGTTCCGTGGGGCCGATGGGACCGCAAATGCCGACGGGATTGTCGGGCGTGGATTGCTTCCATGCCGTAATGTATTCCAGCGCTTCCGCCAGATACAGGTCTTCCAGCGTATCGTGAAACACCACGCGGAACCCGTCCCGCGACAAGGCAAGCATATCCTCCGCGCTCAACTGGGCAACCTCTTGCAGTAGTTCTTCATCCAGTGTGGTGTAATCCCACCAGTCCGACGCTACGACGCTTCGTTTTCTCATGGCTCTTCCTCTCGTTCATGCGTTTGCTGTTATGCGCTTATCGGTCAGAAACCGCGATTAAAATGCGACCATTAAACGCGGCGTTATTGCAAAGAAGCCGTCAGCCTGACGCGGCAATCTGGAAAAAATTGCCTTGCCCGCAATGACGCCACACCGAATTGTGGGCGAACCCCACGTTGGCGGTTATTACTCACCCCATTATGGCCGATTTCAGGTCAGCACTTCCAGTTGGCACCCCTTTCCCCAGGAGAAACGCATCTAACTCGAAAATTTCACCGGATTTCTGTTTCGCCCGGGAAAGCGGGAATGCACAAACATTGGGCAGTTCCGCCGGTTGTTTGACATAGCGATGCTTTTTCTGCCACGATAATGACTGACCGGTCAGTTATTATGTAAAGGGAAGACGTTATGGATATGCACCACAGATCGCGGCTCATCCAATCCGGCGGGCGCCGCATTGATTTTTATGCCGAGCTGGGGCGTTATTTTACGGTTGACGGCCAATTGGATCGCGAGGCGTTTCGCTCTTTTCTTCACGAGACCTTGCATTCACGCCTGGCAAAGGCCGAAGCGCAGCACGCTGACCCCAAGGCAACAGAAACAGTGGGGCGCTGGCTTTCTTCGCATTTGGAGGAAGTGCTGCTCTATCTTGAGGAACGGGGCTTGCAAGAGGCCGCGCTGCATCTGTTTGAAACATCACTGGAAGAGTCAGCGGCGCTGGGAATCGGCGCCGTGTCGTTGTCGCCGGAACTACTGCGCCGCACCCTTGCCTCGCGTCAAGGCGTAACGGAGAACACGGAACGGAAACGCCGTGGTGATCCAAGCGCCAAGCGGCAGCGTATTTTTGACGCGGCGCTGGCGGTTTTTTCAGAGCGCGGTTTTCACAACGCCACCATGGACGAGATTGCCGTTGCGTCGCGGGTGGCCAAGGGAACGCTGTACTGTTACTTCCGCAGCAAGGATGATTTGTTGGCTGAATTGCTGCGCGCCACAAGCCGCGAACTTGTGAAACGGTTTTCAGAGGCCTTTGGCGAAGACGGCGACATACTGGAACAAATAGAAACCTTCATAAGGTCATGGCTTTCCTTCATTGAAGAGAACCACGTGCTTTACCGGTTGATTCAGATTGAAGGGTTGAGCGCGCCCGAGGGGCGGCAAACCATGATTTATGAATATCTGCTGGATGATTTTCCGATGGCAAAGGAGCGCTTTGCCGCGTTGAACGGGTCGCGCGCCTTGAAAACGCCGAATTTCCACACGGCTGCCTATGGCGTGCTTGGATTCATTGACGGCGTGGCGCGCAAATGGTTCCGCGCCGGCATGACATACCCCCTGCAGGATGAGATTCCCGTCATCCTCGAAGTGCTGTTCAACGGCATTGTGCGCGAATCCGCGAAGTCACGCACTTTTTACGCGCCGCCGGAAGAACAATAACCTGTTCGGCTTATACAAGCCGGCAATGGAGAAAAGAATGTTCCGACCAAACACACTGCTCCTCACCGCCGTATTCGGCCCCTACGGCATCAAGGACAAGTATGCCGAGGCGCTCGGCTGCCAGATGGAACTGCTGAACAATCAAATTACCCGCTGCCAGGGCATACATTCGCCGCGGCAGGCCTATTGGAGCTTCGGATTGTATCTCATCGCGGAAAACCTTGACACGTCCACGACGGTCCTTGATTTTCCCAAATGGGAGGACTTCACCCGCGAGTTGAAGAAAGGCTACACTCATGTGGGCATCAGTTTCATCGTGCCCAACGTGCTCAAAGCGCGACGCATGGCCTTGCATATCCGCGAGAAGCATCCGGAAATAAAAATCATCCTGGGCGGTTACGGCACGGTTATTCCCGATTTGGACACGTTTGTACCACATGACGCCGTATGTCACGGCGAAGGCGCGCGCTGGCTGCGCGCCTATTTTGGCGAAGATGTGAACGCGCCGCTGCGCCACCCGGCATTGATAGGCCCCGCCTATGAGCGCATTTACGGCTTTTCATCAAAACCTCGCGGGGCAATTCTGATGCCGGGGCTTGGCTGCGAGAACGGTTGTTCCTTCTGCATCACCTCGCACAAGTTCAATAAACGGTATGTGCCGCTTCTGGACTCCGGCGCCCGGATTTTCGAGGCCTGCCGCAAAACCGAAAGCGCCGTCAAGGCGACCGGTTTCAGTGTAATGGATGAAAATTTTCTGAAACGTCCGGAACGGGCGCGGGCGCTGCTCTCGCTCATGGAACAACACGGCAAGCCCTATGTGTTTGACCTGTTTTCGTCGGCGGAAACCATCCGCGAACTGGGCGCCGACTTTTTGCTACGGCTGGGTGTTCGCATGGTATGGATAGGCGTTGAATCCAAAAACAGTCCGCACGCCAAGAATCAGGGCATAGACCTGAAAGCGCTTGTCAATGAATTGCAGGACAAAGGCGTCATCGTGCAGGCTTCCATGATTTTGTTTCAGGAACATCACAATGAACAGAATATTCATGAAGATATAGCGTGGGCGATCAGCCTGGGCTCCAGTCTCACCCAGTTCATGAATTATACGCCCTTTCCGGGCACGATGCTCCACGAGCAGCTTGAACGGGAGGGGCGGCTTAAACAAATCCCTTATCGCCGTCTGCACGGACAGGATGAACTGGCGTTCGCCCACCCGAATTTTCCGCGTCCCGCCGATCATGTGCGCATCCTGCGCGAGGCGTTCCGGCAAAAATACCTGAAAGACGGGCCGGGCGTGGTAAACATGGCGTTGACCCTGGCGCGCGGCGTCCAACGGGGCTGGGAAGATTTGCGCGCCCGTGAACGGAACGGGCTGGCATGGAATCCCGCGACCATGCGCTACGAGAAAGGCGCCGCGCCGCAGCCGGACCGTTTCATGAAGCGGCGACTGCTCATGATGGCGCGCATGGCGACGGGCCTGCGCCCGGCGCTGTGGGCGGCGTGGGTGTATGCGCCGAACAGCGCGGCGCGGCGAAAGGCGCGTGAAACGATGCGCCTTTACGTTGACGTGTTGGGAAAACCCACAACGGCGGACCGTCTCAAGGCGCTTGGCCTTGTAGTCACGGGAGGGATTGAACTGGTCAGGCTCCGCTGGAACCAGCTGTTGGGGCGCGAAAGCATTGTTTATCAACCGTCCTGCCGCCGCACCGAATACCGAAAGGACGCGCCCGCCCAAGCCGCGACCCTGCTGGAGACCCTTGCGTCCTCACTCGAAACGTTGCCCGACCCCTGTCACGACACCGCCGGGAAATAAATAAGGCCGCTTCTTTCCCGCAGTTGCACCGCCAGCCGCGCGCTTGCATATTTTGGTGCTTGATTTTTCCGGGGGCCGCGCAAATAAACGCCGCAGTTTACTTTCGTATGGGGAGAATGCGTTTTTCCGTCCTTTATTTTCAGGGGTCGCCCGTTGATTCTCTGCAAACCCGTTTTGCGCGCAAACAAGAAACTTCACGGCTTTTTAAGCGACGCCGGGTCTTGCACAACGGGAGAGCACACATGGCAACAGGTTTACTGGGACGTATCGGCAGGTGGTTGCGGCGCCGGTCTCGACAGGGGGCAACGATGGAATCGGTGGGCGCGGTATCCTTTCCTGAACATGGTCGCGGCGGTGGTTGGTTCGGCGACGACTTTCTGCCGCTGCCTGATCGCGCGCCGTTTGAAATGCTTCCGATGTATCGTCATTTCCGCGATTGCATCCCCGACATTTCAGATGCGGTGTGGACATGGAAACGTTTGTGCCACACCGGACACGACGTGGCGCTGAGGGGTCTGGACGGCGGCGAGGCGCCCGCCGGAGCAAGGGAAGTGACGGATGCGCTTGTGTCGCGCATCCGCGCTGCGGACGGGGGACTGGCCGGCTTGCTTGACGTGTTCTACACCTCTCTGTTCACCTTTGGCGCGGCGGCCATCGAGGTGGTGCCGGGACATGCCCGCGAATGGATTCACGACATCGTGCCCGTGGACGTGTGGACAGTGCGTTTCCGCCGCAACGAGGGACGACTCGAAGCGTGGCAGTTGTTCGAGGGCGAATCCGTGCTGCTGCCACAAGACTACTTCTTCTATGTCGGCCTTGACCGGGACGGCACCAACCCCTACGGACGCAGCATGCTGCGCGCCCTGCCCAACATGATCAGTGTGCAACAGCAGTTGCTCAGCGACATGGCAAAAGCGACGCGCAACGCGGGCTGGAGCAAACTGCATGTGCGCTACCGTCCCGAAGAACGCGCCGCCGGAGAATCGGAAGAGGAATACGGCGCGCGCATGTCGGAGAATCTGCGCACGTTGCGCGACCGGCTGAGCGGCGCGGCGGTGGACCAGAACCTCGTCACCTACGACAACGTGGACGTGTCGGTGCTCGGCGGCCACCTACGCAATCATCTCTTTTACGAAAACCAGAAGGCGGTTGAGGAACAGGTCATCACGGGCATGCACATGATGCCGGTGCTCATGGGACGCAACTACGGCTCCACGGAGACCTACGGCACGGCGCAGTTCGAGGTGGTAAACCGACAGGTGCAGACCGTGAACCGGCGCGTGGGCGATCTGCTGACCCGCATTTACAATCTGGAGTTGTCGCTGCGCGGCGTTGCGGCGCGGGCAACCGTAACCATGCGCGGCAACCGCACCGTGGACATCCTGAAGGAGGCGACGGCGCGGGGACGCGAGATTGACAACGCATTGCGCTTGGTTGAATCCGGGCTGCTGGACAAAGACGCGGCGGGAGCGCTTCTGGCAACAACAAACAACAACTTGAACCAATAGCAACCGTCTTGCCCGTACGTTGTTCACGCTTCAGCGTTCGGGGAGAACACGAAAACGTGGCACGCTGAAGCGTGAACAACATACCTGGAAAACAAGGAGAGGCATTTCATGGAACTGGAACCTTTTGTATTCAGTCACGCGGGCGCGCTTGTGGGCGCGCGCGCCGCATCGGCAGACAACAATGATGATGAGATGATGGCGGCGGTGAACCGGTTTGCGCTGCGCCCGCTATGCGCGGACGAGGTGGCGGTGTTCACGCTGGACTTGTGCAACAACCAGGTGGACAAGCATTTCAGCCGTTTCCCGGACGAGGAACTGGAGCGCATCAACCGGCTGACGCCGGGGCGTCCGCTGATGGAACGGCACGACCTGCGCGGGTCGCTGCCGCGCGGCACCTTTTTCCGTTCGCGCCTGCATAGCGAGCATGATTGCGTGTCCGTGCGTCCTGAAGTGTATGTGTTGCGCGCGTCGGACAATCGCGATTTCATTCTCAACATTGAAGGCGGCGTGTACCGCGAGACCTCGATCGGTTTTTCCTTCCGCACGCCCGAATGCGCGGTATGCGGCAAAGACCTGCGCACCTGCGCCCACATACCGGGACGCAGCTATGGCGACGCGCTGTGTCATTTCATCATGCGCGACGTTTTGGAAGTGATTGAAGGGTCGGTGGTGCCTGCGGGATCGCAGGGGACGCGCTTTGTGGCGCAGCAACGGGCGACGCCGGAAACGGCGCTTGTCCGCGCCCGCGAAGCCTGGCATCAACCTGTTGAACTCTTCAGTAAACACTGGGCGGAGGAATAAAGCATGAACAACGACAAGTGCGGCGTGAAATGCGCTTTTGAGCAAGTGGCGCAGGTGGAATTTCGCAATCTGGCGGGTTCCGTGCGCGAACTGAAGGAACGGATGACGCGGCTTGAGCAGACCCTGGCCAAGGGCATTGGCCTGCTGGTGGCGAATCTTGCGGGCATGGTGATCATGCTGATGGGGCGGCTGCTGGGATGAAAACAGGGACTGTCCCAAGCGAACGACCATCGGGAGTGAGACGGGACTGTCCCTGTTTTGATGAGGAGATCTCAGGTTCATGACAACACGCCAGATTGCTTCGTCGGGCTACCGCCCTCCTCGCAATGACGATCGGATTTCACGATAAACAGCATAAGACAAGGAGAACAACATGTACTGGCAGATAACGGAAATGACGCGACGGGAACCGGAAGCGGCGGTTGCGGACGCGCCGCGCTTTGTGCTGCACCGGCATGAGGACGCCTCGGGCGCGCATCATGATCTGCGGCTGGAGGACGGCAACTGCCTGCTGGGGTTCCGCATTACGGGCGAGACGCTGGCAACGGGATGCTGGGCGACGGAGAAGATGCCCCACCCGAAAGGCTGGCTCGAACAGGACGGCGACGCGCAACGGGTGCTCGCCGGAACCTATCAGTGGCGGGTGTCCGACAAACGCTGTCGCGAATTGGCGCTGCATGGCGCGGATGCGACGGTCGTCATCCGCTTCGAGCGGTGCGACGCGCCGACGGCGGAAGAGGTCCGCACCTTGGCAGCCTTTGCGAAAGAGCAGCGGCTCACGATGGACAGACTGCCCGCGTTGCTGGAAGACGGTCTCGCGGCGCGGCGCAACGCCATTGCGCGGTTCTGCGGGTTGAGCCGCGAACTGGACGGGGCAAGTTTTGACGAGAGCGCCTGGCGCGAACTGCTGGGCGGCTTGACCCTGCGCGAGATCGGCGCACAGTTGGCGGCGGTGGAGGCGCGGTATGACCGGGCGCATCCGCCCGCGCCGGTGTCGCGTCCGGAGCCGCTGCGCTTCGATCAACCCGCGCGCGGGGAACGCGCCCGGCGCGCCATGCGTATTTTGGGGATGCAAAACGGATCGGATTGATCAGACGGATCGGTCTGATCAACAAACCACAACGAAAGGAACACATCATGGCTTATGGAGATTTTGGCGGGCCGGTGACCGAACTGATCATCACCTGCAAGACGGCGTCCTCCGGTGAGGTGGACATCAAGGGCGGCGACGCGGTGAAACTGGTCGGCGCGTACGAGATAGACAACGCGCTCGAAGACGGCGATCGCATCTTCGGGCAGGCGCTGGCGGACTGTTGGCGCAACGACGCGGCGGTTCCGGTGCGCGTGCGCGGAATATGCGACTTCGCGTTCACGGGCGAGGCGCCCGAAGTGGACGGCGAATCGGGCGTGGTCGGGGCGGTCGGCGCCGGCGTTGTGCAGGCGGGCGCGGGCGTCGGCCTGATTGTAAAGGTAAACAATGAAGCGGGTACGCTTGAAGCGCTGCTGTAGGAGGAAACAACGATGAGTCAACGAGATGCATTGATGCAGGAACAGATGCGCTTTTTGAGCCAGGACAACGACCGGCTTGCGGCGCTGCGCGGGCGCGCGTTGTACGAGACGCTCGAGGGGCTTGACCTGACGCACGGGCAGTTTTTCCGCGCGCTGGACACGAGCCTGGACGACTATTGCGCGAAAGAGTTCGGCGTGGATTTGCAGCGCATCACCGTGGAGCGCTTTTTCCACAGCGACCCGGACGCGAAATGGCTGTTCCCGGAAGTGGTGCGCGAGGCAGTGTTGGCGGGGCTGCGCCGGAAGCCGCGTTACCCGGAACTGATTGTGCGCGACGAGCGGATCAGCGGGCCGGTGTACGACATGCCGTATGTGAATGAAGACCCGGACGAAGAAGAGTTGCGCAGCGTCGCCGAGGGCGCGGCCATTCCGGAGAGCGTCATCCGCTACGGCGACCGGGTGGTTCGCTTGGACAAAAAGGGGCGCGGCGTCATCGCGTCCTATGAGGTTATCCGGCGCATGTCGGTGGATATGCTCCGCGTACACATGCGCCGCATGGGCGAGCGTCTCGGGCGCAATCTGGACGCGCGGCTCACCGAGGTGCTGGTGTCGGGCGACGGCTCCGGCGAGACCGAGCCGGAAGAATTCAATTCCCACGCGTCGGGCAACTGGCAGTATGCCGACCTTGTGCTCGGACACTTGGCGCTGCTGCTTCAGAACCATTTCACGCCCACGCATATTTTGGCAGGACCGCTGACGACCGGCACGGTGCTTACGCTGGAGCATCCGGCGGCAAACACGCCGTTGTTTGATTTCGCGAAAACGGGCGCGTTCCCCACGCCTCTGGGCATGAAACTTGTGCCCATGTCAAGCCATCCGGAAACGAAGATGACCTTTATGGACGCGGGCTACGCCGTGCAGAAACTGACCGAGCAGGAACTGTTGCTTGAGAACGACAAACTGATCAATCAGCAGTGGGACCGCGCCTACATGACCATCGTGACCGACTTCGCGATTGTCTATGAAAAAGCGCGTATTGTGGTTAAGAACAACTGGTAACGGGGGCGCACGTCGGGGGCGGCGCGAATCGCCGTCCCCGGCAACGCATGAAAGGGAAACGCCATGACCGCTTACGCAACCGAGGAGATGTTGCGCGTCAAGTTTCAACTCGACAATCTCGCCGAGGTAACCACCGAACTGATTGAAGCCAGCATCGAACACGCCCACAGCGTTGTGATTGCCCGCATCCGCGAGGAATATCTGGAAGCGCCGCCGGAACCGGTGGTCGTGGCGGAAACGCTGCTCGCGGGCGCGGCTTTGCTGCGGTCGCTGTCGTCGCGGCTTGCGCTGGACAAACGGGAGGCGCGCCTTGCGGGACATCAACTGGAGACGGGGAAGCGCTTTCCCGCAATACTTGCCGTGGCGGACGCGGCTGAGGCGGAGGCGCTGGAATTGCTGAAGCCCTGGTTGCGGCACGGCGCGAAGACGGAAACGCCGGCGCTGTTAACTGCGGGCGTGAAATGATCGGACGGATCAGGCGGATCAGACGGATCAGAACTAAACGCAAAGACTACAGGAGGTCTTGTCATCATGACACCTACTTTGGGCGGGTTCGCGCTGGAACAGTGGCGTGCCGCCGTAACGGAAAAGCAGCGCTACGAAAAGGGGCGCTGGCAGCGGCACATCGTCATCCGCGGCGCGGCGGACACCTTCGAGACATCGGCGCAATTGACCGAAGCGCTGGACGCGCTCGCGGGCGCGGCGCTTGCGCCGGAACCGGTGTTGTTGCGGCTGCGCCCGGAGCGTTCTGTGGCGGTGCGGCTGCGCGGTTTCGAGCGCACGCGAAACGACGATGCGATTGCCGGCGCGTTCACGCTGGAACTCGAAGGGCTTACGCCCTGGGAGGAGGGCGACGATATACAAACGCATGAGGAGGCGGTCGTCGGGAACGGCGCGGTCTGTGAGATCGCAAGCGGCGGGTCCCTGATTACGCCGTTGTCGCTGACCTTCACCGCGTCGGGGCTGGTGCTGCTGCCTCAATTCAGCGACGGTATGCGCACCCTGTCCTACGCGGGCATGATCCCCGACGGCGCCGCGCTTGATGTTGACAGCGTTGCGCGCAAGGTGTTTCTGAACGGCGCGGACGTGTCGTCCCAGGCGTCGGGCGAGTTCCTCGAAATCGCGCCGCAACCGACAACGGTTTCCTTCGCGGCGGATGAGGACGGGGCGCAGGCGGGAGCGCTCGCGCTGCGCTGGCGGGAGCGGTGGCTATGAGTATGCGTTGTCGCATTGAACTGCTGGACGCCTGGCGTCAGCGCATCGCCGTGTTCAACGAGGCGCACTCACTGGAAGCGACTTGCGGCGTTGCGGATCGCGCGGACACGCTTCGGTGCGTACTCCCCCATGTGGACGGTTTCGGGCCGGGCTGCGCGGTTGACCTGTATATCAACGGGTCGCGGCTTCGGCGCTACGAGGTTGCGCGCGTCGGGTTTGGCTGGGACGCGGATTTCCAGCCTGAATACAATACCCGCGCTCCCGTACGCGACCTGATGCGCGTGGAAGCGGACACGCCGCAACTGGAAGGCAACACGCGGGTGCGCCGCGTGTACGCGGGCGTGACGCTGGAGGAAGCCTTTCTCGACATCATCAACCGCGCGCCCGGCCCCCTCCATTATCTCGTTGATCATGAAGCGTATCCGGACGGGGCGCAACGGGAATACACGAAGCTTGTTGGCCGCATCTCGCCGGAGAATGAACTGGAGACAGGCGGCGTCAGCGAAGGCCAGTGGGTGGGCGCGGACAGGATAGACGCGAGCGGCGCGTATGCCAAGGACGGCGACACCATCGCCGGGCTGGTGGTGGACGGCGCCGCTTGGCCGGAACTGCGCATGATGATGATTGACGCGGACGAACTGGCGCTGAACAACCATGCTTGGAAACGGCATCCGGAAACAGCGCTGTGGACGGCGGAGCGCTACGCAAACAGCGCGTACAAAATTCGCGCCGACCGGGCGCAAGCGTTCCTGCAACAGCTGCTGGACACGAAGGGCATTTCCCACATTGAGTTGAATCCGCACCGCGACAGCAGCGGCGCGTTTGATGATCGCGTGGACGCTTATGGCCGGTACATAGGACTGGTCTACGGCGGCGGCGAATGTTTCAGCGCCGCGCTGGTGGAGCAGGGGCTTGCCGATGTGTACCTGTACGCGGACGGACAGTATCACGCGCCGGAACACCGGTTGAAGGAGTTTTTTTCTTACACGGACGCGCACGGACAGTCATACCCGGAGATAGGACAGGAGATACATGCTCTTGATCTGGACTGCGGCGCCATGGAAGGGCTGACGCTGCTGGCGTACCTCGCGGGCGGTTATGTATTTTCCGTCAGCCCTGAATTGACGGTCAGCCTGCGCGACGGCGCAATCTTCGATTACCGTTACGAGTATCGCGCCGACGCGATGGCGGTAACATCCGGGTTCAGCAGCAAAGGGATGACGAACTGGCTGGCGTTGTCGGGCAACCGCGTCATCGCGCCGGAACGACTCGTGGCGCATCGCGGCGAAAGCATCGGTGCGTACGGCTTGCACGGCGCGGGCATTGACGCGGCGTGGCTGGGCGATGAAACCGACATGCAGCGTCTTGCCGACGGCCTGCTTGACGACCTGGCGTATCCGGCGCCGGTCATCACGCTTACCTTTTTCGACGGCGCGCCGGAACTGTCGCCTGGGGCGCTGGTGTCCGTGGCGGGCGCGCCGCTGTCGCGCCGGGCGCGAAGCCTTGCGGAGGAGTGGGGCGGTCTGCTCGATGACGCGCTCGCGGGGCGCGTCCACGAAGTGCGCCATTTCATGCAGGGCAAGGACGCCTGGACGCAAGCGACGCTGTCCGCGCCGTTGCGTTCCGTGGCCGCGCCGCTGGCCATGCTCCGCCGCATCCGTTCCGAAGGCGAGAAACTGTTTGCGCTGAGGCTTGACGAGCCGCTGGCGGGACTTGACCAGGCGATATTTTATTTAGGGTCTCGGGTGTAGGGGAAGAAAAATCAGTCGGATCGGTCCGATCTGTCCGATCAGAAGGAGAGAACCATGTCTGAAAAAGGAAAAGCCTATCTGCGCACGCGCTGGGAGTACGGCGAGCGTCCGGTTGCTTCCGCGAAGATGAACGGCTGGGACGACCGCATTGCCTACGCGCTGGAACTGGCGTACCGGCTCATCAACGAAGCATTCGGCGGCGGCGACGGGGCGCTGGGTGACGCGCTTGATGGATTGCAGGTAGTGGCGTTGACGCCGCCCGCGCCTGCTGTGAAGGTGTTGCCGGGGTACGCCTTCATTTCGGGGATGCCCTTCGCGATGGAGGAAGCGGTGGAGTTGCTGCCGGTGGTTGCGCCGTCCGCAGACCAGCGCATTGATTTGGTGCAGGCGCGGTTGAGCGACTGGACATACGTCATCAAGGAAGGCGAAGAAGACGCCGCGCCGCCGCCGCCTGATGCTGACGAGGATTGCCTGCCCCTGGCGCTGCTGCATCTGCGCGTCGGCATGGCGTCCATCAAGAACAGCGACGACGGCGTGAACGGGTATATCGAGGATGCGCGGGTGTTGTTTTAGGGTTTCGGGTTTCGGGTTTCGGGTTTCGGGAAGAGGGGTAAGAGCGCGGCGCCGACAAGTAGTGCCGTCCGACCTGTCCGACCCGTCCGGCCCGTCCGACCTGTCCGACCCGAAACCCGAAACCCTACTCAAAGGAGAACATCATGTCAACAACTGGACGCAACGACATACCGCTGCTGACCCTGCTGGACGGCGAGGCGGTGAGCCATTTCAAACTGCGCGAGTTCGAGAATCGCGACGGACTGGCGATGATTCATCGGAGCGCGCTCACGGCGCTGGAGTTGACGCGGCGCGACCTGTACGCGCGATACGGCGAGACGGTGTGGGTGTTGATTACGGACGCGGTGCGCACACCGGACGACCTGCAGCGGCTTGCGGCGCGGTATGGCTGGACGGACGCGGGCGGACTGGTGGCGCGGCGTTCGCGGCATTTGGCCGAGTTCGGCGGGATTGCGGTGGACCTGGTCGCGGTGGTGGCGCGGACGCGCAGCCGCGTGCCGCAGGAGGTTGTGGGCGCGGTGTGCCGCCGCTATTTCGATTTTGTGAAGTACGATTATCAGGACGGGCATGTCCATGCGGACATGCGGGAGCGAGTTTGTTTTGTAGGATAGGTAGGATAGGTAGGACGTGTAGGACGATGATTGTTGCAGGTTATCACTCCTGTCCTACTTATCCTACACTACAAAATACTGGGCGTAAAACAGGGACAGTCCCGTCTCGCTTCCGTTGGGCGCTCGCTTGAGGAATCGTAAAACAGGGACAGTCCCGTCTCGCTTCCGTTGGGCGCTCGCTTGAGGGATCGTAAAACAGGGACAGTCCCGTCTCGCTTCCGTTGGGCGCTCGCTTG
>OMKS01002429.1_pt1 | contig 15561 bp, 16 predicted proteins | sample 1674721 | NCBI WGS metagenome assembly OMKS01 (sample SAMN06264996, study PRJEB25208) | sediment metagenome | isolation source: hot spring sediment | place: USA: California | collected 2014-09-02
TGGTTTCAGGTTGAGTCCGCGGAGCTTGCCGGGTGGCAGCAGCATATTGAGTTTTATCCGGCGATTGTTTTGCGGCGGGGACGGGTTGTGCGGCTGCGGCAGGGGGACCCTGACCGGGAGACGGCCTACGCCGACGACCCGGCGCGGGTGGGCGAGCGGTGGCGCGAGGCCGGGGCCGGGTGGTTACACGTGGTGAACCTGGACGGCGCCTTCGGCGAGCGGGGCAACGAGAATCGAAAAGCCCTGGAGACGATTCTGGCGGTCGGGGCGCGCGTCCAGTTCGGCGGCGGGTTGCGTCGTATGGCGGACGTCCGGCAAATCCTGGACCTGGGTGTGCGCCGCGTCGTCCTCGGCACGGCGGCGGTGAAGGATCCGGCCCTCGTCGAGGCGGTGCTGGCCGCGTTCGGGCCGGAACGGGTCGCCGTGGGCATCGACGCCCGGCGTGGCCAGGTGCAGACCCACGGCTGGCAGGAGGCCGCCGCCGTCACCCCGCGCCAGCTGGCTCGGCAGTGGGCCGGGCGCGGTGTCCGGTGGGTGGTCTTCACCGACGTGGCCCGCGACGGCATGGGCAGCGGCCTCAATTTGGAGGCGACCGTCGAACTGGCGCGGGAGACGGGCCTGAACATCATCGCCTCGGGCGGCGTCGCTAGCCTGGACGACGTGCGGGCGACCTACAGGGCAGGCCTGAGCGGCGTCATCATCGGGCGCGCGCTGTACGAGGGACACGTCTCGTTGCGCGAGGCGTTACAGGTCGGTCATCCCCACGAAAAGGAGAAAAAATGACCAAGCAACACTATCCGGAACCGACCGTCGGCGGGTTGATCTTCAACCGCGCCGGCAAGGCGCTTTTGTTGCGATCCCACAAGTGGCACGATCGGTATTCCGTCCCCGGCGGTCACATCGAGCTAGGCGAGACGATGGAACAGGCCCTGCGGCGGGAGATCGAGGAGGAGACAGGATTGACCGTCTACGACATCGAACAGACCCTGACGCAGGAGTTCATCTTCGACGAGGCATTTTACGAGCAGCGACACTTCATCTTCTTCGATTTCCTCTGCCAGACCGACGCGGCGGAGGACGCCGTGGTCCTGAACGCCGAGAGCGAGGCCTACGTCTGGGTGACGCTGGAGGAGGCCCTGGCGCTCCCGCTGGAACCCTACACCCGCATCCTCATCGAGCACGTGATAAGCGAAAACGGGGGGCAGCCGTGTTCTCAATGTTGACTACCCGACATACGTGGTCAACAGGTATCATCTCAATAAACCGGGGCAAACTCGCTCGGGCCGGTCTCCTGACCGTGCCCGCTGTGGCTCGGTCGGGAGACCGGCCACAGCTCCCCAACTTATTGAGAAGATACGTCAACAGGCTGATTGTCTATCACGAATCACACGAATGATCGAATTTCACGAATGTTTTTACAATTCGAGTTCTTTGGGATTTCACATGGCCGCGGTGAGAGATTAGCCACGAATCCTTCGACTACGCTCAGGACAGGTTTGCGCGAATTAACACGAAAAATCCAAAGATTAGTGACAATTCGTGTAATTCGTGGCGAAAAATTGACCATTTGATAAGCCGAGCAGGCGAACTAGCAGAGAGCCACAATTCGAAGTCAAAATTCGTGTCATTTGTCCATTCGTGCCATTCGTGATCCAGAGATGTCGGGTCATGAATTCTCAATGAAACCAACGATCAAGGCGATCTTGTGGGATAACGACGGCGTCCTCGTCGACACCGAGCACCTGTACTTTCGAGCGACGCGTGAAGTGCTCTCCTGCGTCGGTGTCGACCTGACACGCGATCTGTACGCCGATTTGTTTTTGAAGCAGTCGAAGGGTGCCTGGCACCTGGCAGCCGAAAAAGGAGTTTCGCCAGCCGAGATAGATCGGCTGAGAGATGAGCGCAACGCGCGCTATGGCCGGCTGCTGCGCGAAGAGCCCACGGTCATCGCGGGGGCCGAGGAAACCCTGGCCCGCCTCCACGGTCAATTCCAGATGGGCATCGTGACCAGTTCCCGGCGAGATCATTTCGAGATCATCCACCAATCCACCCGCGTCTTGCAATACATCGATTTCGTCATCGCCAGTGGAGATTACCGGCATGCCAAACCGGATCCTGAACCCTACCTGCTGGGCGTTCAGCGAATGGGCCGGCCGATAGACGAATGTGTCGTCATCGAGGATTCGGAAAGAGGACTCACTGCTGCCCGACGCGCCGGGCTGAAGTGCGTGATGATCCCCAATCGCCTCACGCGCCACAGCGACTTTTTCGGCGCCAGTTGCGTGCTGGACGCGATTACCGAAGTAACGCCTGAATTCTTGTATAGTCTGTAACCATTCCATCGAGGAGATTTCAAATGAAGAGACGGGATCGAGCCGTATCCTACTTCGACGAGGGATTTAGCTGCGCCCAGGCGGTGCTGGCGACCTTTGCCCCCCAGTTTGGCCTGACGACCGAGCAGGCCATGCGCGTCGCCGGCAGTTTTGGCAGCGGTATGGCCGGCCGGGGCCAGACGTGTGGCGCCGTCACCGGGGCGATGATGGTCATCGGGCTCCAGGAGGGGAAGACCCGGGGGGATGACGACGCCGCCCGGGACCAATGTTACGCCGTCGTGGACGCGTTCGTGACCCGGTTCGAAGGCCGTCACGGGTCGATCGTGTGCCGGGAACTGCTGGGTTGCGACATCAGCACCCCGGAAGGGATGGCCCATGCCCGCGAAAATAATCTCTTCGACGAGCGTTGCACGACGTTTGTGCGGGACGCCGCCGACATCCTCACGACGCTGTTGGAATAGTTCCCCGCGCATATGACGGAGGAGCAACCATGCATCTAAAAATCGAGTTCGCACTGACTCGCGTCCGCCAGTGGCTGGGGGCGCTTTCGAGATCATCGGGCCGCTACCGGGGTGGCGGAACTGGCGGGCTGGGTATCGACCTTTCTGGCCAGATCGCCGTCGTCACGGGCGGTTCCGGCGAGTTGGGGCGGGTGATCGTCCGCACCCTGGCCCGCTGCGGCGCCGACGTCGCCATCCATTACCACGAGAATTGGCGCCAGGCCGAGGCGCTGGCGAAGGAACTGGACGAGATGGGCCGGCACGGCCTGGTGGTCCAGGCGGACGTGACCGACTTCGGCGCCATCGTGCGCATGCGGGACGAGATCGTCGCCAGTCTGGGCGCGCCCACCATCGTCGTCAACAACGCCGTGATTCAGTACCAATGGACCAGCGTGCTGGCGCAGGACGTCGAGGATTACGAGAGCCAGTTCCGCTCCTGCGTCATGCACAACGTCTTCATGGCCAAGGCCTTCGTCCCGGCGATGGTCGAGGCTCGCTACGGCCGCGTTATCGCCATCAACACCGAGTGCGCCATGCAGAACGCGCCTACCCAGTCCGCCTACGTCGCCGGCAAGCGCGGGATGGACGGCGTGCTGCGGGTCCTGGCAAAGGAGGTCGGCCCGTACAACGTCACCGTCAACCAGGTCGCCCCCGGCTGGACCATCACCGAGCAGGCCCGCCGCCAGGGCACCCAGCGCCAGGCCGATTACGAGGCCGCCGTCCCCCTCCGCCGCCGGGGTGAGGACCAGGAGATCGCCAACGTCGTCGCCTTCCTGGCCTCCGACCTGGCCAGTTACATCACGGGGGCCTACGTCCCTGTGTGTGGCGGGAACGTGATGCCGGCGATTTAGAAAGGAAACCGTATCTTCTCAATAAGTTGGGGAGCTGTGGCCGGTCTCCCGACCGAGCCACAGCGGGCACGGTCAGGAGACCGGCCCGAGCGAGTTTGCCCCGGTTTATTGAGATGATACCCTACGTCCCTGTGTGTGGCGGGAACGTGATGCCGGCGATTTAGAAAGGAAACCCATGTTAGCCAAACGAATCATTCCCTGCCTGGACGTCAAGGACGGCCGGGTCGTCAAGGGGGTCAATTTCGTCAACCTGCGCGACGCCGGCGATCCGGTCGACAACGCCCGCCTGTACAACGCCGAGGGGGCCGACGAGCTGGTCTTTCTCGACATCTCCGCCTCGCCGGAGGGCCGGGCGACGACGGTGGAGATGGTGCGCCGGGTGGCGGTCGAGGTCTTCATGCCCTTCACCGTGGGCGGCGGCGTGCGCGCGGTCGAGGACGCCCGCGCGCTGTTGCTGGCCGGCGCCGACAAGGTGAGCGTCAACACCGCCGCCGTCCGCAACCCCGAGCTCCTCACCGCCGCCGCCGAGCGCTTCGGCAGCCAGTGTGTCGTCGTCGCCATCGACGCCAAGCGGGTGGGCGACGGGCGCTGGGAGGTCTACGTCAGCGGCGGGCGCACGCCCACCGGCCTGGACGCCGTCGCGTGGGCCGCCCGCGCCGTCGAGCGCGGCGCCGGCGAGATCCTGCTCACCAGTATGGATGGCGACGGCACGCTCAACGGCTACGACCTGGCCCTGACCCGGGCCGTGGCCGAGGCGGTCCCGGTGCCCGTCATCGCCAGCGGCGGCGCCGGGGAGCCGGCCCACTTCGCCCAGGCCCTCACCGAGGGCCGGGCCGACGCAGCCCTGGCGGCCTCGCTCTTCCACGACCGGGTGTTGCGCATCGGTGACGTCAAGGCCTGCCTGGCGGAACAGGGCGTACCGGTGCGGCTGCTCGATACGACGGAAGAGGAGGCACGATCCCAATGATCGAGGTCAAATTCGACCAACGGGGCTTGATCCCGGCCGTTCTCCAGGACGTGCACACCGGTGAGGTGTTGATGGTGGCCTGGATGAATGCGGAGGCCCTCCATCTGACCCGGGAGATGGGACAGGCCCACTTCTGGAGCCGCAGCCGCGAGGAACTGTGGCACAAGGGGGCCACGTCGGGCAACGTCATGCACGTACAGGAGATCTGGGTCGATTGCGACGCCGACACCTTGCTGCTCAGGGTCGAGCCGGCCGGGCCGGCGTGCCACACCGGGCAGTACAGTTGTTTCTACCGGAGGGTATCCTCGTGAATCACATCCTGGAAGAGCTGTTTGCAGTCATCGTGGACCGGCGGGAGAACCCCCGGCCGGGGTCCTATACCGCCCGACTGTTCGCCGCTGGCGAGGACGAGATCCTCAAGAAAGTGGGCGAGGAGGCGATGGAGGTCATCCTGGCCGCCAAGGGGCAGGGTGACGAGCGCCTGACCGCCGAAGTCGCCGACCTGTGCTACCACCTGCTGGTGCTCCTGGCCGCCCGGGGCCTGACGCCGGCCGACGTCGAGGCGGAACTGACCCGCCGGAGACGCTAGATTTGTTAAGTGTATAGTTGGTCAGTACAAAGAGGGCTTGGACGCAGAAAAATGCAGATGAACGCTGATTTGGTGATTGGTTATGAGTGTTGGACGTGTAGATAACTATGGAGTATCATCTCAATAAACCGGGGCAAACTCGCTCGGGCCGGTCTCCTGACCGTGCCCGCTGTGGCTCGGTCGGGAGACCGGCCACAGCTCCCCAACTTATTGAGAAGATACACTATGGACACATCTACCTCTCTCCCCACCTGGACGACGCAGTGCTCTCGTGTGGCGGGCGAATTTGGCAACAGGCCCGGGCCGGCGAGCCGGTGCTGGTGGTGACGGTCTTTGCCGGTGCGCCGGAGAACGGCGCGTCGCTTTCGGCGTTCGCGCGCCAGTTGCACGCTCGGTGGGAGACGCCGTCGGGCGCGGTGGAGAGACGCCGGGAAGAGGACCGGGCGGCGCTCGCGATACTGGGCGCGGATGGCGTGTATTGGGATTACCCCGAGTGCATCTACCGGCGCGGGGTGGACGCTCGTTTTCTCTACGATAGCGAGGATTCGCTGTGGGGGCCGGTTGATCCCGGCGAGGGGGATCTCGCCAATACGTTGGCCCGCCAAATTGAGAGGTTGCCCGTGGGCGCCGGGCGCGCGCTCTACGGGCCGCTGGGGGTGGGGGGCCACGTCGATCACCAGATCGTGCGCCGGGCGCTAGCCAGTGCGCGGCTTTCGTCGGGCGTGGTCTATTACGAGGATTACCCTTACGCTGCCCAGGATGAGGCGGTCCGGGAAGCGGTGGGGGAAACGTTGGAGGACGAGCCGGTGAGGTGGCGGGCGGAGCGGGTGGCGCTCTCTGAAGAGGCGATGAGGGCCAAGGTCGCCGCCATCGCCCAATATCGTTCGCAACTCAGCACCTTCTGGACGAGCGAGACGGAGATGGAGTCGGCGATCCGGGCCTTCGCGGTGCAGGCGGGCGGAGGGCGACCGGCGGAGCGATATTGGCGGGCGAGGGTCGGCCCTGCAGGACAGCCGTGTGGAGATCGGGGAGACGGTCGGCAAGCGGGATCGCAAGACCTGCGCCGAGCGCTGGGGACAACTGGACGAGGACCTGGATTACGATGCCGTCCAGCTGGGCTGGGACGTCGTCGCGCCGGACCTGATCCACACCGTGATCCGCACGTATCTTCTCAATAAGTTGGGGGAAAAGTAGGGCGGAATGCGTGCAACCTCAGGTTGCCTGCGCCTTACATGACCCCGGTTTATTGAGATGACACCTTCCTTCCTTCCTTCCTTCCTTCCTTCCTTCCTTCCTTCCTTTCATAACCGGCCTAGGTTGAGCGTCATCAATTCGCCCCAAGCGTAGCGCAACGGAGTCCACCAGCGCTCGCGCCCGATGCAACGGAAGTGGGGCGGTCGCAGTGCTAGGATCAGATCGCCAATTTCGTACCGGGCCAGGATGGGTGTGGAGACGATCAAGCTGCCCATCTCGCCGGGCCGCATCGCGTGGAGCATCTTGACACCGGAGCGAGTGCGGACCTCGAAGAAGTATAGGTCGTAATTGGGGACCCAGGCCCGCTTCTCGCCCCTTTGTTGCCCGAACATTCCCTCAGTCGCGCCATAAATCTCGCGGATGGTGATCTGTTTGCCATAGAGGGCATGGAGAGCCGGTCGATGGCGCGTGTTGATCCCCGGCACGCTGCCCAGGGTCACGATTTGGGGTTGCCACAAATCCTTGGGATAGCGTCCGTGCGTCTTCCGTAAGTAGCGGGCAAAACGAAGGGCTGTAGGGCAGACGCCGCCGACCAGGGTGACGTTTTCGTCCCGGCATTGTCGATAGGCCAATTCAAAACGGGCTTCCCAATCCCGGAGCGTCTTGCCGCCGCCCAACGCATCAATGTCTTCTTGCGTGGGTAGTGAGCGGATAGGCGTGAAGGCAGACACATGTTTCACGTAGATGCCGGAACTGTAGCCATACTCGATCGCCTTTTCTCCTACCTGTACCGTCCCGACCACCGATGGAAAATTCAAGTTCAAATTGACGCCCTCGAATAGGTCGTATCGCTCGTGTTGGAGGACGTAGTTCATCATCGCCCGCCCGGCGCTGATGCGCATCATCACGTCGGTCTGCGTCATCGGGATGAATTTGGACTCGTCGCCCGTCGTCCCCCGTGTGATGGCCCAACCGACCGGCGCTTCGTCGAGCAGAAGTTCAGTCTCCCCAGCCATTACGCGCTGGATGAGGGGGGAGTACGTCTCGTAAGTCATCACGGGGAAGGCCCGTCGGTAATCCTGGATCGTCTCGACTTGTTCGGCCTGGTGCTGCGCGCCGTAGTCAGTCCTGGCATAGGTTTCCAGGAACCGGTGCAACACGTCTTCCTGAGCCTGGTGCGGGGCGTCTATCGCTTCGTGCCAGGGGGTTAGCAGAGCGTTCAGCATCTGAGTATTGGATGTAGACATGGTTCTCCTTGGGGAATAGGGGTTAAGGTGAAGCGGAATTGAGTCAAAGCCATTTTAGTTTACCACGTTGACTGGTCAAAGGCAAATCAGACGCAACTTGGGTTTTCGAAGCATCTTCGTATCATTGGGATATTGGCCTCAGACCTGACGTTCCCCTCGATTTGATTTGGGATCTGGAGGCCGGTTCTATTCGCATTCACTGAGAGAAAATTTTCTTGACGCTTAGAATGATTGTGGTATAATGTGCGTCGCGATCGCGCCGGCGTAGCTCAGTTGGAAGAGCAACTGACTTGTAATCAGTAGGTCATGGGTTCAAATCCCATCGCCGGCTCTCGAGCGCAGGCTTGTCCTTGAGAGCCGGGGAAGGATAGGCTTGATCGTCACAATTTAATTTTGGGTCGGTGTCCCGAGCGGCAAAGGGGGCGGACTGTAAATCCGCTGGCACAGCCTTCGAAGGTTCGAGTCCTTCCCGGCCCACTGATGTAAGAATGGTATCTTCTCAATAAACCGGGGGCTTGTTCGTAGTAGGCGCTTCAGCGCCCCTAAAAGCGCACTACGAACAGATTCACCCCAAGTTATTGAGAAGATACTAAGAATGGCTAGAGGGCTCAGACTCTCTAGCTTCATCTATGTTTGCTGACTCTGCAGTCTTGCATTGGGGCAACTGATCACCTTGGCCGGCTTTTGATGCAAGCATGGCCCCACCAGCTAGGTGGGGCCTTTTTGTTTTTTAGGGCCTCGGACCAGCAATTACTTGCCGGCGTGATGGCGGACTCATCCCCGAATTGAGAATGACGGCGCCAACCGTCAATCAAACAACCCAAACCCCCGCCCATCCGCTGCAAACGGACGGTAGGCTGAGCAGCGATTACAGTGTCACCACCGGCTGAGCGGGGCGTTCGAGCAGGCCATCTCCTACGGCCAGCGACTGTTGTCCCTCGATTCGTTGCAGGAGGACGTCCATCGCGAGATGATGCGTTGCTATCTCGCGGCGGGGCGTTTCCCCGCCGCGCTGGCGCAGTTCCACCGCTGCCGGGAGATCTTGCAGCAGGAGTTGCAGGTCGAGCCGATGCCGGAGACCTGGTTGCTGTATCGCCAGATGCAGGAAAACCCCGCGCCCGGCCTCGCGAGCGAGATCGAGGACAACTGCCCGGCGTCCTTGCAGGCCAGTTTGGCCCAATTCCGTCACACGCTGAATCTCATGGAATCGGCCTGGCAAAGTCTCAAACGACACCAACCGCACGCCCCAGGGGCGGCTCGATCCCAACGGCCAACGCTACAAGACCCAACTGCCGTTGGATATCCACTTCTTACTCACGGCCTGGGGTAAGGAAGCGTCCCTCCAGCACACCATCGCTGGCTGGATGATGCGCATCCTGGAGGATACGCCCATTTTCCCCGCCGGCCTGTTGAACAAGCGCACGGCCGACGTCTTCCACCCGGATGAGACGGTAGAAGTTGGCTTGACTCAACTCACGACGGAGGAACTGTTTCGTATCTGGGAGGTGATCGGCAACAACGCGTACCAGATCTCGGTGCCCTACGTCGCCCGGTTCGTCCGGATCGAATCCGAGCACCTGCTGGCGGAAGGAAAGCCCATCCAGGAACGCACCCTCGACGTGTGGGACTTGGAGAGCCCGTAACCGAAAGAAACCAGGTTTTTTGTCATTCAAACCGATTGGCTCGTCACTTTTTGAACACTCAGGAGACGTGAAAACGACTTGTGAGCTAAAAACCTGGTTTCTGCTTTGCTCGAACTTTTCTCCCACGAGGAGAGCATATCAGAAAGCAGAACCGTACCACTACCCAACACCTGCCTCCCGTGCACAGGGAGGATCGAGGACTTGACCAATATCCACCAGGGCAACATCGAACCTCCCCCGCGCGGGGGAGACGGGACCGGCTCAAGGAACGGCGCTCAATGGCGGCGAGCCTCCCCCCCGCGCGGGGGTTTACTATTACCCACATCTATCTGCCTGTCAGTAGCAATGACCAGATAAGAAAATGTGGTAAAATGAAGATCTCGTCATCATAATAAGTTTCTGGAGGTGGGATATGCTCGATGATACACAAGCCCTGGCGACATTGATTGATGTTGAAGATGCAACAAGCTGGTGTGAAGAAGAGTTCAGCGACGTCGAGTTGGGAGACAAGCGTCTTAATAGGCGTTTGATTCGCACAGCAATCAAACTGACGATGCAGCCAACAGCGCCAATCAACCAAGCGTGTGAAGATTGGGCAACAACCAAGGCGAGTGATCGCTTGTTTGACAACGACAAAGTCGTGCTGGACAAGATACTGGAGCCACGTCAACAGCAGACTCAAGAGCGAATGAAAGCGTCTCCTTTGGTTTTGGCTGTACAGGACACGTCGTATCTCAACTATACCAGTCATACACAGACAGAAGGTCTGGGGCCGATTGGCACTGAAGAGCAGAACTTGTCTGGATTGCTCATGCACCCCACGTTGATTCTGACACCTGCGGGTTTGCCTCTGGGCGTACTCACGCAAGAGATATGGGCACGGGCAGAGGATGCATCGGAATTGACTCAAACCGAGAAGAAAAATCGGCCAATTGAGGAGAAAGAAAGTTGCAAGTGGCTGAAAGGCCTGGAGAAAACCGTTGAGTTGACGCCTGAAGGTGTGGAGGTGCCAGCCAAGAACAATGAGCCGAAACGGGAAGCTATCGTCGTATCTTCTCAATAAGTTGGGGAGCTGTGGCCGGTCTCCCGACCGAGCCACAGCGGGCACGGTCAGGAGACCGGCCCGAGCGAGTTTGCCCCGGTTTATTGAGATGATACCTATCGTCTCTGTTCGGTTTTGCTCGGTGACTCTCAAACCGCCGTGGCGGCCCAAGTCGCTCGAGAAAGATCCCTTGCCAGCAGTCACCGTGTACGTTTTCTTGACCCAAGAAGTGGATCCACCAGCCGATGTTACGCCATTGGAATGGCTGCTCTTGACCAATGTCCCCGTCTATTCCTTTGAAGACGCCGTGGAACGTGTCAAGTGGTATCGCTGTCGATGGCATATTGAAGTCTACTTCAAAGTCCTCAAATCGGGATGCAAAGTCGAGGATTGCCGCCTGCAAACAGCCGAACGCCTCAAACGTTACTTGACGCTGTCTAGCGTTATTGCTTGGCGCTTGTATTGGCTGACTCATATCAATCGCCATTATCCAAATGCTCCTTGTATCACCATCTTGACTCAATACGAATGGCAGGCCCTCTATGCGACGATTCACCGAAGCACTGTATTGCCCCAGGAGATACCCACTGTGCGCCAAGCGGTTCGTTGGATTGCTCAACTCGGTGGCTTCCTTGGACGAAAGCGAGACGGTGAGCCTGACGTAACCGTCATCTGGCGTGGTTGGCAGCGGCTAAATGACATCTCCGCCACCTGGCTCCTCCTTCACAAATCCACTCAACAAACCACTTGTGGGTAATAGTAAACCCCCGAGGGGGGAGGGATTGGACGCGCCCCGAGCGGGGCGACTGCTCGGGCCCCTGTCCAGAAGGGAGGGAATGGGCGGGCGCCGCTGGTGGTGATCATCCCCGTGCGCGACCGGGGTGGGCAGCGATTGGGGAACGCTTTGCACAGCCTTGCCTGGCAGAGGGTCAGCCGGCCGGCCCAGGTTTTCGTCGTCAGCCACGGCAGCCGCCCGGAGATCGACCGGAAGCTCGCGGCGCTGTGTGCCGAGGCCGGGGCCACGCTGATCGCTGTCGGCGATCCCGGTCAGCCGTGGAACAAGCCCCTGGCCCTCAACACCGGTATCCGCTTCCTGGGGAACGGCGGGGCCCGGGGTAACCGGCGGGCTGTGCTCGAGACGCTGGGTCGGCACTTCGACGTGCACGTGTTCGGCGCCGGGTGGAACGGCTCGGGCCTGCAGGCGCACCCGGCCACCTGGGGAGAAGAGGCGGCCGTGGTCAATCGCCGGGCCCGGATTGTCATATCGGTCTCCAACAGTGCGGTCACACCCCACTATACCAGCAACCGACTGTTCAACTCCTGTAGCGCGGGCGCGTGCGTGCTCGTGGAGGCCTACCCCGGGCTGGTCGATCACTATTCCGCCGAAGCCGTGGCGTGTTTCGATGATCCCGAGGCCTGTGTGGCGGTCGCCCGCCGCTTGCTTGCCGACGAGGGCGAGCGAGCGCGCATGAGGGACGCGGCCGGGGATCACACGTGGCGGCACCACACCTGGGCCGACCGGGTTAGCCGGCTCCTGGAGGCCGTCAGGGGGCTGTACCCGGCGCGGGTGCCCATTGCCTCGTGGGGCTTGGTCGACCTGTGGGACGGGCGGGCGGAACGGATGGGTGCCCGGGCTGTGGGACACATCCGCTGGGACGAGGAGCGCTTCGAGCGGGAGACGCAGGTTATGTGGGAGCGGCTTGCTCCCTACGTGCTCGATCGGATCAGGGTCGGAGGGAGCGCGGAAGTCGCCGCTTTGTTGGACTTCGGGTGTGGGGCCGGGCGTTTTGCCGGGAGGCTGCGTGAACGGGGATTTCGCGTGGCCGCCGTCGACGTCTCCTCCCGCCTGTTGCGGTTGGCGTCCGATTTGCAGGGGATAACGCTGACGCAAATTCTGCCGAGCGGGCCGCTGCCGTTCGCGGATGGGACGTTCGATCTACTCTGGGTGTGTCAGGTGCTGCAACACGTGCCCGAACGCTTGCTATCGCCAGTGATCGATGAACTCCACCGGGTCTTGCGTCCGGGGGGATTCGTGCTGCTCTGTGAAAACACACACCAGGCCAAGGGACGGCAGAGCAAACTGGGCCACGTCGTGTTTCGCACGTTAGAGGAGTACGTCGGCCACTTCCCCGGGCTCGCCGAGATCGAGCAATTTGCCATCGAGGGCGAGCGTCACACGGTCTTTGCCGGGCGGGTGTCCAGGGCGGCTTGTGCAACAAAATAGACCCTCGAGGGGGTCAGATTTGGGCAACGTCGGCCATCTCTTCCCAATTTTCGCCGATTTTCAGTTCGGCTTTGAGCGGCGCCCGGAGGTCGAACGCGCTCTCCATCACCTCCCGGATCAGGGACGCGACGATTTTCACCTCGTCGTTTGGTGTCTCGACCACCAATTCGTCGTGAACCTGGAGTATGATACGGGCCTGGAGTCCCTGCGTTTTCAGCGCCCGGTGCAGGTTGATGGTGGCGATATTGATGATGTCGGCGGCGGTCCCCTGGATGGGGGCGTTGATGGCCATCCGCTCGGCCGCCATCCGGACCTGATGCGGGGCGTTGCTGCCCGGCAGCAGTTCGGGGAAGTAGCGCCGCCGTCCCGAGAGGGTCTCGACGTAACCCTGGCGGGTGGCGCGGGCCTTGGTGGTGTCGATGTATTCGCGTACCCTGGGGAAGCGCTCGAAATAGGTGGTGATGAAATTCTCCGCCTCGGCCTGGGTCAGATCGGTGGCGCCGGAGAGTCCATAGGCGGTCTGCCCATAGGAAAGCCCAAAATTGACCGCCTTGGCCACCCGCCGCATATCGGGAGTTACCTGCTCAATCGGAACACCCATAATGGCGGCGGCGGTGCTGGCGTGCACGTCCTCCCCCTGGGCGAAGGCGTCCAACAGGCCGGGGTCGCCGGAGATGTGGGCCATCACGCGCAGCTCGACCTGGGAGTAATCGGCGCCGATCAGTTTCCAGCCCGGCTCGGCGACGAAGGCGCGCCGTACCTGTCGCCCGATATCGGTGCGGATGGGGATGTTCTGCAGGTTCGGATCGCTGGAACTGAGCCGCCCGGTGACGGTGCCGGTCTGGTTGTAGGAGGTGTGGATGCGGTCGGTCTCGGGGTGCACCATCTGCGGCAGGGCGTCCACGTAGGTCGATTTGAGCTTGGCCAGGCTGCGATATTCCAGAATCTGCTTGATGATCGGGTGGTGATCGACCAGCCGCTCGAGAACACTGGCGGCCGTGGAGTAGTGGCCGGACTTGGTGCGTCGGACGCCCTGGGCCGGCAGGCCCAGCGTCTCGAAGAGCGCGTCGGATAGCTGCTGGGTCGAGTTGACGTTGAATTCGTAGCCCACGATCTCTTGGATCCGGCGCACTAAATCGACCAAGCGGGCCTCCAGCCCTCGTCCCATCTCTTCCAGGTAATCGACGTCGAGCCGCACCCCCGTCATCTCCATCGCGGCCAGGACCGGGATCAGGGGGACTTCGACCTCCTGGAACAGCGACCACAGTTCCTTCTCCTTCAGTTCCTCCGCCAGGATGGCGACCAGCCGGTGGGTCATATCAACGTCGGCGCAGGCGTAGGGCGCGGCTCGGTCGACGGCCACCTGGTCCATCGTCAGTTGGTTGCGGCCCGTGCCGATGAGGTCGGTGATGGGCGTCATCCGCTCCTGGAGCCGCGCCCAGGCCAGGTTCTTGAGCCCCAGGTTCTTGGACGAGGGGGTGATGAGCCACTCGGCCACCATGGTGTCGAAGGCGATGCCGCGCAGCGGCAGGCCGGCCCGCTCCAGGATGGTCAGGTCGTACTTGATGTTGTGGCCGTACTTGGGCAGGTCGGGATTGCCCAGCAGCGGCCCCAGGATGTCGATCACCGCCTGCAAATCCAGTTGCGGGTCATTGACCGGCGCCAGGACCGGCACGTAATAGCCTCGCTCGACTCCGTCGGTGAGGGCGATGCCGACCAGCGCCGCCCGCATCGGATCGGTCCCGGTCGTCTCGGTGTCGACCGTCAGGGCGGCCGTGCCTTTCAATTGATCCGCCAGTTGCCGGAGCGCGTCCAGGTCGGCGACAATCTGGTAGTTGGCTCCCGGGGCCTGGTGGGGTGGCCTGGCGTCCGGCGAGCTGGCCGGTTCGCCGAAGAGGCTGAGCTGGTGGGGCGCGCCGGGCGGCGTCGGCGCAGCCGCAGCCTCTTGCCCGGGCAGACGATCGATCAAGGAACGGAACTCCAATTCCTGAAAGAGATTTAGCACCGCGCCCTGGTCATAGGTGCGCACGCGGCAAGCGTCCAGGTCGATTTCGACCGGGACGTCGCGCACGATGGTCGCCAGGCGGCGGCTGAGGAAGGCCTGTTCTTTTCCCTCGGCCAGTTTGTTGCGGAAGCGTCCGGTGACCTCGTCCAGGTGCTCGTAGATGTTGTCCAACGTCTCGTATTTCTTGAGCAACTTGGTGGCCGTTTTCTCTCCCACGCCGCGCACGCCGGGGATATTGTCCGATTTGTCGCCCATCAGGGCCTTGTAATCGACCAGTTGTTCCGGCGTCAGGCCGTCGTAGCGATCCTTGACACCGTCCACGTCGTAGATGACGGTATCGGAGAAGCGCCAGCGAGAGGTGAGGACGCGGGTGTGCTCGTCCACCAATTGCAGGAGATCCATGTCGCCGGTGACGATGAGGGTCTCGGCGCCCTGTTCCCCTGCCTGGCGGGCCAGGGTCCCCAGCAGGTCGTCGGCCTCGTAACCTTCCTGCTCGTAGATGGGGATGTCGAGGGTCTTGACGACCTCGCGCACGCGGTCCATCTGGGCGCGCAATTCGTCGGGCATTTTGGCGCGATGGGCCTTGTATTCGTCGTACATCTCGTGACGGAAGGTGGGGCCTTTGTCGAAGGTGACGGCGACGTGGGTGGGATGCTCTTCTTGCAAGACGTTGAGCAGCATGGATGTGAAGCCGTACACGGCGTTGGTCAGTTCACCGGCGGAGGTTTTGAGGTCCTCGGGCAGGGCGTGGAACGCGCGATAGGCCAGCGCGTGGCCGTCGATCAACACCAGTTTTTTTTCTTGGTCTTGTGGCATGGGGCTCCTTCCTGTTCAGTGCTAAGTAAACAAGTGACACAGAGCGTCACTGAGGGTTTCACAGAGATGCGCAGAGTATCTTCTCAATAAGTTGGGGAGCTGTGGCCGGTCTCCCGACCGAGCCACAGCGGGCACGGTCAGGAGACCGGC
>OMKS01002430.1_pt1 | contig 15561 bp, 12 predicted proteins | sample 1674721 | NCBI WGS metagenome assembly OMKS01 (sample SAMN06264996, study PRJEB25208) | sediment metagenome | isolation source: hot spring sediment | place: USA: California | collected 2014-09-02
ATGCGGGTCTGCGATTCGCGATTCGCGAAGGCGGCCGGACGGTGGGCGCCGGGGTTATCAATAAGATTGTCGCCTGAGCCGGGTTCTAACCCGCAGGACTAGAGAAAAGGATTGAAATCATGCGCGATATAGTGACCCTGGGTTGTGGAAGCTGCAAGCGGCGCAACTATACCACCACCAAGAACAAGCGTAAGACTCCCAATAAACTGGAGTTTAAAAAGTTTTGCCCCTTTTGCCGCAGCCACACCCCGCACAAGGAAACCAAGTAGGATAAAGCTAGGCCAGTAGCTCTAATTGGTAGAGCATCGGACTCCAAATCCGAGGGCTGGGGGTTCGAGTCCCTCCTGGCCTGCCACAAAATTTTACAGGTAAATCGACTTCGCCCTTGGTTTTTAAGCAAGGGCGATACTCGTTTTCATGGAGAATGGCGGAATAAAATGGCGGCAAAGGCTGAACCGGGCAAGAGTGGGCAGGGCGAGGGCTTAGGGGCGCGCCTGTCTCAAATCAAACAGTTCATCGCCGGGGTGCGTCAGGAGTTCGGCAAGGTGGTTTGGCCGGGCAAAAAACAGGCCATTATGTCCACCACCGTGGTGGTGATTCTAGTGATACTGGTGGCTATTTACCTCGGTACCGTCGATCTGGTGCTGGGTAAAATTGTCGGGGCGATCCTGCGCTAAGCGCGGGAGAATGGCGGCCCCTGCCGTCGACGATTGACAAAAAGAGACTCTAAATGGCACGTCGCTGGTACATACTGCATACCTACTCCGGTTTCGAAGAGCAGGTTAAGAACGCTTTGTTGGAACGGATGAAAAATGCCGGCCAGGAGGATATGTTCGGCGAAATTCTGGTCCCCACCGAACAGGTGGTGGAGATGGTCAAGGGCGCTAAAAAAACTTCCACCCGCAAGTTTTTTCCCGGCTACATCCTGGTTAACGTCGACCTTAACGATCAAACTTGGCACACCGTGCGCGATACCCCCAAGGTAACCGGCTTTGTCGGCAACGATCTCCATCCCGAGCCCCTGGACGATGCCGAGGCGATGAAGATAATCGGCCGGATTCAGGATGGGGCCCTGAAGCCCAAGCCCAAGGTTTCCTTCGAGGAGGGGGATCAGGTACGGGTGGTGGATGGCCCTTTTGCCAACTTCCAGGGGGTGGTGGATCAGGTTTTCCCCGACAAGGGTCGAGTCCGGGTCCGGGTGTCGATTTTCGGACGCGAAACCCCGGTGGAGCTGGAATATATTCAGGTTTCCAAGGGTTAGGCAGCATTGGCGTTTGAGTAACGGGATGGAACGGCGGTTAGGTTCCATCCGGGGAGCCCGTCGACGGCGACGGGCGTTTAGACCCACCATAGAGACCGCGCCTCCAACGAGGCGCGAGCAGGGAGAAGAGCATCATGGCTAAGAAGATTCAGGGATACATCAAACTACAGATCCCCGCCGGCAAGGCCAACCCCTCGCCGCCCGTGGGCCCGGCCTTGGGCCAGCACGGGGTCAACATCATGGAGTTCTGCAAGGCGTTCAATGCCAGAACCCAGGCGGAAGGCGATACCATTATTCCGGTGGTGATTACGGTTTTTGTCGATAAATCGTTTACCTTCATCACCAAGACCCCCCCAGCACCAACCCTCCTGTTCAAGGCCCTTGATCTGAAAAAGGGTTCCAGCCATCCCAAACGCGAGCGCGTTGCCAAGATTGGCCGGGACAAGATTCGGGAGATCGCCGAGAAGAAGATGCCGGATCTCAACTGCTACGATATCGAACAGGCGATGACCATCATCGAAGGCACCGCCAGAAGTTGCGGTATAACCGTGGTTGACTGAGCATTTCCCGGGTTAAGCTACCTTAAGAATTCAGATCCTGATGGGGTGAAGTGATGGCATTTAGAGGCAAAAAATATAAGAAAAGCGCGGAGTTGCGGGAGGCGGCTAAACTTTATCAACTCGAGGAAGCGCTGGCAATGATGCTGCAGGGCAAATATGCCAAGTTTGACGAGTCGGTGGATGTGGCCCTGCGCCTGGGGGTTGACCCCCGTCACGCCGACCAGATGGTGCGCAGCAGCATGGTGTTGCCCCATGGTACCGGCAAGACCGAGCGCATTCTGGTGTTCGCCAAAGGCGACAAGGTGCAGGAAGCCCTGGATGCCGGGGCCGATTACGCCGGCAGCGACGAATATGTGGAGAAGATCCAGGGTGGTTGGCTGGAATTTGATAAGACCATCGCTACTCCCGACATGATGGGGGTGGTGGGCAAGATCGGCCGGATCCTCGGGCCCCGCAACCTGATGCCCAATGCCAAACTGGGCACGGTTACCTTCGACGTTGCCCGGGTGGTCCAGGAGATGAAGGCCGGTAAGATCGACTTCAAGGTCGATAAGGCTGGCGTGCTCCATGCCATGGTGGGCAAGTCCTCCTTTGGCCCCGAGAAACTGCAGGAAAACATCATGGCCTTCATCGACAAGGTCATTCAGCTCAAGCCCGCGTCCAGCAAGGGTGTTTATCTGCGTGGCGCCAGCATCTCCACCACCATGGGTCCCGGCTTCAAGCTTGATCCCATGGCGGTTCGGGGTATTGGTCGCCAGGCATAAAATATAGGGGTAAGCAGTTCGTACGTCGAAGACAGCAGGTATCCTGGTGATGCCCAGTTTGATCTAAGTCGCTCCGGATCTTTCGGAAGCAGCCTGCCGAGATGGACAAAATAAACGGTTCCGAGAAAAACAGCTTCCCGGTGCCGCTCTCTGTCTGTTGTATCGATCTCGACTGCTTTTGACTGTTAACCAATTACAAAGCGAAGGAGGTTGAGAACTTTGAAAAGAGAGGAAAAAGCGGAGATAGTTCAAGAGCTGAGCGCAAGATTCGCCACGGCGAAGCTCGCGGTACTCGCTGACTATCGGGGGATGACCGTTGGTTCGTTACAGCAGCTGCGACAGGAGTTGCGCAAAGGCGCGGCTACCATCAAGGTGGCCAAAAACACCCTGCTGAACCGGGCCGTTGAAGGTACTCCCTTCGAATCCTTGCGCGATCAGTTGAAGGGCAACACCGCCCTGGCCCTGACCGACGCCGACCCGGTGGCTCCCGCCAAAATCCTGGTCAAGTTTGCCAAGGATAACCCCAAGCTGGTGATCAAGTCCGCCGTTCTGGAGGGCAAGCTGCTTAGCGCCGATGATCTGACTGCCCTGTCGAAACTGCCGGGGATCAACGAGTTGCGCGCGCAGTTGCTGGGTCTGATGCTGGCCGTGCCCACCGGTTTCGTCCGGGTGCTCAATGGGGTGCCGCAGAAGGCGGTCTATCTGCTTCAGGCGATCAAGGAACAGAAGGAACAGACCAACTAAAGTTTCAATTTTACTTTTCAACTGAATTTTCAGTGAAATATCAGGAGGATTTCTACCATGGCCGTAACCAAAGAAGATGTCGTTGAATTTATCTCCAGCATGAGCGTGCTCGAGCTTTCCGAGTTGATCAAGGAACTGGAGGAGAAGTTTGGTGTTTCCGCCGCCGCCCCCGTGGCCGTGGCTGCTGCCCCCGGTGCCGGCGGTGAAGCCGCCGCTCCCGCCGAGGAGAAGACTGAATTCGACGCTATCCTGACTTCCGCCGGGGACAAGAAGATCGGAGTAATCAAGGAAGTACGTGCTATCACCTCCTTGGGCTTGAAGGAAGCCAAGGATCTGGTCGAGGGTGCCCCCAAGCCGATCAAGGAAGGGGTTTCCAAGGATGAAGCCGAGGATATCAAGAAGAAGATCGAAGCCGCCGGCGGCGTCGTGGAGATCAAGTAGGATTGCGCAAGATGCCCGGTTTCAACCGGGTTTTGGGTAGATCAGAGCAGCAACGCTACGGGGCTACGGCCCCGTGGCGTTGTTGCGTTTTTCATTTCACTTCCGCCGGTTTGCGGCTTTTTTGGCCGCTTACCGCGCGCCAGCCAGATGGGCGATCTCGCTTAATATATCTGAATAACCGACGAGGGTATTGCTGAATGCAGACGATCAGACGACTCCGGAAGAGCTTTACCAAGACCAGGGCGATTGTTGAAAAACCTCATCTTATCGAGATGCAGAGCCGCTCCTTTGAGCAGTTCCTGCAGATGGAGACCCCTCCGGAACTGCGCCGCGATGAAGGCTTGCAGGGAATATTCAAGAGCGTTTTCCCCATTAAGGATTTCAACGGCACCTGCTCCTTGGAGTATGTCAACTACACCTTCGGTGAGCCCAAATATACGGTTGAGGAGTGTATCCAGCGGGGGATGACCTTTGAAGTGCCGGTCAAGATGACGGTGCGCCTGGTCACCTATGATACCGACCCCGACAGTGGGGCCCAAAGTATCCGTGATATCAAGGAGCAGTCGGTCTATCTGGGCAGTATTCCCCTGATGACCAAGGCCGGGGTTTTTGTGATCAATGGTACCGAGCGGGTCATCGTCAGTCAGCTCCAACGCTCGCCGGGACTTTTCTACAGCCATGACGGGGGCAAAACCCACGCCGGGGGCAAGTTGCTCTACTCGGCCCGGATTATTCCGGTGCGGGGCTCTTGGATCGACCTGGAGTTTGATGCCAAGGATATCCTCTACGTTCGCATCGACCGCCGCCGTAAATTCCCGGTAACCACCCTGCTCAAGGCCCTGGGCTACGGCAGTGAGGAGTTGCTTCGCTACTTTTACCAGACCGAACAGGTTGCGTTGGTGCGCAAAAAATTCAAAAAGCGGTTTGATCCGGCGACCATGGTGGGCCAGCGTTTGCCCCACGATCTGGTCAACCCCGCCGACGGCGAGGTCTTGGCCAAGAAGGGGCGCAAAGTGGGCAAGGCCCTGGCCCAGAAAATCGTTGAGGCCGGGATCGAGGGGATCGAGGTGGAGGCTGAGGATCTGGTGGGCAAGGTCACCGCCGGCCATATCGCCAATCCCGAGACCGGAGAGGTGATGATTCCGGTCAACACCGAGTTGACCGAGACGATGCTGGAGGAGATCGTCGCCGCTGAAGTGAAGGAGTTTGAGCTTCTCCTCATCGACGGAATCACCGTTTCCGACTCCTTCCGCAAGACCCTGATGCTGGATCGGGTGGAGAGCCGGGAGGAGGCCCTGATCGAACTTTATCGCCGTTTGCGGCCCAGCTCTCCCCCCACCCTTGAGGTGGCCGAGACCTTTTTCAACAATCTCTTCTTCAACCCGGAGTTGTACGACCTTTCGGTGGTGGGCCGTTTCAAGATCAATGCCCGGTTGGCAATCTCCACCGATACCGAAATCAAGACCCTGACCGTCGAGGATATCATGCTGGCGGTACGTAAGCTGGTCCAGCTCAAGGATGCCCAGGGCCCCATCGATGATATCGATCATCTGGGTAATCGCCGGGTCAGGACCGTGGGTGAGCTGGTGGAGAATCAGTACCGAATGGGACTGGTGCGGATGGAGCGGGCGATCAAGGAGCGGATGAGTCTGCAGGATGTTGAGACCCTGATGCCCCACGATCTGATCAATCCCAAGCCGATCACCGCCGCGATCAAGGAATTTTTCGGGACCAGCCAGCTCTCCCAGTTCATGGATCAGACCAACCCCCTCTCCGAGGTTACCCATAAGCGGCGCCTTTCAGCCCTGGGACCCGGTGGTCTCTCCCGCGAACGGGCGGGGTTTGAGGTGCGTGACGTGCATCCCACTCACTACGGTCGGATCTGTCCGGTGGAAACCCCGGAAGGGCCCAACATCGGCTTGATCGTCTCCCTGGCCTCCTTTGCCCGGGTTAATCAGTACGGTTTTATTGAAACTCCCTACCGCCGGGTGGTTGATCGCAAGCTCAGCAACGATATCGAGTATATGACCGCTCTGGACGAGGAGGGCAAGGTGATCGCCCCGGCCCGCACCGAGGTGGATAAGAAGGGGAGGCTGGTCGCCGATACCCTGATCGCCCGCCATGATGGCGAGGTTATGATCAGTACCGCCGATGAAGTGACCAACATGGATGTGTCCCCCAATCAGCTGGTCAGTGTGGCGGCCTCCCTGGTTCCCTTTCTGGAAAATGACGACGCCAACCGGGCCCTGATGGGCTCCAACATGCAGCGCCAGGGGGTTCCCCTGCTTCGCTCCGAGGCCCCCCTGGTGGGAACCGGCCTGGAGGCGGCGGTGGCCAAGGATTCCGGCGTCTGCATGCTGGCCGGCGGTGATGGAGTGGTGGAGGAGGTGGATGCCAACCGGATCGTGGTTCGCTACGATCAGCCCGGCACCGACGGCTTCACCACCGGGATCGGCATCTACCGTCTGGAAAAGTATAAAAAATCTAACCAGAACACCTGCTTTACCCAGCGCCCCCTGGTCGATCCCGGGGTACGGGTGAAAAAGGGCGATATCCTGGCCGATGGACCGGCCTGCGATCAGGGTGAACTGGCCCTGGCCAAGAACGTCACCGTGGCCTTCATGCCCTGGCGCGGCTACAACTACGAAGACTCCATCCTGGTCAACGAGCGCCTGCTCAAAAAGGATACCTATACCTCGCTCCATATCGAGGTTTTTGAGACCGTGGCCCGGGACACCAAGCTGGGCAAGGAGGAGGTGACCCGCGATATTCCCAACGTCAGCGATGAGGCCCTGCGCAACCTGGACGAGTCGGGGATCATCTGCATCGGGGCCGAGATCAAGGCCGGCGATATCCTGGTGGGCAAGATCACCCCCAAGGGTGAAACCCAGCTCTCCCCCGAGGAGAAGCTGCTGCGGGCGATTTTCGGCGAGAAGGCCGGGGATGTCAAGGACACCTCGCTGCGGGTGCCGCCGGGGGTTGAGGGGGTGGTGATCGACGCCAAGGTCTTCTCCCGCAAGGGGGTGGAAAAGGATGAGCGGACTCTGGCCATCGAGGAGGCCGAGATCAAGACCTTGGAGCGGGACCTGGAGGATGAGCTGGGACTGCTGGCCAAAAGCGTCAAAAACGGAATTGCCGATCTGCTGGAGGGCAAGGCCGTGAAGAATCAGGTCAAGGGCCGCAAGGATGAGATCCTACTGGCCGAGGGCAAGAAGATCACCCGCGAGGTGGTGGAAAAGCTCTCCCTCTCCGAAATAAAAAAATTGGATTACAGCGGTCGGGAAACCCTGGAGGGCGAGCTCAAGCTGCTGCTGGATCGCTACGATTCCCAGGCGAAGATGGTGCGGGGTCGCTATGAGGCCCGGATCTCCCGCCTGCAGAAGGGTGATGACCTGCCCCCGGGGGTGATCCGGATGGTCAAGGTCTATGTCGCCATCAAGCGCAAGCTGGCGGTGGGTGACAAAATGGCCGGCCGTCACGGTAACAAGGGTGTGGTTTCCCGGATTCTGCCGGAAGAGGACATGCCTTACTTTGCTGACGGGACCAGCGTTGATATCGTCCTCAACCCCTTGGGCGTGCCTTCGCGGATGAACGTGGGCCAGTTGCTGGAGATCCATCTCGGTCTGGCCGCCAAAAAGCTGGGCGAGCAGGTGCAGCTCCTGGCCGAGGCCCGCGATCTGGCGGCGGTGAAGAAGAAACTGGCCGCCGTCTACAGCGAGGAGGAGTATCAGCAGCTGGTGGGCGACCTTGCCGACGACGAGTTGCTGGACCTGGCCGCCCGTATGGGTGGAGGTCTGCATATGGCCTCGCCGGTTTTCGACGGGGCGCGGGAGGATGAGATTCGTCAGTTACTGGTTGAGGCCGGCCTGGACGAAGTGGGCCAGATTCCCCTTTACGACGGTCTGACCGGCGAGAAATTCGACAACCCGGTAACCGTGGGCACCATGTATATGATCAAGCTGCACCATCTGGTGGATGACAAGATCCACGCCCGTTCCACCGGACCTTACTCCCTGGTCACCCAACAGCCCTTGGGCGGTAAGGCTCAGTTCGGCGGCCAGCGTCTGGGTGAGATGGAGGTCTGGGCCATGGAGGCCTACGGCGCCGCCTACACCCTCCAGGAGTTCCTTACCGTCAAGTCTGACGATGTCAGCGGGCGGACCAGGATGTACGAGAAGATCGTCAAGGGCAACAATTTCCTGGAGGCGGGCCTGCCTGAATCCTTCCATGTTCTGGTCAAGGAGTTGCAGGGACTCTGTCTGGATATGGAGTTGCTCGATGATATCCCTGTCGCCGCAGAAAAGAAGTAGGGGCCCCCTCGGGGTGTGGAAGATAGATAACCGGCCTGCGATGGTCTCCTTCACTTAGAAATAAAGGTGTTGCCGTGGAAGAACTCTTCAGCTTTTTCGCCAAACCGAAGTCACCGACCAAATTTAAGGCCGTGCGGATTGCCATCTCCTCTCCGGACAAGATCCGGGACTGGTCCCACGGCGAGGTGAAAAAACCGGAAACCATCAACTATCGTACCTTCAAGCCCGAACGGGAGGGGCTGTTCTGCGCCCAGATTTTCGGGCCGGTCAAGGACTACGAGTGCAACTGCGGCAAATACAAGCGGATGAAACACCGCGGCGTGGTTTGCGAGAAATGCGGGGTTGAGGTGATCCAGTCCAAGGTGCGCCGTGAGCGGCTGGGCCATATCCAACTGGCCGCCCCGGTGGCCCATATCTGGTTCCTCAAAAGCCTGCCCAGCAAGATTGGTAACCTGTTGGATATGACCCTGAAGGAGCTGGAGAAGGTACTCTATTTCGACTCTTACGTGGTCAGCGAGTCGTCCGAGCCCTCCATCAACAAGGGCAGTCTGCTCAGCGAGGAGGATTACCGTCAGGCTCGCGAGGCCTTCCCCGACAAGTTCAAGGTGGGAATCGGCGCGGCGGCTATTCGGGAGATGCTGGCGGCCATCGATCTGGCCGAGCTTTCCAAACAGCTGCGCCTTGAGATGCGGGAGACCGGCTCCGAGGCCAAGCGTAAGAAGCTGGCCAAAAGGCTCAATGTCACCGAGGCCTTTCTGGAGTCGGGCAACCGACCCGAGTGGATGATTCTGGAGGTGATTCCGGTGCTGCCCCCCGATCTCCGGCCCTTGGTGCCCCTGGAAGGGGGGCGTTTCGCCACCTCCGATCTCAACGACCTCTACCGCCGGGTGATCAACCGCAACAACCGCCTGAAGAGGCTGCTGGAGCTGGACGCCCCCGAGATCATCATTCGCAACGAGAAGCGGATGTTGCAGGAGGCGGTGGATGTGCTGTTTGACAACGGCCGCCGCGGCAAGGTGATCACCGGCCCCAACAAGCGGCCGCTCAAGTCGCTCTCCGATATGCTCAAGGGCAAACAGGGCCGTTTCCGCCAGAACCTGCTGGGTAAACGGGTGGACTACTCCGGCCGGAGCGTTATCGTGGTTGGCCCCCATCTGAGGCTCCATCAGTGCGGCCTGCCCAAGAAGATGGCTCTTGAGCTGTTCAAGCCCTTTATCTACAACCGCCTGGAGGCCAAGGGGCTGGTCACCACCATCAAGAGCGCGCGTAAGATGGTGGAGAAGGGGACCAAAGAGGTTTGGGACGTGCTTGATGAGGTGGTCCGGGAATACCCGGTGATTCTCAACCGGGCTCCCACCCTCCATCGCCTGGGGATGCAGGCCTTTGAGCCGATCCTGGTGGAGGGCAAGGCGATCCAGCTGCACCCCCTGGTTTGTGCCGCCTTTAATGCCGACTTCGACGGCGACCAGATGGCGGTCCATGTGCCGCTGACCGTGGAGGCCCAGATGGAGGCCCGGGTTTTGATGATGTCCACCAACAACATCCTCTCCCCGGCCAACGGTGAACCGATCATCATCCCCTCCCAGGATATTGTGCTGGGGCTCTACTACATGACCCGCGAACGCTTTTTTGTTAAGGGTGAAGGCAAGTGCTTCAGCTCGCCCGCCGAGGTCCGTTTGGCCTACGATTTCAACGAGGTCCATCTCCAGGCACGGATCAAGGTGCGGATCAACGGCGAGATGGTGGAGACCACCACTGGTCGGGTGCTGGTGGGTGAACTGTTGCCCCCCGGCCTGGAGTTCTCCCTGGTCAACCGGGTGCTGGCCAAGAAGCAGCTGGCCAAGTTGATCGACCACTCCTACCGCCACGCCGGCACCAAGGCCACGGTGATTCTGGCCGATCGGCTCAAGGATTTGGGCTATGAGTATTCCACCCGGGCCTCTATCTCTATCTGTCTCAACGACATGATGATCCCGGTGAGCAAGGACGAGGTGCTGAAAAAGGCTGAAAGCCAGGTGCTGTATGTTGACCAGCAGTATCGGGACGGCTTGATCACCCCCGGCGAGAAATACAACAAGGTGGTGGATATCTGGTCCCGGGCCACCGACACCGTGGCCAACGACATGATGCAGGAGATGAGTGTCCAATATCTTCGGGATAAGGACAAGAAGCTGGTTGAGCAGCCCAGCTTCAACTCGATCTTCATCATGGCCGACTCCGGAGCCCGGGGCAGCCGCGACCAGATCAAGCAGTTGGCCGGCATGCGTGGTCTGATGGCCAAACCTTCGGGGGCGATCATCGAAACTCCCATCAAGGCCAACTTCCGGGAAGGTTTGAGCGTGCTGGAGTACTTCATCTCCACCCATGGCGCCCGTAAGGGTCTGGCCGACACGGCGCTTAAAACCGCCAACTCGGGCTACCTCACCCGCCGTCTGGTGGATGTGGCCCAGGACGCCACCATCATTGAACGGGATTGCGGTACCCTGGACGGCATCGTCATCGAGGCCCTGGTGGAGGGCGGTGAGGTGATCCAGCCGGTGGGCGACCGTATTCTGGGCCGGGTGGCCCTGGATGATATTATCGATCCCTTCAGCGGTGAGGTGCTGGTGGAGGCCAACAGCGAAATCACCGAGGATAAGGTGGCCAAAATAGACGAGGCCGGCATCGATCGGGTCCAGATCCGCTCGGTATTGACCTGCAAGTCCCAGCGCGGGGTTTGCGGGCTCTGCTACGGCCGTGACCTGGGTCGCGGACACATGGTCAATATCGGCGAGGCGGTGGGGATCATCGCCGCCCAGTCCATCGGTGAACCCGGGACCCAGTTGACCATGCGGACCTTCCATATCGGCGGTACCGCCAGCCGGGCCGCCGAGCAGGCCGAGGTGCGGACCCGCCACGGCGGCACCGTGAAATTCAGCAACCTGCACGCGGTGCGTAACGCCGCCGGTCGGCTGGTGGTTATGACCCGGAACGGGGAGGTGAGCATCCTCGGTGCCCACGGTCGGGAGCGGGAGCGTTATCATATCAACTACGGCGGCCAGATCTACGTCGAGGAGGGGGCCGAGGTGGCACCCGACACCCTGATCGCCGATTGGGATCCCTACACCATTCCCATCGTCAACGAGATCGGCGGTCGAATCAAGTTCGGCGATATTATTGAAGGTGTCACCATGCAGGAGCGGGTCGATCCGGTTACCGGCAAGGCCTCTTCGGTGATCATCCAATCCCGGGCCGGGCAGCAAAACCCCCGGATCACCCTCAAGGATGAAAACGGCAAGACCGCCAAGTTGCCCAAAACCGGAACCCCGGCTCGCTACTCCCTTCCTGTGGGGACCATCATTGGGGTCAAGGAGAATGATGAGGTGGTGCCCGGGACTATTCTGGGCAAGATTCCGCGCGAGACCACCAAGACCAAGGATATCACCGGTGGTTTGCCCCGGGTGGCCGAACTGTTCGAGGTCCGCAAGCCCAAGGAGTTCGCGGTGATCAGCGAAATCGACGGCCAGGTCAGTTACGGCAAGGATCTCAAGGGCAAAAAACGGGTGGTTATTACCCCCGAACTGGGCGAGCCCAAAGAGTATCTGATCCCCAAGGGCAAGCATGTCATTGTCCATGAGGGTGACTATGTCAAGGCCGGTGAGCCGCTGATGGACGGCTCCCCTGATCCCAACGATATCTTGCGGGTAATGGGGGTCAAGGATCTGGCCAAGTTCCTGGTCAACGAGGTCCAGGAAGTTTACCGCCTCCAGGGCGTTAAGATCAACGACAAGCATATCGAGGTTATCGTTCGCCAGATGTTGCGCCGGGTCCAGATCACCAGCGTGGGAGATTCCACCTTCATGCTGGGCGAGCATGTCGAGTGGTGGCGGTTCAACGAGGAGAACGAGAAGCTGCTGGAGGAGGGGGCCCGGCCGGCCACCGCCGAACCGGTACTGCTGGGGGTGACCAAGGCCTCGCTCTCCACCGACAGCTTCATCTCGGCGGCCTCGTTCCAGGAAACCACCAAGGTGCTGACCAATGCTGCCATGGCCGGCAAAATCGATCTTCTTAACGGTCTGAAGGAAAACGTCATCATGGGCCGCCTGATTCCCGCCGGCACCGGGGTCGAACGTTACGCCATCGCCGAGGAGTAGCATGAAGATTTGCTTGACAAGGAGAGTTGGGTGGAGTACAAATGCCGTTTTCCCGAGCCCGATGCTGCAGATTGCGACCAGCCGGGGAGCTGAGAGCGGAAACAAGAAATTTCAGGAGTTAAGTTAGATGCCGACTATAAATCAACTGGTTCGCCAGGGCAGAAAGCAGAAGGCCAAGAAGACCAATACTCCGGCCATGAAGGGTTGCCCCCAAAAGCGTGGCGTGTGTGTGAGGGTTTATACCACCACCCCCAAAAAACCCAACTCCGCCTTGCGGAAGGTTGCCAGGGTGCGTCTGACCAACGGCATGGAGGTTAACTCCTATATCCCCGGGATCGGGCATAATCTGCAGGAGCACTCCGTGGTGTTGATCCGCGGTGGCCGGGTTAAGGACCTTCCCGGTGTCCGTTACCATGTAGTGCGCGGCACCCTGGATACTCTGGGTGTGGCCAATCGTAAGCAGGGGCGCTCCAAGTACGGAGCCAAACGGCCCAAATAAATATAATCTTCTCGCAGGGAGAAGCTCGAATGCCGAGACGGAGAGTAGCAGCAAAAAAACCGATAAGCCCGGACCCGCGTTTCAACAGCGTGGTGGTCAGCAAGTTTATCAACCGGATCATGCTGGATGGCAAGAAGAGTACCGCTCGCGGTATCTTCTACGAAGCAATGGATATGATTGAGACCCGGGTTAAGGACGCCAGTCCGCTTGAAGTTTTTGAGGGTGCCCTGGAGAAGGTTCGCCCCAGGCTGGAGGTCAAGTCCCGCCGGGTGGGCGGTGCCACCTATCAGGTGCCCATGGAGGTTCGCGCCGAGCGCCGTAACGCCTTGGCCATCCGCTGGCTGGTAGGCTTTGCCCGCCAACGTCCCGGTAAGACCATGGCGGAAAAGCTGGCTGCGGAGCTCTCCGATGCCTTCCAGAATCGGGGTTCGGCTGTAAAGAAGAAAGAGGACACCCATCGGATGGCCGAGGCCAACAAGGCCTTTGCCCATTACCGCTGGTAGATTGCTGTTTTCCCCTTCCACCTCCTTTAGGTTGACAAACCGGGGCGGGCAGGTTAAATAGCCACTTTTTTGCATGGCGACGAGGGTGTCTCCAGGCGAAGTGTCGAGTTGACCGGGAAGGAGAGTGGTTGTGGCAGGTGAGGACGATCTATCGCGATTGCGGAACATAGGCATCATGGCCCATATCGATGCCGGCAAGACCACCACCACCGAGCGCATGCTGTTCTATACAGGGCGCTCGCACAAAATGGGCGAGGTTCATGACGGCAATGCGATCATGGACTGGATGGAGCAGGAGCAGGAGCGGGGGATCACCATTACCTCCGCCGCCACCGCCTGCCAGTGGAAAGGGTATCGGATCAACATTATTGATACCCCGGGTCATGTGGATTTCACCGTCGAGGTTGAACGCTGTCTGCGGGTCCTTGATGGAGCGGTCGCCGTTTTCTGCGCCGTGGGTGGAGTTGAGCCCCAGTCGGAGACGGTTTGGCGCCAGGCCGATCGCTATCGGGTTCCCCGGATCGCCTATATAAACAAGATGGACCGCACCGGCGCCGACCATGAGCGCTGCTTGCGGATGATGGTCCAGCGGCTCAACACGGTGCCGCTTTTGACCCAACTGCCGGTGGGCAGGGAAGAGAATTTTCGGGGCGTCATCGATCTCATCACCGAGAGGATGCTCCTTTTTGATGAAGGCTCACAGGGGGCCACGGTTATTGCAAAACCGATCCCTGCCGATCTACTAGAAGAGTCCACGGCCGCACGTATGGCCCTGATCGAGAAGTTGGCCGACTTCGATGATGGGGTCATGGAGAAATTCCTGAACGAAGAGACGTTCACGGCAGCCGAGTTGTGTGGAGCGATCCGTGCCGCCACCCTGAGTTTGCGGGCGGTGCCGGTTTTGTGCGGCACCTCATTTAAGAACCGAGGGGTGCAGCCGCTGCTTGACGCCGTGTTGGAGTACTTGCCGTCCCCGCTTGAACTTCCCCCAGTGCAGGGGGTCAACCAGGATGGCGAATTGTTGGCGCGGAAGGCCTCTGATCAAGAGAAGCTTTGCGCTCTGGTCTTTAAGATCACCTCCGATCCCTTTGTGGACAACCTGGCTTACGTCCGGGTTTACTCGGGAGTGCTAAGGTCGGGCGACAAGGTTTTTAATCCGCTCAAGCGCAAGCAGGAAAAGATTGGGCGGATGCTGCGCATGCACGCCAACAAGCGGGAAGAGATCAAGGAGTTGCATGCCGGCGATATCGGAGCGGTGGTGGGTTTGAAGTTTACCACCACCGGTGAGACTCTCTGTCAGGCGGGTGATTTTATTATCCTTGACACCATGGAGTTTCCCGAGCCGGTGATCAGCGTGGCCATCGAGCCCAAGGGTAAAGCCGACGAGGATAAGCTGGCCGATACCTTGGCGCGGATCGCCATCGAGGATCCCTCCTTCAGGGTGCGCACCGATCCCGATACTGGCCAGACCATCATCGCCGGGATGGGCGAACTGCACCTGGAGATCATCACCGATCGCCTGCTGCGAGAATTTAAGGTCGGGGCCAGTGTGGGCCGCCCCCAGGTGGCTTACAAGGAGAGTATCTCCAGGCCGGCGCGGATGGAAAAGAAGTTTGAGCATCCCACCGCCGGGGGCAAGGGTCAGTATGCCCACCTGGTGCTGGAGTTCCTCCCGCGGGAGCGGGGAGATGGTTTTGAGTTTTCCAGCCGGGTCGCTGAAGATCGCATACCGGCCCCTCTGGTGGCGGCCGTTGCCAAGTCGGTGACCGACAGTATGACCTCCGGGGTCCTGCTGGGATTCCCGGTGATCGATCTGGAAGTGGTTCTGGTTGACGGCTCCTGGCATGAGGAGGAATCAACCCCCCAGGCGTTTGGGATTGCGGCTAATATGGCCTGCCGCCAGGGAATGCTGGAAGCCGCCCCCATTCTGCTGGAACCGGTGATGGCGGTTGAGATCACCCTGCCGGAAGGTTTTATGGGCGAGGTGATCAGCGATCTCAACGCTCGCCGGGCGATGATCACGGGTAACGACGCCTTAAGCGGAGATTTGCGGGTGTTGCAGGCCCATGTGCCCTTGGCTGAGATGTTCGGGTATGCAACCGATCTGCGCTCGGCCAGTCAGGGGCGAGCCAGTTTTGTCATGCAATTTTATCGATACGAAGAGGTTCCGGACCACCTTGCCCAACAGATTATCAAGCGGGTCCGGGGCTTGTAGCTAATAAAAAACAGAAAAACAAGGCATTGACCAGTCAAACGTCGGCAGCCTTGCCGACAAAAAAGTGCGCTTAAGGAGACGAAGATGGCAAAGCAAAAGTTTGAGCGTAAGAAGCCGCATGTGAATATCGG
>OMKS01002432.1_pt1 | contig 15558 bp, 11 predicted proteins | sample 1674721 | NCBI WGS metagenome assembly OMKS01 (sample SAMN06264996, study PRJEB25208) | sediment metagenome | isolation source: hot spring sediment | place: USA: California | collected 2014-09-02
ATCATTACCAGAGTCATTCCGAAAGCGACAATCGAAAGCATACTTGTCTGTACCATTATTGATCTGAGATTAGACACTCTCAAAAACGAAGGAGAAACAATCGAAAAGACTACGACCATCACGAAAAATATGACCACAATCAGATACTTCATCAAGAAGACTCTAGTTTTATTCCGTAAAATGTTTTTTCGGCTCCCATCGTATGTAATTCCATTCTCTTTCATTTGCAGACCCCTCCTAGTCGAGCTTCTCCTGCTGAATGTCTCTCTTGTTTATGGTGGCTATTGCGGCGGCGGCAACCAGCACAATTCCTTGAGCTATAGGAATCAAGTAGAACTCTGCCCCCATGAGCGTGAACGCATTGTTTATGACCCCCAAGAGAAGCGCGCCGATAATTATTCCAAAGGTATTTGGTCGCTTTGCACCCAGGACCGTTCTAGCAACGAAAGTCACTGCCAAAGCCGGAAGCAATACCTTCTGTCCGGAGTAGATAATTGCTCCGGAACTCCTCATAGCGTACATAATCCCGCCCAGCGCGTAAAAAGCGCTCGCGATAACAAAGGAAGAAAACTTCAGCCTCTTTACGGCAATACCCATGAGTGTAGCCGTCTCGAAACTCTCTCCAACTGATTGGGTGTGAACCCCGAACCTTGTCATGTGGAGAAGCAGATGCGTCAGCAAATAGATGACAGCGGCCAGAAGAACGAGATTCGGGATTCTCAAGAAGCTTCCGTTAGCAAACCCTGTCACTCGATCGTCTCTGATCCATATACTGAATCCGTTGTTATAAGACTTCTCAAGACCCATGGCAATGAACATTACTGCCGTAGTGACTATGAATGAAGACAACCTGAGATAAGCAACCAGAAAACCATTCAGAATCCCAAACAAAACACAGATTCCGACTACCGCCGCGAGAGATGCCACAGGGTGCATTCCTGATTTCAGGAATCCGCAGTAAAGAGTGGCACCAAGGCCAAGAACTCCTCCGAGAGAAAGATCGCTCTCACCTGCCATGTTTACGAAAACTACTCCAAGTGCCGTGACCAAGAGAGGGGAAACCTGAATCATTATGTTGACGATATTATCTGGCTGGAGGAAGTACGGAGAAAGTATGCCGAATATGACAATCATGAACACGAAAGCCATGATTGTACCGCTTCTGTCAAGCCACCAACCGAAGCCCTTACTCTTTCTTGATAAAGCCAGCTCACTCATTAACTTTTCCCCCCATCGTCAACAATAAAAGCTCATCTTTAACTGCAGTTTCGGAATCAAGTAGTCCTTTCTCCTTCCCCGCAAAGAGCACCATTATCCTGGTCGATGCCCTTAGAGCTTCATCGAAATCGCTGGTAGTGACAATAACAGACTTCCCTTCTTTTGCAAGACCATGTATGATTTCGTATATCTCTTCTTTTCCCTTCACGTCAATACCAACTGTAGGCTCATCGAAGAAATAGATCTCGGAGTTGCCGACAAGCCACTTGGCAAAAACCACCTTCTGCTGGTTGCCTCCGCTCAAGAACTTCGATGCTGTCTCTAGACCGGCAGTCTTTATGGAAAGCTCTTCTACCAGCTTCTGGGCCACTTCCTTTTCTTTTTTTACACTGACTACGAATCCAAACCTGGAGAGCTTCTTCAATGACACCAGAGAGATGTTTTTTCTCACTGAGAAGTCATACACCACACCATTGAGCCTTCTATCTTCCGGCACAAGCGACAACTTCCGATTTTTAGCATGCAAGGGACTCTTGGGAACCCAGTCCTTGCCATTTATCTTGAGTGTTCCACTCGCAGCTTTTCTCAGGCCAAAGATAGTCTCTATCAGCTCCGTTTTCCCGCTTCCGACTGCTCCTGTAATACAGAAGACTTCGCCTTTGAAGACATCAAAATCTATGGGGCCGAAAGTCTTTCCGTCGCTCAACCCTCTTACCTCTAGAGCAGGTTTTTCGCCGTAACCGGGAGCAAGATTCTCCATCTTCTTCGTGACATCAATTTCTTTACCCATCATGCTGCGAATGATCTCCTTGGTCGTAATCTCGTTCACCTTGCAGGTAACGACTTTCTCCCCGTCTCTCAAAACGGTTAGAGCGTCGGCAATTCTGTAGATCTCTTCCAGTCTGTGGGATATGTAAATTGCGGTAATATTCCTCTCCTTTTTAAGACGGTCAATTACGGAAAAGAGAGCGTCCACTTCCGATGAACTCAATCTTGAAGTCGGCTCATCCAGAACAAGGATCTTTGGATTCCTGTAAAGCGACCTTGCAATACATACAAGTTGCTGCTGAGCTACGGTCAGATCTCTAGCAAGCGATCTGGCGTCTATGAACCCTGGAATCAGCTGATCAAGTGTTTCTTGAGCTTTCTTCGACATCTCCCTATGATTCAAGAGAGCGCCCTTCGTTACCTCATCTCCCAGAAGGACGTTCTGCGCCACAGTGAAGCTTGAAACGAGCTCGAGTTCCTGGAATATGAAGTCGATCCCGTATTGCCTTATGTTCTGAGCGGTTGCAGCATTGAGACTCTTCCCATTAAGAAAAATCTCTCCGTCTGTCTGCTGATATACCCTGGCGAGTATCTTTATCAGAGTAGACTTTCCGGCGCCATTGGCTCCGAGAAGTGCATGGACCTCTCCTTCTTTCACCTCGAAACTCACATTCTTTAGAGCGTGCACCCCCGGAAATCTCATATCTATTCCTGAGAATTCAAGTAGACTTGTGTCATTCAAAATAATCACTCTCCACTACTGACTCCATCCTTTGGACCTTTCAACGGCTTTGTTCCAGACAGAGATCATGCTTTCCCTTCTGCTTTCGCTCAATTGCGGTTCGAATACTCTCTCGGTCTTCCGGAGTCTTCTCACCTCCGAAAAATCCTTCCAGAACCCAGTCGATACACCAGCAAGATACGCCGCGCCCATGGACGTACTCTCCAGGAATTCTCCTCTGTCAAGAGAACAGGAGCAGATATCCGAAACCAACTGCATCAAGAAGTCGTTCTTTGCCATTCCTCCATCGACATTCAACTTCTGCACACTTATACCCAGCCCCTCGCGTGCAGTTCTAAGAACATCGTAGGTCTGAAAGGCAACCGACTCAAGTGCGGCCCTGGAAATGTGAGCTGCATCATGGTTGAAAGACAGACCCGCGAGAATCCCTCGGGCAGTCATATCCCAATGGGGAGCTGCAAGTCCTACGAATGCGGGAACGAAAGCTATCCCTTCGGCCGAGTCGACGCTTTGGGCAAGATCAGTAAGCTCAGAAACGCTCGAAGCGAGACGGGCCTTCTTGACCAGCCAATTCAGAAGAGAACCTGCGACGTATACTCCGCCTTCAACTTTGTAAGTCATTTCCCCGCCGATCCTCCAGGCGATTGTTGGAGTCAAACCTCTCGCTTCAGATCTTATGATTTTGCCGGTGTTGATTCCCAGATTAAGACAGGTTCCAAATGTGCACTTTGCTTCTTTCTCTTCGAAGCAGGTCTGTCCGAAGAGCGCCGATTGCTGGTCCCCCAGGCAGCTCATTATCGGAATGGGCTTGACGAAAAACTCGGCCGGTGCCACCGCTTCACCAAAGAGTGAATCGGAATCGCCGACCTCAGGAAGAATCCGCTCGGGTATTCCAAATTCCTTAAGAAGCGCATCATCCCACTGATTTGTGATTATGTTGAACAGGAGGGTTCGAGAAGCGTTGGAACTGTCTGTCTTATGAGAGGCCCCATTTGTGAGCTTCCAGATGATCCAGGAATCGACGGTGCCGAAAAGCAACTCCCCCTTGAGTGCGCGCTCGCGCACATCAGGCACGTTCTCGAAAAGCCAGACTATCTTCGTGGCTGAATAATAAGCATCAAGGAGTGACCCTGTCTTTCTCTCAATCTTCGCTTCAAGGTGCCCGTATCTTTTGCATATTTCGGCCGAGCGCTTGCACTGCCAGCTGATGGCATTGTAAACGGGAACCCCTGTTTTCTTGTCCCAAATCACCGTGGTCTCGCGCTGATTGGTTATCCCAACCGCGGCCACTCTGCTGCTCGAAACATCATTCCGGATTTCCCCAATGCAATTCACTACCGAATCCCACAACTGGATAGGATCGTGCTCAACCCATCCATCTCTGGGACTGAAGGAATCAATGGGGGTGTTAGTACTGGCAACGATGGACCCGGAAGCATCGACACAGATGACCTTCGTCCCGGTGCTCCCGATATCGATCGCCATTACCAAATCACGACTCATAAAGCAAAACCCCCTCCATATTCTCAGATACCCTTTGAACGCACAGTGAGCTTCCCATACTTTCCAAGCTGAATACCCTCGTAGTATTCAATCAATCTCCTGTTACTGTCGTAGGTAACGCTCTCTATCTTGAATGCGGGGTAACAGTCCTTCTTCAAACCGAAGATCTTCATTTCGGAATCATTCAGAATAATCGGGACGAAAGATCTCACAAACTCCTGCATCACAATTCCGAATTGTCTTTCGAGCACAGAATATAGAAACTCTTTGCTGAAGTCGTTTTCCTCAATGCCAGGTACCAGGTCGTAAGAAATGAAGTTTCTGGAGATTATCAAAGGCTCATTGTTAATTACTCTAAGCCTCTCCAAAGCGAAGACCTTCGACCCGGGGGAGATTCCAAGGTTTTCAGCAATTGTCTCGTTCGCTCCGATAATCTCGCTTCTCAAAACCTTGTCCTTAATGCCAATGTTCTTCTTCACAAGCTCTTCCCCAAGGCCCATAGTTTCACTGACGTACTGAAATGTGATCGCTCGGGAAGAAACGAAGGTTCCTTTAGCTCTCTGCCTGGAGAGATACCCGTCCCTCTGGAGCTTCATCAAAGCATTCCTAACTGTAATTCGGCTGACGTCGAATACCTTGCAGAGCTCCATTTCGTTCGGCAGTTTATCGCCTTCCACAAGAATTCCCTTTGATATTGCATTAGTGATCCAGTCAGCGATCTGCTGAAATAACGGAACAGAAGAAGAGACATCTAGCCTCACTTTCGTCCAACTGTACATGGATTCACCTTCTCTACAGGGATTTTTTGATTGTTATAACAATATATCTATATAACCCAGTGATGATAATACCAAATCTCAACTAGATAGAAGAAATCCGAAGATCCTCCGTCTGGTCAGATTATTCACTCTGGCGACTCTTTAGCAATGAAGTTCTTCGGAATTCGGAGAATGGAAGGAATAAACGGGATCTAGCTAGTTTGATGGACTGTCGAGCTGCAGCTTGTTCTGACAAGTGAATAGCTTCAATACTGATAATACTCATTATGTACGCTGGAACCCTGAGCGGGATATTCCTTTCATCTGAAGATAGTTCGCCGCAAGAAGGTTAATCTGTCGTCGAAGGAACTATAACAAGCCAATCGAGTTGATCCACCGGATTCTCAGTCCGAAGGTCGGGGTTCGGTCCCCCATGGGGCTGCCAGTCTTGAAGCCCAGTTTCGACTCCTAATGATTAGCGTAGAAACAGTGAAGCAGAGGGTCCTTCAATAAGAGAAAGCTCATAAGTGATGATTTCCTTTGTTATCCTGTGTATTATTAGATCAAATTCGAGAGTAATCGTCTCTTTGCCCGACAACGACGTAAACAAAAAGCTTTCGTCGCAGCTTCCAAGCAATTCTCGCACGTCCTCATATTCAGCGTAGTCATCCCAATCAAAGTTGATACTGTAGTCCACATCAACTTTCATGAGAACCCTCACAAGCACTTCTTCTTCAGAAAGCGCTCTTATGCTCTCAATCTGAGGTGGATTCTTCAGCGCGGCACCTCCAATGTTCAAAGAACCTGCTTGTTTTCGCAGAATATGATATCTGAAGTTGCAGAGATTCATTCTCTGAAACTGCAGACGTGAATTCTCTTTAATGCAAGGAGTACTGCAAATGCTCTGCAACATTGTCGACCGCAGCCTTGAGATAACCTAAGTTTGGTGATGAAGGAAGGACTCACGGATAATGGTTTCAGTATCTTGGAATTCTGACTGCGCTATCGAGTTTTCTATGCAGTAGAGATATCAGTGTTAAGTAATCAGCGGCATCATCTTCTCCGTTCCACAGTATCTTGGGTTCATGAGCCAAGGGATTTCTTATAGCCATGAAACATCCTTTCAGAAGAGTTGCGAACCCTTTGTGTTCCATCTTCTCTGTCTCTGATGTCAGTTTGTTAATTGCCAGTGTTGGTTTGTCTAGGCCAAACACGGCGTCAACCAGTCTGGATCCGTCAGTCTCCTCGCCTGATAGGTCTCTCAGCCTTTGAGCCAAGCTTTTTGTGGCTTCGAACACCGCATGAAAATAGTTGTCGTGAAGGAGCTCTACTTTGCAGAATTTGATGACTTCAGGATGAATGTCTCGTCCAACTAGTTTTGCTGATAGTATTTGACAGCGTTTTTCTGCTTCAGAAATTGTTCTGCTTTTTTCAACATGGTGAAGTTTCCCTTCCTCGTCCAGTTCCAGACCATCGAACGAAAGAAATAAGTTCAGTTCTCTTCTGGCTTCGATGAATTTGTTTTTCTCTTTTGCAAAACGCCCTGGAGACATCACAGCCATAATGAACTGTGCTACATGATTTCCGCACTTGTCCATCCTCTGTCTTTCAAGCATAGAATGGTATATTCGCTTCCACTTGGTTCCGGTTGCTCCTATAGTGTCATCTATTTGGCAACTGGAAAAAATGTAGCCTAACTGTGTTCCGGTGACTGTCTCGGCAAGAGTTCTCGATACCTGTTCGAAGTTGCTTTCATTGAAGCATTCAACCTTGCTCATATTCATTCTCCTTTCCTGGCTGGCCTCACCATTTTTGAAAGACAGGGTAGTTCTTGTTTTTTACTCGTCGAACCACAGAAAGTGAACTAAACTCTTTTCAAAGGACAAGCACAGGGGTGAAAATCTTGAGAGCTTTATGTGCGTGAGTTCTCTGCCTTTTGGTCTTCAGGAGGGGTATGGCCACTCTTACAAAAAGAGGCAGTTCACCAAACCAGAATCGTTAATAACATCAAGAAAGCAATCAATAACCTTTCCTCTCGAATTACAGGTTGAGAAGACCAAATTCTTGATTGCACGCGAAACAGCAACAAGGAAGACTCTTGTCTCTTCATCAGAATCTCTGCCGAAGTTGAAGAACAACTTGTCTTCAAGCCCTAGAAAGATGACAGTCTCAAATTCCAGTCCTTTACACTTATGAACTGTCATAATAGGTATTGTGTTATCTCCTTCGAATCTCTTAAGAGCCGCCTTCCAGTTATCCTCTTTTTTCCTGTTTGTCCATAGCAGTTCCGAAAGATCATCCTTTAAGCTTTCTACGTAATCCACATTTGAGTATCTTGGAAATAATGCTCTGAGTGAATCAACAGAGAAAAATTCCAGAATCTTATCAATTATCGATCGAAGTTCTTTCTTGTTTGAACTATCTTCCAAGTCATTTTTTATGTCATTGATGAGCCTACTAAGATCGCTCTTGGCCTGATGTATTTTCTCCAAGTCCGAGTAGTTTTTTAGCTGAATCAATATCTCTAATAGATGAATCCAATCATCAGGAGAGCGATCAATCACAGCCAACCTGATAGCTGACATTATGATACCCACAAGTTCTTCAGATGACATGGCTTGGTATTTTGTTTCATTCCTGGCACCAATCCCCAGTTTCCCTAGCTGGTTGATTACTTCTGATGCGTTGTCATCAATATAATTCCTGATCAAGATGGCAATGTGTCTTGGAGGTGTTCCGGCATCAATCAGTCCCTTGATGAGCTTAGCAAGGTATGAAGCCTCGCTTACTTTGTCTGCAAAATGCAGTAGAGTTAGATCTCCGTCCCCTGAGTCCCGTCTCTTGTCTGGCCGCGTGCTTAAGACTCTTTCACCAAGTAACTTGAATACATGTCTTTGGAATTCCACTAATTTCGGTGCTGACCTGTAGTTCATTACCAGCGAAACCTCGTTGGCATTGAAATCTCGAGTAAATTCCCCGAATATGCCAGGTCTTGCTCCAGCCCATGTCATTATCCTCTGCTTATCATCACCTACTGCTGTGCATTCACAATTTGATCCCATAAAGCAAGCCTTAAGAAGGTCGTATTGAATGAATGTGGTATCCTGGAATTCGTCGAGAAAAACATGACTGAAGGATGTGTTTAGATATGCCTTAATTATTGGATTGGTCTTGATTATCAGTTCAGCAAGTCTTGATATCATTCTGAAGTTTAGCAGTGACTCTTCTCCAGGATGTTTTAGAAGAATCCTCCAGTCTCTCAAAATACTCCTGTCGTATTCACTAAGAGAATACAGCGGCTTTGCTGTAAGTTCTTTTATTCTCTCATTAGACGGCATTCCACAGGCTGAGAGTCTTTCCTTTAGCTCCTCGTCTTTCACTCCTATTGAGTAGCTTCGTTCAGGCCTGAAATTCTCAGGGATTGCTTTCAAGTAGCGGTCCATTAAGTCTTTTGCGAATGCGTCAAAGGTCATCGAGTGGAATCTTCTTGCCAATTCCTCGCCACATCTTTGTTTCACTCTTTCGGCAATGTTGCTTGCCGCATCTTTTTTGAAGCTTATTGCAAGAATTCTCTGGGGATGTGTGCATCTAGAAGTCTTCAACAGAAAGGACGCTTTCTGAGCAAGAATCTCTGTTTTGCCTGCACCTGGACCTGCAGTTACTAGCAAATTACCAGAGTTTCTTATAGCTTCCCTTGCAGAAGGTTCAAACCCCATTCCGCATTCGGCAAACCATTCATCTTCGCTCTGAAATCTCATCAAACTACACATCTCTCTATTCCAACTTCGTCCGAACCTTCTTTGTTAAACGCTCAAATAACTTTGGCAGATTCGAGATAATTAGCTTCCCATCAATTTCAGCTCTCGATAAAGCCATAATGTGAGACACTGGTTTACTCCTCCCCAAGAAGAAATATTTGTACCAGGGCATCAATTTTCGCAGTTCTCCTTCATAAGCACTGCATCTGTCGCTTTCATCTCTTAGAATGGCTTTTAGATCTTTCACAAGCCTGTCCTCGTATTCTGTAGAAGCAGATTCACTTTCCACTTCCGACAGTTTTCTTCCCCCGATTCTTGGTCCTTCACGATCATGAATAATTGATTTGTAGCAATCAGGGAATTTTTCAAGCATCAATAGATCAATGTCAAGAGGGTAAGAGAAGAACACATCGTGTTCTTCCAAGAAATCAATCCAGAGTCTCATCTCTTCTAGGTCCCGCTCAGCATTACTCTTATTCAGCAAATCTCTAGGTGACTCTATTGATACTCCGCAAGGTTTGAGTCTCTCAAATGTATGTTCACACTCACATAACTGATCAACAACATACTTTATTCTCTCCCAACCGCCTGTCTCCCTTTCTAAATCTAGATCCAACAGAGTGACGTATTTGATGTCAAGGTTTCTCAGCAGTTTCCAGAAGTGATTCACATGCCTACCTCCTAGGGGCACGACAGAAATTCCATCGGAATCAACTTGCATAGAAAACATCTCAAATATCTTCGGAAGTATTATCTGCTCACTGTCTCCTTCAGCCAAGACAACCAACCTTGCAAAATATAGCTCGGGGAATGCCTTTACTGCTTCATTCACAAATTTATGAGCTTCCTCCTCCTTATCAGGCAGAAGTATAGCTCTTACACTTGTGCTTCCCCTATTCATGAAGTATCTGATCTGCTTTGGTTCAATTCTTGCCAGAATTGATGGAGTATGCGATGAAAGAATTACTTGAGCATTTTCATTTGTTGCGATGTCATTAAGACTGGCAAGAATCCTGCCCATTAGTTGTGGTGCTATATGATTCTCAGGCTCCTCTACTGCAACCAGTGTTAGTACGGGCACCTCTTCGCTACGAGCACTTTTGCGTACGGATTCCTCAATTCCGAGTGAGGTACTCACCAGCGCAAGGTAGAATAGAGACTTCATTCCATCTCCCAAATCTTCAATATCGTACGTCCCACCTGTATCAGTCGGAGAGAACTCCACGTTCAGTCTATTCAACATACTGTCAAGATCTTTCCTTGCGAAAGTGAGTGCTGCCTTATTGTACTTTTGTTCTCGATGAAATCCCTTCCATTTCAACCGCAGAATTTCCTGAATCTGAGCAACTGTTTCTTCTTCATTGAAGTCATTGTTTAGATCTTCAATATGGCCATCAATTTTCTTCCTGATATCGTCGTTCCATTCTGCATACCTCAGAGCTCTCCACAATACATTTCCAGATGCTTTTCTCAAAAGTGACGAAGGATCTCTTGTTGCGGGAACGTATATTAGGTTGATTTTTGACAAGTCATGTGTCCTTGCAGGCTTCTTGCTCTCAGGAGGTTCCCCTTCAGATTCTGGCGCAGTGACAAAATACATTCTGCTATCGACTGTGCCGTCAGGCGTTGCTCCTTTCTCCCAAGATGATTCGAGTCGCACTCTAACATATGGCTTTTTCCCAGTTTCTTCCACCGTGAATTCATTCCAGAAAAGTGGAGCATCTGTCTTCTCGTTCGAGACCCCTAGAATTACCTCAATGTGCATTTCTCTTTTATCACTAGTTTCAAGAACCTCTCCCAGTGGTACGTGAAAGTCTCTGTAATGAATAATCCTTTGATCTGTTGACCCGAAAAGCTTAGACAAAGCAAGCATAAGGTTCGTCTTTCCGCTGTTGTTAGGTCCAATCATGATAGTGAAGTTGTCAAGCATAACCGAAGTCTCAGCGTTCCCAAAACTTCTGAAATTGCTTACCTTCACTTTTTCAATTCTCATAAGCCCCCCTTTGATTAGAGTCGGTGATTTGCGAAATCATCAGAACCCCCCAGGAGGCCAGTGTAAAGAGTATATCTTCCTAGCCGGGCTCGGCGGAACCACTGATTTATTGCCTTGCTCAGTAATAGTATTTCAAGGAACTTGTCAAGTATGGATTTCAAGACTTTGAGACCGCATTGCTTTTTCTTTCTCAGCTGAAATTGACTGAAGTACAGTTTTTGATTGACTTACAAGAGAGTATTTGAAACAAACAAAATCATTCCTTCAGTTCCGGAGACCTATTTCAGCTTGTAGTTCAGTTCCAGGTTATTTTCCAAAATCTCTTTGATTTGCTCTTCATCGAACCCTAATAACTTAAGAAGGTGGAGCTGAATTATTGCCTCCATCTTGTTGCAAAGATCCAAGAGCTCCTGTCCGTGTGCTGCTTTGGATTTCAGCGATTCATCAAAGTGAGTGAAGTAGTTTCTGGTATCAACTATCTTTCGGATCATCTTCTTTACATTTTTGGATGTACCGATATGTTGTTCAAAGGGCTCAATGATGCTTTTGATCCTCTTGTTAAGGCTGATCTCGTTTCCGTACTCAAGCTTCTCAGATAACCATTTGCGATTGGCCGCCGGACAGTTCACAAGCAAGGTATTGCATAGTTGCTCGTAATCTTTTTCCGCCATAACTGTTTCATCAGACGTTCTTCTATGATAACTCTCCATGGCTTGGACCAGCGCAAGGAACTTACCATCTATGAAACTATAACCATCATGAACTGCGGAAAAATAGAGCTCTATTGTTGGTCGGTTTGTTTCATAAGCTTTGAACCAATTCTGGAAAACCATCTCTGGATTTGTACTTATCTGAGGATACCTGAAAAGCATTCTGTCAATATCTATCTTAGGTTTATCCAAAGAAAATGGGCGACTCTGATAGAACAGTGAAAACTGTTTGGGTTTGCCATCCTCATTAGTGAATCTTTCTGATCTAGCTTGTACATCCTCGATAGACACATTCCGACTTGTTGCAAATGAGACCAGCATAGTGACCTTGTGAGCGATGGATATCATTTCTTCAATAGTGCGTCCCTCACAAGAAACAAGTTTCAAGTAGATCTTTTGAGTGATCTTTGCCTCTTTCATTAGGATTATCGATATACTTGACAAAATACGAATAATTAGCATTAGGTCGTTACTAAGTTTGACAGAAATCTCATGAGGTTGTGCAGCTTTTATAGTACTCGTTTTTTCATTCTCATTGTGTTCAAGAGCTATACTATTTATCCCAACCCATTCATCAATACCTTCTATCGAGAATTGAAGCGTATTGATAGTTAAGGCCTTATCTTCGCAATGGATTCCTAAAATGGCGGTACGCGCAAAGATTCGTGACTTTAAGGGTGCGCCAAATGAAATATTCCAGGATGTATAGAAGCAATCGAAGAGAGTTACCGCGCCATCTTTCTCAACACGACCGAGTATTCTCTCGATCCTTGGGTCTTCGTTATCTAAAAAATGCTTTAGCGTTTCTATGCTTTCGTCGAACGGCCCGTCAATCTCTAACTCTATCCTTCCGCCATAAAGTATCGTTAGTTTTCCTGGCACCTTCCTGTCAGGGTTTGAGGGAAGCCAAAAGTGCCCGGATCTTTTAATCTCTTCCTTCAATCTCAAAGCCAAACCCCCTCTTTGTTGCTAAAAGCTAGAAAATACGATGAGAAATTGACTTGAAAAAAACTACATTCCCAGCTTCTATCTTGGTATCTTACTCAGCTCTTCGTTCACTTCTTCGGCAGATTCTTTCTGCTAGCTCTGCATTCGTCTTCTGTAGATCATCAGCTTTCTCCATCTCTTCAAGCGCTTTAGCAAGATGATAACCGGCTCTTTCTTCCGTGCCATGTGGCAATTCATTTGCCACGGGGTCTGCTCTTGTATCTTCTTTTCTGAGGAATAAGAGTCTATCAAAACATGGCTTGAAGACCCAAAAGACCATCGAAAAAGTGTAAATAGTGGCACTAAAAGTAGCCTTGAGTGTGAGCATCAGTGCCCCCATGTAGTTAGAAAGCTGGCCGCTGTCTCTAACTTGAGTTGCTGTATCACCCACCCAACCTTTTTGAGCCCAGACTATTGTAATTGCAACTCCCAATAATGCCCAAATTGCAGTTGCCATTGAAGCCGCAACCTGAATAACAGACGCAAGAGTGTGCTCTTTGAAGAACTCAGTAATGGGAGGGGTATAGAATGAAATAATAATGAATACAATTCCTCCTAATCCGAAAAGAAACCCAGTCGCACCGATCTTGTTCAGTAACGAATTCAATAACGAGTTGCTGTGAGCTTCATCCATTCCTGGAAACTCTGTAATTGCAAGACAAGCAATGAAGATAAAGAAAAAAACAACTCCAAAAACAATTCCTTTTATGAGCGAACTCTTGGATTCATTATTTGATTTAATCGAATTTAGGAAAAAGGAAGCAATTAATACCATAAAAGAGCCGACAGCAAAAATTACTAGATACTTTAAAACTGAACCATCATTAGGGCACTCTCCTCTCCAACGATTGACAATATCTATTGCTCCATATGCAATTAGATAAATTCCGTACAACAAACCAATCTTGAACGCTCTCTTTCTCTCAGTTACAGAATTAGGAGTCTTGGTAGTGTGCTCCACGCCCTTTCACCTCACCTTTCCTGTCATTGTTCGAATCTAGTGACACAAAATTCTTATTTGGCAAAAGGGAATACGATGCTATTTGAAGACACCATCAAAGTCCTCAATTAAGTGCGCCTTTATCACGACGCCTAGATTATTCGGAATGGTGGCTACCGAGATAGGTTTTTGGACAACAGGTATGTCAACTATACTTACTTCTCCTGTCACTGTATGTTGCGGACCAGCATAAAGCACTCCCAACAATTTCACACGGCTTCCAATATTGATTGTGGTTCCAACTCTGTAACTTCCAAGATTAACTAACATAACTGGCGATCCACTCGAACCTGGAAAGCAGGCAGCGTCAATCAAGAACTCTTTCTTTCCGTTCCAGTCTCTTGCAAAAGAAGTTGCCAGAATACCACGTCGAAAAATTGGCAAGTTGTTCACTCTGTCCCACAAACCGTTTGGATATCCGACCATCGTTACTTCTTCCAAGCTTCTCAGGTCTTCAATCTCAGAATCTCTTGGGAGTAAACCACTATCTAGACATGTGAAAAATGGCTTGACTCCTTTCTCAGATGCTTGTTCAATAATGGAAGCAATAGGCATTGCGCACAAATCAATACAATCATCGGGGTGAGGTTTCCAACAACTGGCAAAATCAGTCACTTTGAAGGTGTGATTTCTTCCATAATCAGGTGTCCCATCAGTTCTAGTAAGAGTGAACACCAGAGTTCCAGTCAAAGCTTCATGTATAACATGCTTGTTGGTTATTATCACTGGTACATGTGTATCTGTACTACGCTTGAAACTGTAAAAGAAACCTGTTCCAGTTGAAGTCTTTCCTCCTTCGAGACTACATTCAATACGCACGGTACTGTGACTCACTTGATCAACAATTGACATTTCTGCCATATACGCAGGCCTCCTCTACTCAGATCATTCATATCTGACAGTACCTTGAGCTTTGCGCCAGGAACCAAAAGCGGGTTCTCAATGTATTTGGTTACTCTGATTCACTGCTTATAAGTTCCGATTGTTCGACCACTAACTCAGTAGCTTCACACTCTTGTAGGATTGTTATTCGAATCTTCTAAGAATCCGTTCTACTACTGCTCTCATCTTAGGCCCCACGGTTTCTCTTACTGCCAGCGAATCGTGATATTATTCTTAACTGCTCGAAGAAGCACTTTAGCTTTGTAAAAACGGAGTCCGTCGCGAAAAAAATGTGATTTCAGGTCTGCTTGCTTTCACTTTCTATGTGCATATCGCTAAAGCTCACTTGCCGCGAACATTCCAGGGAAATAGCGGTCAAGTGCATCGCTCTTCTATGTGCTCCTATACCTTTTCAGCCCACTCTTGGCAGACGACCTCAGCCTGCTCCAGAACAGTTTGAGTTGCTTTTTCCTGTTTGTCTGGTGGATAGCCGTATTTGCGCAGAATCCGTTTCACAATCACCCGTATCTGGGCGCGGGCATTTTCACGGACAGTCCAGTCTATACTTACACTCCGCCTGACAGCTTCAACCAGTTCGTGCGCAATCATCTTCAGCATTTCATCACCCAGAACCTTCACCGCACTGTCGTTAACCTCAAGCGCATCGTAAAAGGCGATTTCATCATCGGTCATGCCAAGGTTTTCGCCACGCTGCTGAGCTTCGCGCATTTCCTTGGCCAATTTGATTAGTTCCTCGATGACCTGCCCGGTCTCAATCGCCCGGTTCTGGTATTTTCGTATGGCATTTTCAAGCATCTCTGCAAAAGATCGCGCCTGGACTACGTTTTTGCGAGAGTTTGTCTTGATCTCATCGTTCAGGAGTTTTCTCAGCAATTCCACCGCGAGGTTCCGATGAGGAAGCTGCCGCACTTCCTGGAGGAAGTCGTCAGAGAGAATCGAGATATCCGGTTTCTTTAATCCCGCCGCAGCGAAAATGTCGATGACCTCTTCTGAGGCTACGGCCCGCGATACCAGCTGGCGAATCGCGGTATCCATCTCTTCGGGACTCTTGCCTTCGCCTTCAACAGTTGCTTTCGCCAGCCCGGAGCGGACCTCTTGGAAGAATCCCACTTCATCGCGAATCTTCAGGGCCTCCTCATGCGGAACAGCGAGAGCAAAAGCCTTGGACAGCGCAGTCACCTCTGCCAGATAGCGTTTCTTGCCATCCTCCAACTGAAG
>OMKS01002433.1_pt1 | contig 15553 bp, 17 predicted proteins | sample 1674721 | NCBI WGS metagenome assembly OMKS01 (sample SAMN06264996, study PRJEB25208) | sediment metagenome | isolation source: hot spring sediment | place: USA: California | collected 2014-09-02
ATGGACTTCCTCCACGCTCCTCGCACTGCTCGGTTCTCCGCCCGTCGCAGCGTGTTCCCGCTTTTGTTAGGGGTTCTAAATATCCTCCTCGCGACTCGCCTGCAGAGAGCAGTTGCGCCGCCCGCCGTCGGCGGCGCTCCAGTTCAGCAGCGTTTCCTTTTGGTCTCATGTTATTTATATCAGCAAACATGATGCATCCCTTTAGAATAGTCGAAGCCAATAGGAGAATCCAAGCAAAGCCATGAGCCAAAAGCTTGAAATGAGCAGCCGGAACCTCCAGCAGGTACTTGATTCACTCGCCGATGGCGTGTTCACGGTCGATATGGACATGCGTATAACCTATTTCAACGGCGCTGCGGAGATAATTACCGGCGTACCCCGGAAGGAGGCAATCGGACGCAAGTGCTACGAGGTGTTCCACGCTGACATCTGCGAGGCCGGCTGCGCACTGAGAAAGACGTTTCAGACCGGGCGTCCGGTCGTCAACCATGTCGCCTACGCGGTCAATATCCGCGGCGAGAAGATACCGATAAGCGTCTCCACGGCGGTTTTGAAGGACGAGAAGGGCAGATTGGTTGGGGGCGTCGAGACCTTCCGTGACCTGGCACAGGTGGAGGCGCTTCGGGAGGAACATGGCTTCGATTCGCGCTTTTTCGGCATGGTCAGCAGGAATCATCGAATGCACGAGATTTTTTCAGCGCTTCCGGCAATAGCTGAAAGTGATGCCGCCGTGCTCGTTACCGGCGAATCGGGCACGGGGAAGGAACTGGTGGCCAGAGCGCTCCACGCCACTAGCCACAGGAAATCCGGGCCTTTCGTCCCGGTAAACTGCGCCGCGCTGCCCGACAATCTCATCGAATCTGAGCTCTTCGGCCACAGGAAGGGCGCGTTTACCGGTGCTTTAAGTGAGCGGGCAGGCAAGGTGAAGACGGCGGCTGGCGGCACGCTCTTTCTTGATGAAATCGCTGAGATGCCGGTGGCGATACAGGCCAAACTGCTGCGTTTCCTCGAAGAAAAGCGCTTCTGCCCCGTCGGGGCGGACCAAGCAGAAGATGCTGACGTGCGGATAATCGCCGCCACCAACCGCGACATCGAAAAGCGCGTCTCCGAAGAACGATTTAGGAGCGACCTTTATTACCGCATCAACGTGGTGCGCATAGAGATACCGCCGTTGCGGGAACGCCCGGAAGACATCCCATTGCTTGTCGATTACTTCCTGGCCCGGCTCTGCCGCCGCATGGGAAAGGACATACCGGCGGTCAACGAGGCGGTGTTGCAAATGCTCCTGGCTTATGAATATCCTGGAAACGTGCGGGAACTTGAGAATATCCTCGAACAGGCGTTCATAGTCTGCCCAAGTGGACTAATTGAGCTGCACCATCTTCCGCCGAGGCTCAGGGAAGCCATCCGGTTGAACACGCCTTCCGGAAGCACGCTGGAGGATGTTGAACGCTCATTTCTGTTGGGCGTTCTTGAAGAGGAACGTTACAACCGCTCCGCCGCCGCACGGAAGCTCGGGATACACCCCACCACGCTGTGGCGTAAAATGAAAAAACTGGGTATCTCCAAGCGGAAGAAGTAACACCAAGTCTCCGCTTGCCCGAAAAGCTCGCGAATCTGCAACAAAAGCTGCCTATTATCGCGGAAATGCAATGCGGTGCTCGCCTTATCTTAATGTCTCGCAGCGTATAACCCTTCGATAAACCAGGACTTGTGGAATCCATCGCATTCTGGCACATGGTTTGTTCCTCTCTTAATCGGAGGCAGCCATGCTTGTCGGCGTCACGGAATGGAACGGAATAGTCTCGCCCACCTTGGATGCGGCGGCCAGCCTGGCCGTTTTCGATGTCATCAGTAATGACTTTGAGCGCAGAGGAACCGTGGCCCTGTCGCAGCCGTTTCCGCCGTTCAGAACGCAGGAAATAGCGGCTTCAGGAATTAAAACGCTCATCTGCGGCGCAGTATCCAGCCCGCTTGCCGCACTGATAACGTCGCAGGGCATCGAGATTGTGCCGTTTGTGGCAGGACCGGTGGAAGAGGTTCTGCGGGCATTCATGGCCGGCACGCTGCCGGCTCCACAGTTCGCCATGCCCGGCTGTTGCGGCAGGCGCTGGAGATGGGGCGCCGGGAACAGGCGGGGAAGAGGATTCGGAAAGGCTGGTCGGTCCCGCCCATAGAAAAGGAGTTGGCAATGAAAATAGCCGTAACAACCACTGGCAAGACGCTGGATGACCAAGTGGACCTGCGCTTTGGCAGGGCGCACGGGTTCATCATCCACGACACGGAAAGCGGCGAATGGGAGTTCGCCGACAACGAGCAGAACCTGAACGCAGCTTCCGGCGCCGGCGTGCAGTCCGCTCAGAACCTCGCCAACAGGGATGTCCAGGCGGTTATAACCGGGCACGTCGGGCCAAAGGCCTTCAGCGTCCTTGCGGCGGCGGGGATAAAAGTACTTACGGGAGCGGACGGCATCGTCAAGGAAGCGCTCGATGCCTTCAAAAAAGGCGAATTGAGCGAGGCTTCGGCAGCCGATGTACCGAGTCACTGGTGAAACACAGGTTTTTATCGACAGGAGGTGTGATATGCCAAGAGGAGATGGAACTGGTCCGATGGGAATAGGCCCGATGACCGGACGTGCAGCGGGTTACTGCGCCGGTTACGGCGTGCCCGGCTACATGAACCCGATACCCGGAAGAGGCTTCTGGGGTCGTGGAGGCGGCCGCGGGCGCGGCTGGTGGCGTTGGGGTGCTGCCCCCATGGCGGCGCCTTATGCGCCGCCGGCTTATCCATACAGTGTGTCGCCGGCAGCGCCGACCGTTAAGCAGGAAACGGAGTTTCTGAAAACGCAGGCCGAAGCAATGCGCCAGAACCTCGAAGCCATTGAAAAGCGCCTGGCGGAACTCGAAGCTGAAGCATCCGGGGAAAAGTGAGCCGGAACTGGGGCGGCGGCTTCAGCCGCCCCCATTTTACCTGACACAGGCATGTCGAAAATCCGACATCAGGGAGGATTGTTGTGCCCAGAGGTGATGGAACAGGTCCGCCGGGCGGCGGCGGAAGAGGAAAGGGCCGCGGCGGTGGTGTCGGACAGGGCGGTAGAGGCCGTATGGGCGGTTTTGCCGCCGGCCCAGGCGGCGGATGCATCTGCCCGAAATGCGGTACGAAAGTCCCGCATCAGCGCGGCATGCCGTGCTCGCAGACAAGGTGTCCCGGCTGCGCTACGCCAATGACGCGGCAGGGGTAGCCGTGAAAGTCGCCGTAGCCAGCGGCAAGGGCGGAACCGGCAAGACGCTGGTCGCCGTGGCCTTAGCGAAGTACGCCGGCTCCACCGGACGCAAGGCCATTTACGCCGACTGCGACGTCGAGGAACCGAACGGGAGCTTGTTTCTTCGCCCGAAAATAACCTGGACATACAAGGTGATGCAGCCTGAGCCGCGGGTGGACACAGGGCTTTGTGACGGTTGCGGCGAATGCGCCGGGCACTGCAAATCCCAGGCGCTGGCGGTGGTGAAGAAGAAGGTTGTGTTTTTCGCCGACCTCTGCCACCATTGCGGCGTGTGCGCCTACGTTTGCCCGCGGAAGGCGATAGTGGAGGAACCGCGGGATGTAGGGCGCGTCGCTTCCGGTTCAGCCGGCGATATCGCCTTTCTCGAAGGCCGCCTTGAAGTTGGGATAAGCACTGCGCCGCCGGTGGTGAAAGCAGTGGCGGAACGTGTGCCGGATGACGGTATCGCCGTACTTGATGCGCCTCCGGGAACCGCCTGCCCCGTCGTCGAAACAATGCGTTCCGCGGACAAGGTGCTGCTGGTCGGCGACCCCACGCCCTTCGGACGGCACGACATGGCGCTGGCGCTGGAAACGGCCCGCGCCGTCGGCAAACCCTGCAGCGTCGTCTTTAACCGCGTTGCCGATTCCGACGCTCCAGAGATAGAAGCATTCGCCGCGGAGATGGGCATCGAATCGCTTGGGAACATCCCGCTTTCCCGCGGGATAGCCGAAGCGTACTCCCAGGGCAAGACGCTCCTCGATGCCTGGCCGGAAGGACGGGTGTTTTTCGAGAGGATTCTTGCATGGGCGGAGGCCGGCGATGGCGCATGACGATACCACTTCCATTGAGTACGCCCGGCGGCTAGCGGATGCGGAGCACCGGGCGCTAAAAACGCTCGGCCTCGAACCGGGCGCCTCATCGGAAGCCGTCAGGCGCGCCTACCGCATCCTGGCGATACGGCATCATCCCGATGTCAACGGCAGGGATAGTGAGGCATCCGAACGCTTCCGCCAGATATGCAATGCCTGTGCTTTTCTTTCCGGCAGGCTAAAGGACCCGGACGCCGTGGCAGCCGCGCCGGAAACGCGCATAACAGACCCCGCGCGTTCCGGGCGCTACCGTACGGACAATCCGTGGGGCATGTTTCTCTGGTGGAGAGAACGTTTTTTCTGAAGCGGTGCGGCCGGTGATTTGGTGCGAAAGGTCGTAGCAGTGAAAGAGTTGGTGATAATAAGCGGCAAGGGGGGGACCGGCAAGACCTCGCTCGCCGCCGCGTTCGCCCACCTGACCGACGCCAAGGTTCTTGCCGACGTCGACGTCGATGCTCCGGACATGCACCTTATTCTCCGGCCTGAAACGAAGGAACGGCACAGCTTCAGCGGGGGCGGAAAGGCCCGAATCGACAAAGACGCCTGCATCTCCTGCGGGAGGTGCCGGGAACTCTGCCATTTCGACGCGATAAGCGCCGGCGATGAAGCCGGATACGTGGTTGACCGGACGGCTTGCGAAGGCTGCGGTCTCTGCGCGCTGGCCTGCCCTGCAGAAGCAATCGCCCTGGAAGCGGTGAACAATGGCGAATGGTTCGTTTCCACCACGCGCTTCGGCACTTTTGTCCATGCCCGCCTGGGCATCGCGGAAGAAAACTCCGGCAAACTGGTGACCATAGTCAGGAACCGCGCCCACCAAGCCGCATGCGACGAGAGCGCCGCCTGCATCGTTTGCGACGGCGCGCCTGGCATCGGCTGTCCGGTCACCGCCAGCATCACCGGCGCCGACGCCGCGCTCATTGTCACCGAACCTACTCCGTCCGGCCTGCACGACATGGGGCGCGTGCTCGAACTCGCACGCCATTTCGCCATTCCGGCGGCTGTGGTCGTCAACAAGTGGGATATCAACCCGGGCCTGGCGGGCGAGATAGAACGCGCCGCCGCAGCAGCCGGCGCCAGGCCCTTCGGACGCATCGACTACGATGAAACTTTCATCGCCGCCCAGAAACAGCAAATGGCCATCACGGAGTATGCACCGGATGGCGATGCGGCCGGCAAGGTCAGGGAGATACACCGGAACCTCTTTTCAGCCCTGGAAGGGCTTCAATGATGCCACGGCCCCAGGAAAAACCGCAGGTCGACGATAACGAGGCGCTGCTCCGGGAAAAGCGCGAAATAGCGGAGCGTCTTTCGCGCATCAGGCACAAGGTGATGGTTCTTTCAGGCAAGGGCGGGGTGGGCAAGAGCACCGTCGCGGTGAACCTCGCACTGGCGCTCGCCGGGCAGGGCAAACGCGTCGGCCTGCTCGACGTGGATATCCACGGCCCCAGCGTGCCGGTGCTTCTCGGTCTTACGGGCTTGCAGTTGTCGAGCGGTGACGCCGGCATCGAGCCTGCCGAATACGGCGGCGGAAAACTCAAGGTCGTATCAATGGGCTTCCTCCTGCGCGGGCGGGACGACCCGGTAATCTGGCGGGGGCCGCTAAAGTACAGCGCAATCAGGCAGTTCATCAAGGACGTCCACTGGGGCGACCTGGATTACCTTGTCGTAGACGCGCCGCCGGGGACCGGCGACGAACCGCTCTCGGCGGCGCAGCTGCTCGAAGGCGCCGACGGCGCAGTGATAGTCACCACGCCGCAGGAAGTCGCGCTTTCAGACGTAAGAAAATGTGTGAACTTCTGCCGCAAACTCTCGCTGCCTGTCATCGGCGTCGTCGAGAACATGGGTGCTTTCGTATGTCCGCATTGCGGCAGAGAAGTGAAAATTTTCGGCGCCGGCGGCGGGGAACGGATGGCATCTGAAATGAACGTGCCTTTCCTCGGCGCCATCCCCCTGGAACCGGCGGTCGTCGAAATGGCCGACGCCGGCAGGCCGTTCGTCGAGTACGCGCCGGAAAGCTTCTCGACGTTGAGCATGCTTAATGTGGCGGAAAAAGTCGCAGCCAGCACTGAAAGGGAGAAACCATGAAAGTGGCAATACCGGTGGCCCAGGGTAATCTGTGCCTGCATTTCGGGCATTGCGAGGAGTTCGCGGTTTTCGAAACTGACGGGAACAGGGTAACGGGCGAGGAACGCCATACTCCGCCGAACCACGCTCCGGGCGTCCTCCCGGAATGGCTGAAAAAACTGGGCGTTGACGTGGTCATCGCCGGCGGTATGGGGATGAGGGCGCAGCAGTTCTTCAACCGGTACGGCATCGAGGTTCTGGTCGGAGCCGAGGCCACCGCCCCCAGGCAGGCAGTGGAAAAATATCTCCAGGGCACGCTGCAAACCGGCGAGAACATCTGCGACCACTGACATGTGGAACGCGCGCGGTATGCAAAGGTCGGACAATGGCCAAAAAGACGGAACAACTGGCAGACATAAAAGAAGGTGTCCAACCAAAAGAGCATTTGGCCACCCAATCAGATTTTGTTCGCCGAGGCGTTAGTCGAGCGTTATTTTCCAGATGAAGCCGGAACGGTCGGGCACGTCGGTTTCCGCCACGTAGAAACTGCCGGAGTGCCAGATGAGGTCGTGGGGACGATAACACTTTACCCCGTCAGGGGTTTCAATGTTTCCGAGTACTTCGAAAGCGCCCGTTGAACGGTCGTAGCGGAGGAAGTGTGTGACGTCACGGTCGCCGCCTGCGGCGTAGATGAGGCCGCCCGGTCCCAGACAAAGACCTGGGAGGCGGTTCTGGGTAGTGGGTCTACCGAGATAGACGCTTTCAGCGGTTTGGGGGTCGAGCCTGTAGAGTTCGCCGAGGCCGGTGCCGACGTACATGAAACCGTCGCCGCCGTTAATCATGGAATCGATGGGGCCGGCGCCTTTGTACATTATATCGGAGGCTCTGGCCGCCGATTCCATCGCCTTGTCAAAAAAGACAAAGGCGTCCCTGTCGGGGTCGAAGCAACACCATTTGTGGCCGTGTTCATAGGTGGACCAGCAGCGCCCGTTGTCGTCGAGTGCGGAAATATGGGGTATGGACTCGACATAGACGTTATGCCGCATGACGCGCTTATCGACGTCGAATACGCCGAATTTCTGTGCGCGGTAGTTGAACATATAGAGCAGCCGGCGCTTTGCGTCATAAACGGAGGCCTGGGTGTACTGGCCTTGCTCATTGTGCCCCAGGACTTCAAACGTACCACTATTGATGTGATAGCGCGTGATTTTGCATCCGGGGGCGCTTGAAAGCTTGTTCAGCGGCGAGAGTGTGGATGTGGCGAAAACAAGCGAATGTCCGCTTTCATCGTACCATAACCCGCGATGTATCTTGTGCTCATTCTCTTCGAATATGGAGGGATAGCCGCAGGAGCGGATTTTGCCGGTATCAAGGTCGAGAGCGAGAAGGAAGTCGCCGACATGATGGGTGCAGCCGAAAAAAAGCGTATTATCGACCACGCGGTCGCAAAAGGTGGTCATTTCGTAGCGAAGGGGGCGAAGGTCTGGGCGGCGACGGAGAAGGTTGTACATGTCCCGTTCCCCATCGGCTTTCGCTGCTTCCGCGTAGTTTTTGAAGACGAAGTATTCAATACGCATCAGTGCGACCGCCTTTCAATAAATGCCGGGGAAACCGGCAACGCCTGAGAATACGAATAACCGCAGGCGCGGCGGAAGCAAGGACAAAGTACGGGAAATCCATGATGAGCGACCGCGCCCCCCCCCAAAAACCAGCCCGCCGCGGCAACTGGAGTGCCAAGGCACACCTGCGACAATCGCAGACACTCCAACACCACGGCGAGCCGGCAAACTACGGTCGCACACTACAATCCAGCGAGGGAGAAACAATAGACAACACCAAGGGGCGAGAAACCCCAAGTCCCCCGCTGCCTACAAGACGGAAAGCTTACGTCAGCTCAGGTTCTTGCTCACCATCTTGGCGAGGTCGAACATGGAGCACTTGCTCTTGCCGACGACCTTGGCGAGAACGTCGTCACAGTTGATGTTGCGCCTGTTGACCTTGTCCTGCAAGCCCTTTCTCTTGATGTAGTCCCAGATTTTCTTGACGGCCTGTGTCCTGGGCAGCGGTTTGTCGCCAACGATGGCGGCAAGTGCTGCGCTGGGCTTCAGCGCCTTCATGAACGCCGGGTTGGGCTTACGCTTACTCTTCGCTTTCTTCTTGGCCATTCCATTTCTCCTTTAAAAAGTTTTTCCAAAACAAGTCCGGTACTGCCTTCCATGGCTGGGAGTATACCGGGGCGTCCGGGGAAGTCAATAGATGTTCAAGGGATGGAACAAGAATCCGTTTTGCCCGGAGGCACATCCAGTGCAGCGCCGGGCAGCAGGAAAGGTATCCCTATAAGGCATTACGCTGGCAGTCGCCGCAGGCAGCCGCCAAATCGATGGCAAGGCGCGCCACTTCAAAAGCGGCCATCGGCCTGCCAAGCCGCTTCGCGTTGCGCCTGATGTTTTCGAGGCGTGTACGGTCACGGATGAGCGCTTCGAGCTTATGCGCGGCGGTAGCCACGTTGTTGATTTTTACGGCGGCGCCGTTTTCCAGCAGGAAGTCGCTGTTGCGGCTTTCCTGCCCCGGTATGGGGTTGACGACAGCCAGAGCGGCTCCACAGGCGAGCACTTCCGAAACTGTCAGGCCGCCGGGCTTGGAGACAACGATATCCGCCGCCGCCATAAGTTCGTGTATCCGGGATGTAAAGCCGATTACTTTTACCTTGTGGCGATGCGGCGGTTTTACGGCTTCAAGGCTGCGTTTTGCCTTTTCGTTGCGCCCGGCAACGACAACGAGTTCAATCGGAGTTTCGATGGAAAGCAGGGCGTTGAACATGGCTTCGACGGGGCCGAGACCGAAGCCGCCCGCGAGCTGAAGAACGACCGGCCTGTCGCCGGCGATTTCCTGGAAAGCCATGCAGGCGGCGCGGTCGAGCGGTTTGCTGAAGACCGGATGTATTGGGACGCCAGTCGCTTTTATCCTTTCTCCTGAAACGCCGAAGCAGCGCAGGTGCAATGCGCCTTCTTCGTTTTCCGTAAAGTAGTATTCGCAAGGCTCGGCCATCCATATTCTGTGAGTATCGAAATCGGTGGTGATGATGCAGTGCGGAACGGTGAACTTTCCACTGCGGCGCAACGCTGCGGTAATTTCCGCCGAGAGGTAGTGGGTGTGGATTATGACATCCCAGGCTTCTTCGTGGAGCAGCTTAATGAAACGCCTCATATTGATACGCTCGAACAGGATGCGGGTCTGGTCGCCGAACGACGGAGCGTGTTTTCTCGGCCTGTCCATGTAATCATACAGGGCGCCGAAAAGTGCAGGCGCCCTGTTTACGAGGAGAAAATAGCCGGTGCGGTACAACATGCGGAAAAAGGAATTGGAATAAGCAAGGACATCCACGTTTTTCACGATGACGTCCGGGGCAATTTCCTTTATGGCAAGTTCGACGGCTTCGGCGGCGCGCAGATGGCCGCCGCCCACGGAAGCGGAAAGTATGAGTACGCGGGAGGGCATTGCTCCCCTACTCTTTTCCAGTTTCAGCCACAGCAGGCACCAAGCGGCTTTTCAGCGCTTTGACATCCACGCTTCGAACGTATTCCTGGATATCTTTCCAGACTTTGTGGAAACCATACCCGCCATCAAGCATCTCCTTCATGGCGTCATCCCGGCTCCACCCCTGGACGACCATCCGATAAATGGCGACCATCATGCCGGTCCTGTCGGCACCGTGCTGGCAATGAACGAAATACGGGGCGCCGTCGGGGTCGGTCACCGTGCGCAGGAAGCTCACCACCTCGTTTTCATCAGGCTTCCAGGGATTAAAACGGATGTGCACGTATGCCATGTCGATGTCGCTGATTTCGTCGCGGTCGGAATGCAGGTTTCTGAGGTTAACGACAGTTTTAACACCCATCTTCTTGAGGGTGTTGATACCTTCGGAAGACGGCTGCGCACCGCGGTAAAGCGTTTCGGAAACGCGGAAGAAGTTGGAAAGGCCTTTGCCTTCCAATGGGGCCGCCCATGATGGGTCGCGCTCAACAACGGTAACGGTTGGCGGTTTATCCCCGCCGCGGCAACAGGCAAGGCCGGCTGACCCCAGGACGAGAAAAAGAATGACGCCGTATCTCATTCGGCCATCTCCCGTGTGAAGTTTATACATGCGGCAGAACGCCGTCTAACGCATTTATATATTTTTCGGCAAGAACGGCCCTGTCAAAACGTTCAAGCGCGTATTTTCTGCCTGCGCCGCCCATGTCCTGCAGGGCGCCGCCGATGGAAGAAAGCCTGCGCACGGCATCGGCCATCGCCACCGCGTTGCCGGGAGGAACAAACACGCCCGCCCCGGAAGCTTCGACGATTTTCCTGGCCTCCCCGTCAACGGCCAGCAGCAGCGGCTTCCCCATCGCCATGACTTCGAACATCTTGGCGGGAATAAGCTCGCGAAAGAACGAATTTTCACGAACCACGGCCAGGCCAACGTCGCAGGCGGCATAAAACCGCGGAATACGGTCGTGGGGCTGCTGGTCGATGAAGCGGACGTTGGGCAGGCGCCACTGCGCCGCAAGATTTTTCAAGCGAGGTTTTTCGACGCCTTCACCCACAAATACGAAAAGAAACTGCGAATCCGAAGCAAGCTCTTTAGCCGCACACAAAACCGTATCCAAGCCATGCGCCATGCCAAGATTGCCGACGTGCAAGACCACAAACCTGTCATCCCACCCGAATTCACGGCGCGCCCCGCCATCTCCATTTACCGGCGTGAAAAGCTTTGCGTCAACGCCGTTCGGCACGACATGTATGCGTTCTGGCGGAACATCGTAAAGCTCGTGTATCCGCCTGCGGTAGCCGTCGCCGACGGTAACTATGAGGTGCGAGCGGGAATACAGGAAGCGTGCAACGCCTTTGAGGGTGCGTATCAAGAAGTTGTCTCCCATGGCTTCGACGGCGAGAACGGCTTCCGGCCAGATATCGCGCACTTCAAAAACGAAAGGCACACGCAGCGAGCGCGCGATGTGATAGCCGGCACACGCGCATAGAAGCTGCGGCGACGTCGCAATGACGACGTCGGGACGGAAAGCTCGGACGCGGCCTCCCCCGAAAAGCACCGCGGACGCCATGAACGAGGCATAGGAAACCATGCGCTTCGCCACCCCGCGGTTGGGGACGGCGTAAAGCCACGTCCGGAAAACGTCGATGTCGTCGATGGTTTCACGGCGGAAGAGGACGCCGCGGTCGGATTCGGCCAGTACGCCGCTCGGATGATTGGCGAAAGCGGTCAGCACGGACACCTCGTGCCCAAGGCGCACCCATTCACGGGAGAGTTCATAAACCCGTGAAGCCGGGACGCAGACTTCCGGAGGAAAATACTGTGACACATAAAGTATGCGCATTAAGCCGCTCGCAATCCCCGTAATCGCCAAAAACAGGCTGACTTGTATATACTATGAAATGCCCCCGTGTCAAGCGGCTTTACCGCCTTCCGTCCACCGGAATGAATCCCGGCGGAGATGCATGTCACGGCGGCGCCACGCCCGTGCTAATCGTCAAAACTGTATGCGCGCCGCAAGCTCGAACCTGCCGCCGGAACGCTTTTCCCCCTCCGTGTATTCGTAATTCCTTATCCATTCACGCATGTAAGACGCAGCCACGGACGTTTCAGCGGAAGGGCGCCACTCCGCCCCCAGCGACAACTGGAACCGTTCTTCCGGAAACGGCTCGTACAGCTCCCGCACTTCCGCGTCCGCCGCCAGCCACAGCCTTGCATTTTCACCCGCGCGGCATCCGAGTTCGAGATACCAGTCCCGGGCGTCCGTGCCGGCGTGGTGCCCGATGATATGTCCCTTGTACGTATAGCCGCTGCGGTATATGCCATGAGTGTACCACACCCGTTTATTTCCCTGGTGGCCGCCCATATAGGTGTCCGCGTATTCGAGCCGCAGGTCAAGGCGCCCCCCGGGGCCTATAGCCGGGAAATAAAGACCGGCAATCAGTGCAGGTCTTGTGAAATACGCGGGGTCGGTGTGGTCCTCCCCGCCGAACTCCCCGTAAAACTCGAACGGCGCCGTCGGATGCGGCACCCGATACCTCCAATAGGCCGAGGCGAGTTGGTTCCCTGGACCGTCCGGTTCATTTTCACCTATCGCCAGCAGCAAGTCCCATAGGGTTTTCCAGGTAACGTCTCTTCCTTCGCCGCCGAACATAATCGTTCTGTGCAACCCGATTTCCAGGTTCTGCGTCGGTTTTGCGGTCAATCTCATGCCCATGAGGTACGGTTCGGGAACAAAACGCTCCTTTTCAAGCCGCGTGATGAACATTTCAGCGGTTATGAGGCCGAGCTTGGAGAAAACGCCGGGCAGCATGAACGGGTCTTCGGCGGCGATGCGCAGGAGGTCGAAAGGAGGGGCATTGTTGGAAAGCAGCAGGGAACCGTGCCTGCCCGGCCCCCACCACAGGGACTGGCGGCCGATTTCGGTGAACCAGCGCCCGCGCGTGATTTTCAGGCTGGCTTCTTCAAACCTGCTGGAGACGTCGGCTGGGGCGTCGCCCTTCCCTTCGAGCCAGTGCAATTCCCAGCGGAGGCGCCCGGAAAAAGGCGCTTTCTGGAAATCCAGCGAAAAGCCGGTGTGGATGTTGGCGCCTTCCGCGTATGGCCTGCCGGCACGGTTTTCAGGTGGAGAAGCACTGTTGATTACAGTGTATGCAAGGTATGCGTCATGGGCCGGCCTGAAATAGTTCATCGCGGTTCCGGCTTCGAGTTCCGCTGTTTCAAAGGCGAATTCCCGGCGCAGGCGGTCGAGCAGTCCGGCAAAACGGCCATCCCCGCGCTGCTCCGCGATGCCTTGCGCTTCAAGCACGAGCCGTGCAGCCTTGCGCCTCGAAAACGGCCTCAGTCCCAGGTGGCCCGTGTCGATGAGACCGGCGGCTTCGAGCGTATCTATGGCGGGGTAGACCCAGGAATCGAGCGGGATATTGACGGCGGCGAACAGCGTACTGCTCATCACCGCCGCTCCAAGCAGCAGGGCCGCCGCAGGTTTTCGGAGTTTTGGCAGCTCTTCCATAAGCCCTCTCGGAAATACCGGCGCGCCCGTACCGCCGTCGCCGGCGAATATGCCGCAACGGCGCCTTGTAGCGAAACTTCGGCGGCAAGGCATCGGCAGCACCGCTCTAATGGCCGCCGCGGCACGACAGTACGGTCCACGCCGTCTTCAGCATCACAGTCAAATCCAGGACAAGGGAACGGTTGGAGATGTAAAAAACGTCCACGAGGGTCTGTTCTTCGAAGGCGCCTTCGCTCTTGCCGTATACCTGCCAGAGGCCGGTTATGCCCGGGCGGGCGTTGAGCCGCGCCTTGTGGCATTCGTGATAAAGCTCGACTTCGTAAGGGAGCGGCGGTCTCGGTCCGACCACCGCCATTCTGCCGGATAGGACGTGGATGAATTGAGGTATTTCATCAAGGCCGCTTTTGCGAAGAAACCGCCCTATCCACGTCACGCGGTCGGCGTTGGGCATGGCGGTCATCGGCTTTCCTGCGGCAATGGCCTGCACGAACTGCCGATGGGCGGCGTCCGTAGTGCAGGGTTTCATCGTCCGGAACTTGAGAAACCTGAAAAGTGCGCCGTTTTCACCGACGCGCTCCTGCACAAACAACGGAGAAGCGCCGTCGAGTGACACAAGAAGCGCAATAAACGCCCAGAGCGGCGCGCCGACAAGAAGAACGGTGGCGGCAAGGATTACTTCAAGCACGCGGACGGCGAGGGCATCGGCGCGAGTGCGACGAGCGTTTCCGAACCGTATTTCCACTGCTCCGCCGCGTGCCCGCCTGCGGCCTGGAAGACGTGTAAATATGGGAGGCAGCTCGTGCAGGGCCACCCAGGAACCTTCCCCGCTATCCCAGCCCCCGGTCACGGTTTCAATTATGCGCTCGCAGAAGAAGGTCATGGCTTCACGGGTACGCCGTGTTCCTGAAGGTGCCGTTTCACCTGCCGCACGGTGAACTTGCCGAAATGAAAAACGGACGCGGCAAGCACCGCGGACGCCTTGGCATCCTTCACGGCCCGGACAAAGTGGTCAAGCTCTCCGCAGCCTCCGGACGCCGTCACGGGTATCGAGACGGCATCCGCCACCGCGCGCGTCATGGGGATGTCGTACCCCGCCTCAGTACCGTCGGCGTCCCTGCTGGTAAGCAGTATCTCGCCCGCCCCGGCCCGTTCGACTTCCCCGGCCCATTCGACCGCGTCCAGGCCGGTGCGCCCGTTCCCCCCGTTCACGAGCACTTCATACCTGCCGTCAAGGGACTGGCCGTCTATGGCGACGACTATCATCCTTCCTCCGAATTTTCCGGCGGCTTCTTTGACAAGTCGTGGATTGCGAACTGCGGCGGAGTTCACGGAAACCTTGTCCGCTCCGATGGCGAAAAGTTCCTCCATATCGTCCAGCGAAGAGATGCCGCCGCCGACGGCAAAGGGAACGGTGACTGCTTCTGCTACGCGTTTCACCCAGTCAAGGCGGGTTCTGCGGTTCTCGACGGTTGCGGCGATATCGAGGAAAACGATTTCGTCGGCGCCCTGCTCGGAATAGGCCGCCGCTGCTTCCACTGGATCGCTGGCATCGCGCAGATTGACGAATTTCACACCCTTCACAACCCGCCCATCCTTGATGTCAAGGCACGGAATTACCCGCACATAATCCATCGCAAACCCTTTCCATATATGCACGAATCCTATCGAGCCGGTTTCACTCCAGCACGCTGCGCTCACCGAACAGCGTCAATGCTTCTTCCAGTTTCGTGAGCGGTTTTGCGGCGTTCCTGACGCGAAACTCCCGCCCCTCTTCTTTGAAGTCCCGTATTTTACGGCGTATGTATTCCCGCCCTGCGAGGAGAGCCTTGTGCGCATCGCTTTCACGTTCCGTACCCTTCAGCGAAACAAAGTAGTCGACTGCTTCGACAAAATGCGCAGGAAGAAACTCCACGTTAAAGCTCACCAGCGTTTTTCTGTGAAACTCCCAGATATTCACTTCATGGCCGTGTCCGCTGGCTATCAGCATGTGAAAGGCGTTGGCACGGAGGTACATATCGTCTTCTTCCAACCACCGATGCAACATCGGGCGTATTTCATCGAAAAAGCCCTTCACCAACACTTCAGCAACCTTCTCCTGGTGGTCGCTCCAACTATGCAACTCCGCAACATCGTCAATTGGGCCGACGGCTGCCGCCGCCACCAGTTCCGCCCATCCCGGCTCCTGCATGACGTGCGTAAAATAATCGACTGCTTCGGCGCTTGCTTTTCTATACGTCCAGGTGAGCTGCGTCAAATTCTTGAACTGATAACGGAATTCTTCCTCAGGCGCAATAGTTCCGGCCTCCTTTAAC
>OMKS01002436.1_pt1 | contig 15545 bp, 11 predicted proteins | sample 1674721 | NCBI WGS metagenome assembly OMKS01 (sample SAMN06264996, study PRJEB25208) | sediment metagenome | isolation source: hot spring sediment | place: USA: California | collected 2014-09-02
TGTGTTTAAAATAGTAATGTTAAATTAAACATTAATTATCAAAAAGTCAAGAGCTTTTTCAATTTTGAGATAATTTTTGTTACGTTGAAAATTAGGAGAGTTTATGCAAAATTCATCTACAATCTGGAAATACGGCAATGACATCAATACTGACATGTTATTTCCCGGCAAATACACTTACACCTGCAGCACCGCAGAAGAAATCAAACCGCATCTGTTGGAAGACCTCGATCCGAACTTTGCTAAAAATGTGAAACCCGGCGACATCATCTTCGCCGGAACGAATTTTGGCTGCGGTAGCTCTCGCGAGCAGCCGGCATTGGGATTGCGCGCCGTGGGTATCAAAGCGATTGTGGCGAAAAGTTTCGCGCGGATATTTTACCGTGCAGCCATTAATCAGGGCTTACTTTTGATTGAGTGTCCCGAAGCGGTCGATGCATACACCGAGGGCGCCAGCGTGGATTTAGACATTGAAAAAGGTGAAATTAAAATTGATGATAGCATCTTCCATTTTCCGACACTACCGCCGGAAATATTAGCGATACGGGATGCCGGGGGATTGCTGGAATATACTCGCCAAAAATTAGCGCAGTAAGACTAAAATTTTGGCAATCTTTTATTTTTCAATTCAGAAAATTGAAATAATGAACAGAACATAAAATGACAAAAAAAGAATTTTTCAAATCAGTCTGTAATGGCAAAATCGATGTACTTCAGCTTTTACTGGATTTGTTGTCAAAGTTGAAAATTGACTACTGTGTTATTGGTGGTTTGGCAGTGAATGCTTACACTGAACCAGTAGTTAGTCTCGATCTGGACATTGTCATTACAGCCGACAACATTGATAAGCTCTGTGATTCAGCAAGTGATTATTTTAAAATTGAACGTTTTGAACATAGCATTAATTTAAACAATAAAGATTCAGATCTTCGTATTCAAATACAAACTGACTCACGTTACCAGGATTTTATTGGCAGAGCAACTGTTTGCTCAATACTGGGATACGAAATGAAAGTAGCACACATCGAAGATGTTTTGAAAGGAAAAATTTGGGCATATTTAGATCAACAAAGAAGAAAAAGTAAACGCCAAAAAGATCTAGCGGATATAATCCGAATTATCGAATCTTTCCCATCGCTGACCAAAGAGTTGCCACCCGAAGTGATGAAAAAAATCGAAGCAGCATAATATTTTCGCATGGTTATTTTGGAATGATGTTTATTTAATTTAGCTTTTCTGGACAATTGAATTAAGATAAAACAAAAAATTCAGTAATTGATTGGATGGTTCTAATGAAAAAATTCTCCTTAAGTATTTTATTAACATTTCTAATTTACAATATGTTATATGCCCAGGATTCAGTCACTGTCACTTTCCGCCATTATCCGACACGGGATAACGTGGTGAGGGCATTCGTTCCGGGCACCTTCAACAATTGGGGACCTAACAGTAATGGTCAAATATCACCGGATGCGCCTTCTTTGATGACCGATGTGGACTCGCTCGGTTTTTATGTTAAATCCTTCAAATTCCAGGTAGGTCAGACTGCGCAATATAAATTCCACGAACATTACGATCAATCCGGATCAAGCTGGCAATGGTTCACCGACCCGTTGAATCCACGCATCAATGTTCATGACAACAACAATTCGATGCTCACTATCGAAAAGGTAATGATCTTTGAGATTTCTCCCAAAAATGAAACCATAATCAATAACAGCCGCCCGCAACTCACCGCCGGTGTTTTTTCAAGAGAGGATGATCCGATTTTATTAGATCAATCCACAATTTATTTAGATGACGTACTGCTTACGACATTCGAAGGGTATTATCTGGATGAACTTAACCTCTTATCGATCCAATTACCAGAATTGGCAAATGGAATCCACAAGCTGACCATTAATCTTTTTACTCAACAGGGAGAAAGTGTAAAAGATTCGACCAGCTTTACGGTTATTGCGGGCGAGATATTCTTTTTTACCCCGTCGTGTGACAGCGTTTTTGCTCCGGTTAAAACGATCCGCTGGCGGGTAAATATGGAATCCAGCACCCTAAATTCAGGAACGCTCAAACAACTCGACTTGTATCCGTTGACATTTAATCCATCTCCAAATACAGAGTTCTCTCAAAGTGTCAGTTTAATCCATGGCTGGAACCGATATCTGGTTTCGGTTACAGATGACCGTGGGATAACGACCGAATCTGATACGCTCAAATTATTCTACGTACCAGAACAAAAACCCGATCCTCGGATCGTTTTTGAACAAATAACCGACAAAATGAGCATGACGGCTGTTGCTAATGATCCACAGGGTGAACAGGTAAATTTTATCTGGTCCAATCAAGCCACCAATCCCTTTCAAATACAAGGGATCGATGGCGCTATTGATCAGACCATCGAATTCGACACACCCTCTGTCCCTGGCGATTATTCGTTTAAGCTTGAAGTAACTGACGCCAGTGGAAATATTAATTCAACAGTAAATTTTTTCACAGTTACTCCTGATTCAAATATTATCATTCCTTCAATAAAAACCGTGCCCCAATGGGTTAAAGACGCACAGATTTATTGCATTTTTTTCAAAGCATTTACTCCGGCAGGAATTATTTCATCAGCAATTGATAGTTTGCATCATATTAAAAACATGGGGTTCGATGTAGTTTGGGTATTACCGGTCATGGATGTCGAAGGAGACATCGATCAGGGAGCGAATGTTGGATACAACATAATTGATTTTTATAATGTCGATCCAAATTATGGTACAAACGAGGATTTCAAGCGATTTGTCAATTCAGCGCATGAATTGGGATTGCGGGTTATTCTGGACGTAACGCCAAACCATAGCAGCCGCTCGCATCCGATTGCACTGGATGTTCGCGCAAAAAAGAAATTTAGCCGCTATTATGAATTTTTTCAACACGAAGAAATTGCTCATAACACCAACGGCCTGGGACAATGTGTGTCTAGAGACGGAATAGTTTATTACTGCGGTTTTTCAGATGCGCTGTTGAATTGGAACTGGTCAGACGCAGAAGCGCGGCAGTATATGATCGATGTTTACACTCACTGGCTCCGGGAATATGACATCGACGGATTCAGATTTGATGTTTACTGGGGACCCCATCGTCGATATGGGAGACAGGACTTTGACAGGCCGCTCCGGTCAGCTTTGCGGGCTGCTAAGGCGGACATTATGCTGTTAGCTGAAACCCACGGAACTGGCGCCGGCACAGAGCTCATTTACGCCGATCAAAACGGCGGCGTTGATCTGGGATACGACTGGAGCCTGAAAGATGCCATCTGGAGCTACCCGTCGATCAATAATTTAAACAGCAGGCTCTACAACTCCGGCTATCGTCCGGGAGAAAATTCATTCTTTTTAAGGTTTTTGGAAAATCATGACGAAGATCGCGTCGTCTATCGCTATAACAGCATTGAAAAGACTATTCCTGTTTCTACGGCAATTTTTATGGCGACCGGTATTCCGCTGCTCTATCAGGGGCAGGAAATGGGCATGGGATATGGAATGAGCGGCAGTAAAGATTATCGCGCTCGGGCAACGATTAACTGGAAAAATCCTCCAGCGCGCGTCCTGGCACCCCATTATCATAAATTAGCCCAAATAAGGGCTCAATTTCCCGCTTTTCGACGTCAGTTTGAAGACACAAATCTGGACGGTTCCATTAACAGCAGCGATAAAAATGTGCAGCAACGGCTCAATGCTTCATCAACGGCAATCTATGCGTTCGCTCGACCCTATCCGGATCAAAATGGTATTGTGGTGATGAACTTTAGCAATCAATCCGGAGAATTTGAAGTCGATTTGAATCTGGATTACTGGGCAGAATTTTCTGAAATATTTTCGCCTGAAAAGCGATATTACCTCAATAATTTATACCAGGGAACATCGGAACAAAGAACAGGACCAGAGCTCGAAAAACTAAACATATACTTGAATCCATATCAGGTTGCTGTTTTTTCTTTAAGCCTGAACGAAGAATATTTAGATTTACCAGCTATTTTTGTTGATGTCCAAAAGCAACCGGTCAGGGAGAAACCAGATCATTATGAACTTTTTGATAATTACCCAAATCCATTCAACCCGACCACCATCATAGAATACCGAATAGCTGAAGCGTCAAAAACTGAACTGACGATCTACAACATACAGGGCCAAAAAATCAGAACGCTGGTAAATTCCGGCCAAAACGCCGGTCAATATCGGGTGGAATGGGATGGCTTGACCGACCAGGGAGTTCGAGCTGCAAGCGGGCTATATTTTTATAAACTCCAGGCGAAGGACTTTGTCGATTGCCGGAAGATGCTTTTATTGCGATAATTGTGATTTCAAACATGAGCGCACTGACTAACCACCCCATCCTTCAGGATTGGGCTGAATGAAATCGAGCTAAAACGCGGGCTTTAGCCCCTTTTTAGAGTAAACTCAAACATTGATTTTGATTTTCAGAGAAAAAAATGTGCCGAATGATTTTTGCAAAAGGCGAATTTAATGTCAGCCGATTAATTGATGATATAATTTTGATCGCAGCGGATCAAAATGAGCGCCATGAGGAAAATGAAAAAATCCAATTCAAACATGCTGACGGTTGGGGATTGGTTTACTTTGAGGATGATCAACTAAAAATATTTCGTTCGATTAAACCCATCTTTGAAGACGCACAAATTGATCAATTCCGAAAGCTCAAGACTCGATTTATCATTTTACACGCGCGCTATGGTACAAGAGGTAATGCAAATATCAACAACGTTCACCCGTTTGAATATAAAAACGGCGAGCAACATTATGTTTTTTTTCACAACGGAACCGTACGTGATAATCTTAAATATGACCCGAAATTCCAACCGCAGGGAGAAACCGATTCCGAACGGTTCTTCTTTTATCTGTTATCCGGCTTAAACGAACCGATAACTTCTGATCATGTCCACGAAAAGCTGTCCCGGCTTAACGACTTTAGCGGCGCAAATTTTATTCTTACAACTGGTAAGCAAACTATCGTCACCAGTTGGTATTGTTTGAACCCTTTATATTATACAATGAAAAAAATGGAGAACGACTCGACATTGATAATATCTTCAGAAATTTTGCCCCAATACCAGGATAAAAGCTGGAAAAAGCTAAACAATCACGAAATATTTTCCGTAAGAACGAGTTGAATTATCAGCTATCAGTTAGTGTTAAATTCAAATTAATTCAGGAGAACAATCAGAGGACAGATAATTATGCGAAACTCAAAAAATCTTATCACGAAATTTTTGCTTCTTTTATTTTTACCCTGCTGGGCGACTGAAAATTATCAACCAGCCAAAGGCTATCACGATTATGACGCTTTAAGTAAATCGCTGAAAATGCTGGCAAAGAAAAACAGCAGTATCACTCGGCTGATTTCCATAGGCAAAACTCTGCAAAAAAGGGATATTTGGGCAATGCAAATATCCGGTACTGAAGGGAAAGCTGCCGGAGAAAAACAGGCGCTGCTCATTTGTGGAAATTTGGAGGGCGATCATGTCGTCGGCAGCGAAGTCGCATTAGGCATTATTGAACAGTTGATTACCGGCTATGGCGAGGACGCCGAGATTACGCGAATCCTAAACAAGCGAACATTTTATATCATTCCCCGTCTTAATCCGGACGGCGCTGAACTGTTTTTCAAAAAACCGCTCCACGAATATTCCGGCAACCTGCGCCCCCGCGATGATGATTACGACTGGGAGATCGATGAAGACGGTCCGGAAGATTTAAACTCCGATGGTTTGATTACTTTAATGCGCGTCAAAGATAAAGCGGGCGATTGGTACATCGACTCAAAAAATCCGCGGTTGATGCGAAAAAAAGAGAAGAATACGCCACTGGACAGTTTGTACCAGCTTTACCCGGAAGGCATCGACAATGATGGGGATGGATTGTATAATGAAGATGGCGTCGGTGGATTTAACATCAATCGAAACTTCCCCCATAATTTTGGCTATCAGATCAAAGGCTATCAGGTTTATCCGGCTTCAGAAATTGAGACCAGAGCCGTAATCGATTTCATGAATCGGTACGATCCGGCAGAGGAAACGGCTCCCCATAAAAACATTTGTGCTGTTTTGATTTTTTCAAAATACGACAACCTCGCCGTGTCTCCTGGAATAGAATGTGGGGAAGCGACATTTCCGGAGTTCAAGTCTAAGGAAATTGTGTCTTCAGCCACAAGTTTTCGTTTTGACCGCCGCAGAATGGGCGCCGAACAACAGCAAGCCGGCCGGGCTAAGGACCCACAGCCCAGAAAAACCGATGATGATGACATGTTTTTGTTTCAAACTGTCAGCGATCAATACAAAAAAATTACCGGCATCGTCCATGCTGTTTCTGAAAAACCGGTCGGATCGATGCTTGAGTGGGGTTATTTTCAGTACGGCGTTCCATCTTTTTCAGCCAATCTCTGGTCTTTGAGAAAGGAGAAAGAAGACGGAGCTGCTGACACCGTTTCAAAAAAACCGGAATCACCCGAAGAAAACCTTCCGCAGCGCAGATCCATTCAAAGAGAAAACATGAGCCGTCGCTTTTCCGGTATGGGCGCTGGCGCTCCGGCAAAAGCAGAAGCTGAAAACACCGATCAACAATGGCTCAGATGGATCGATGAGCACAATGCCGGCGTCGGATTTGTCAACTGGCAAAGCTATCAACACAAACAGTTGGGGGAAGTTGAAATTGGAGGCTTTTACCCCTATCTTCGCGTCAATCCGTCGATTGAGCTCGTCGATTCGCTGGTCCGAAGCCATACAAAATTTGCCCTGTACCTGGCAAGTCAATTCGCTGAAATTTCGATGGACAAGCCAGTAGTCGAGAAAATGTCGTCAAACCTTTACCGGTTGAAAATCAAAATTCATAATAGCGGTATACTTCCCTACGCATCAGCCATGGGAATAAAATCACGCAACATTTCTCCGATTGTGATGCAAATAAAATTTGAAAATGATGAAGAGATGAAATTGTTCGGGGGCAACAAACGCATCGATATTATGAAATTTGACGCTGGTGCGGAAAGAGAATTTGAATGGATAATTATTTCTCCGCCGAACAGGACGGTTGATGTGAGGCTCTGGGCGCGAAACGGCGGCGGCACAACCACCAAGAAAGTGGCGCTGAAATGATGAACTGCTCATCCTAATCCCTGAAATCAATGAGAACGTAACCGGAGGCTTTTTAAAGATGAAAACACTGGCGATAAAAAAATATTTGATCTGCTATTTTGTAACTGTGACGGTTTTCAGTTTTGGCGCACAGTTGTTGGCTCAGGACTATTTACCACGAACCTGGAAATCCCGGAAAGTGGATTTGGCATTTAATCGATATTACGATTGGCGGGAAATGGAAGCCGCGCTTCGGCAATTAGAACAGGCATATCCCAAATTTCTAAAATTAAAATCCATTGGAAAATCTTATGGTGGCAGAGAGCTGTGGTACATTACAATTAACAACCCGGACACCGGTGCTGAAATGGACAAAGCTGCCATGTATATTGACGCTAACATTCATGGGAATGAGGTACAGGGAGGAGAGGTTTGTCTTTATACAATATGGTATTTGATGGAAAACTATGCCTACAACGCCCATATCAAGAAACTGGTGGATGAACGCGTATTCTATATTTTTCCATCAGTCAACCCCGATGGAAGAGATTACTGGCTGCACAAAGGCGGCTCTGCCCGAACGAGCCAATTTCCTTATGATGACGACAATGACGGTTTATACGATGAAGACCCTGCCGAAGACCTGGATGGTGACGGCGAAATTGGCGCTATGTTCATTAAAGTGAAGCCGGGAGAGGGAACGCATCGATTGGCAGACAGCGGTGACCATCTGGTTCCAATTAAAAAGAACATTGAGGGAAAGCCTGATGAACTGGGAGACTACAAATTCGTTGGAACCGAGGGTATTGACAACGACGGCGACGGCAGGATCAATGAAGATCAACCCGGTGGAATTGACCCCAATCGGGATTTTGGCAGCATGTGGCAGCCAAAGGGAATTCAGCGCGGGGCAGGTGATTATCCGTTTTGTTGGGTGGAATCACAGCATACCAGAGATTTTCTCTACGCGCATCCGAACATCGCTGGTGTGCAGGCGTTTCACAATTCCGGCGGTATGATCCTTCGAGGTCCCGGCGCACAATTGCGGGGGGAATACAAACAGGCAGACCTGTCGGTTTACGATGCCATCGGCAAGGACGGCGAAAAAATTATTGAGGGTTACCGTTATATTGTTGTCTGGAGCGGTTTGTACACGGTCTGGGGTGGCTTTTTTGATTTTACCCATGACCTGCTGGGAATTTACTCTTTTTCAAATGAGCTCTGGCGTTCCCGCGCCGACCTAGATCAAGATGGTAAGATTACTGATGAAGAACGCGATTTTTTTACAAAGTTTGTCGACCTGGAAAATACTTATGTGCCGATGCACGAAATTGATCACCCCCAACTGGGAAAAGTGATTATTGACCGTGATGTAACCAAACTCAGCGGCAGAGTACCGCCCTCCTGGCTGTTGGAAGAGCTCTGTCATCGCAATATGGCTTTCTGTCTGTATCATGCCTATAATATGCCAATGCCCAGCATTAAAAAATTGGAAGCTGAAAAAATTTCCGGATCGCTATTCAGATTAAAAATCACCCTTTATAACGAAAGAATCATGCCCACCATGTCCGCCGCTGCCATCGAGAACAAAGTACAACGCCCCGATATTTTATCGATTGACGGACCTGTTAAAGCGCTGGCAGCCGGGCGAAATAAGAGTTACGGCCTTTCCCAGGTTCCCGAGCGTTATCGGCGCTATTTTTTACGCACCGAAGATAGCGACGTGGATTATATCGATCAAAAGGATTTGAAAAACCTGCGGCTGACACATGGTATACCCGGCAAAGCAGAAATCCAATACGAATTCCTGATCGAAGGTAAGGGAAACGTCACCGTGACACTGGATTGCCAAAAAGGTGGAACCGACTCCCAAAAAATTACCATCCAATAACATGTCCTAAATTGCCCCGGGACTTTGCCGGGGCAATTTCATTTTTTGCAAAACCACAATATCTGAAAGAAGCTGTTTAATTCGATTTTTTTCTTGACATTTTAGATTCATTCAATTATATTGATGTGTAATCGCAATATCTCTGAAGAATCATCTTTCAAATGATAAAGAGGATTTCGCAGCCCTGTTAATTACTTTAATTTTGTTATCCGAGTCGCATAACATCATTTATTATTTCCATAAAATAGAAGTTAATTTTAGTTTTTAAAATTATTTACACAAAATGTTACATTTTATGTTATGCGACTTGATATGTCGTCTATAACAGCATATGAGACTAATTCATTATTATGTTCGAGAGATGTCCAAAATGTCAGATTGGAACGATGCGGGCAATAGATATTGATAAGGCTTCAAAGCTGCGAAATTGGCAAGCTTATATCGGCTGTTCATAGAAATTAGTGCTATTAAAATGGTTCATAACATACCATAGCGGCATCAATCGTGCAACCTTTGCATTGAGCGGATGCGAAAGGTTTGTGCAAAACAGTAAAATCATGCAACAAATCAAAATCAAACTGAAGGACAAGTCTGTCTGTTTTGTCTTTCGCACCGCTCATGCTTTTGTTACACCTTCTCCCCCTCTTCCGCCTCCCGCTCCGACTCCGTCCGCCGTTGCTGTTTCGGTTCTTTCATCTGTTTCAATATTTCTTTTGCCTCATCACCGGTCAGAATCTGGCGGTCTTTCCACCAGATGCCATCTGCAATAATCCGGTTGAGTTCCTGATCCGCAAGTTGATTAAATTCTTTATCCGCCATCTTTGTTTGAATCCGATAAAATACCCGGCTGACCTTTTTGACATTTTCCAAAGCATCTTGTTTTAAATAGTAAAACAGCACCTGATTGAGCAGCCGGATCGCGGGTCTGAATTCTTTCTTTTCATACAACGCCACACCCAAATTGCCGTAAGTTTGCGCCAACAAATCAAGCTCACTATCTTCTGCCGCATATTTGATCGCTTTTTCCAGCGCATCCACTGCCAGATCATTTTCGCCCAACTCCTGATATGCGATTCCCAAATTGATGAAAATTTTCTGTACATCACTTGTGCTCAAATGATCCCTCAACTGTAACGCTTTCTGGTAATATTCGATTGTCGCGCCCCATTCTCTTTTTGCCTGACACACCATGCCCAAATTTTTGTAAGTTTGCGCTAATCCCTTTTGGTCGTCATTCTTTTCTTTTTCATTGAGTGAATGCTGATGATAGGTGTAGGCATCTTCCCAGTTTTCATTTTGTTGATAAATCAAAGCAAGATTATTGTGCGCCTGGGCGAGGCTTCTGCTGTCTCCGATTTTCGTTAACTCAACGATTGATTTCAGGTAGTGCTCGATTGCTTTTTCAGTTTCTTCCATTTCCTGATAAATCAACGCCAGATTATTGTAAGTATGGGCAATTCCCCTAATATCTTCGATTTGTCTAGTGATTTTATTAGAAAAGATGATATTTTTTTTAAAAAATTTGTAGTACCTTAGCAATATCAAACTTAAACAGTTAAAATTGAGCGCCAGCAATAAAAATCCCAAACCGCAAGCAACTCCTTTTTCTCTGAAACCTACAGCTTACCAATCACCCCAAACCATTATCCATAACACAATAAACCGATTTCGCTCCAACATACTACTGAATAACTATCAAAATCAACTCTCACCCCAAAAAAAGTGAATTATTTTGTTGATTTCTTCATCTTAAGCGATTATATTTAGTGTTTTATTATTCTTTCGTCAAACGGATGAAAAAATGAAAACATTTCGACCATTGTTTCGACTGAAAAAATACTTTATCCGCTACAAACGGGACATTTTTTGGGGGATCATTCTGGTAATTTTTTCCAATGTTCTGTATTCGATTCTGCCGAAAATATTGCAGTACACAATCGATCAAATGGAGAACGGAATTCCCATTGAGAAAATCGTTTTGTTTGCCGCACTGTTTGTGACGGTTACTGTGATACATTCGGGATTACGCTTTTTCATGCGACAAAAACTCATCGGGATGGCTCGTAAGATTGAATATCAACTGCGAAACGATTACTTTCATCATTTACAGCAAATGTCGCTCAACTTTTTCACGAAACATCGCACCGGAGATTTAATGGCGCTGGCAACCAATGATATCCCGTCAGTATCAATGACCATCGGACGCGGCTTGATGTTTTTGTTGAGCAATATCATTGTGTTTATCGTGGTTTTGACCCTGATGATGCGAACCAATCTTGCGCTGACACTAATTTCGCTGATTCCTTTTTCGCTGGCGTTTTTAGTTGTATTAAAGAGCATGAAGTTTTTTATACGCACCTTCGAGCGGATACAATCGCAGTTCGCCGACCTTTCATCGAAAGCTCAGGAAAATATTTCCGGTGTGCGGGTGATCAAGGCTTATGTTCAGGAAGAAAATGAGATTGAAAGCTTCCGACAGCTAAATCGAAAATATCTTCACGAGAATCTTAAACTGGCACTGGCGCGAGGAGTGGTCTGGTCCTCGATGGATGTGTTGTTCGGGCTTTCTTTTGTAATTTTGATCTGGCTCGGTGGATTGGCGGTTATTCGCGATCAAATCACACTAGGCGAGTTTGTGGCTTTTACTGTTTGGCTTGGCATGCTCAGTTGGCCTGTTATTTCATTCGGCTGGATCATCAATTTAGTGCAGCGAGCTTCAGCCTCGATGACCCGGATCAATCGCGTTATGGATATTGAACCGGAAATTCAGGATACGGAAAGCTGCGATCAATCCATCTGTCATATTTCAGGGCATATTCAATTCATCAATGTTGCTGTTGCCTACGAAGATTTGATGGTCCTGGAAAACATTTCGTTTGAGATCGCTATCGGAAAGACGCTCGCAATCATCGGTCCCACCGGCAGCGGCAAAACCTCGTTGATTCGGCTTATTCCCAGACTGATCGATGCTAAAGCCGGGCAGATTTTAATAGACGGTCACGATATCCGATCCATTCCGCTACAGGTGTTGCGTCGTCATATCGGTTTTGTGCCGCAGGAGACTTTTCTCTTTTCCGAAACTATCGCCGAGAATATTTCCTTCGGTGAAAACGATGCAAAATTTGAGGAGATCGGCCGGGTTGCGCGACTTTCGACCATCCATGAAGATTTGCTCACCTTCCCGGATCAATACCAGACACTCATCGGAGAACGCGGTGTCAATTTGTCGGGCGGGCAAAAACAGCGCGCCGCCATATCGCGAGCCTTATTGCGGCAGCCCAATATTTTGATTTTGGACGACGCACTCTCCGCCGTGGACACTTACACCGAGGAAAAAATTCTCAACAGCTTGCGGGTTCAAAACCCAAATCAGACTAAAATTATAATCTCCCATCGCATTTCATCGGTTAAACATGCCGATCTGATTTTGTTTCTAAAAAATGGAGCCGTTGTGGAACGGGGAAATCACAGAACACTCATGGCTGAAAAAGGGTTATACGCTGAGCTTTATCAGCAGCAACGCCTGGAGCAGGCGTTAGATGAGTTGTAATTTTTATTTTAAATTAAATAACAAACAGGGTTGATCTTGTTGAATCAGTACCACGAAGAAGAAAAACTGAAAAAAGCTTACGACAGCCGATTGTTTAAGCGGTTGTTAATCTATATGAAACCTTACGTCTGGCTGGCTGCTGTAGGAGTGTTGTTGCTTTTGCTTTCCACCGGTCTTGAGTTGGTCGGTCCTTATCTGATCAAAATGGCAATCGACCATCATATCATTACAAAAATTAGTCAGGGATTGGCATCGATTGCCTTGCTTTATCTGGCTTCTTTAATTTTGCGATACCTGGTGCAGGTGGCATTAGCCTATTTGATGCAGTGGATCGGGCAAAAAGTTATCTTTGACATTCGAATGAAGATTTTTAAACATCTGCAACAGCTATCACTTTCCTTCTTTGATAAAACACCGGTTGGACGATTGGTCACCCGTTTGACCTCTGATGTCGAGACCTTAAACGAGTGGTTTTCAGCGGGTATTGTATCGATTTTTGGCGACTTTTTTCTGTTGTCCGGCATTGTGATAGTGATGCTCAAAACGCAATGGAAATTAGCGCTGGTCACTTTTTCCATACTCCCGGTGTTGATTATTATCACTATGTATTTTCGCTTGCGGCTTCGCGCCGCCTATCGAGATATTCGCACCCGGATTGCTAAAATTAACTCATACTTGCAGGAGAACGTTTCCGGCATGTCTGTAGTTCAGATATTCAACCGGGAAAAAGTAAACTTCAAAAAATTTGACGAACTGAACGAACAACATCTCGAAGCGCACCTCCGTTCAATTTTTTATTACTCCATTTTTCTGCCATCGATTGACATAATCGAATCGATTGCATTGGCGTTGATTCTTTGGTATGGAGGAGTCCAATATTATGCGGATGAAGTTACCTTTGGGGTTTTAGTACTCTTTATTCAATATTCACAGCGTTTCTTTCGTCCCATTTCTGATTTGACCGATAAGTACAATATTCTGCAATCTGCCATGGCTTCGTCGGAACGAATTTTTTTGTTATTAGATGAAAAACCAAAAATTACAAATCCGAAATCGCCACTGCATCTGCCACATTTTCAAGGCCAGATTGAATTTCGTAATGTTTGGTTTGCTTATAAGTTAAAAAGTGATGGGACGCCGGACTACGTACTAAAAAATATTTCGTTCATCGTTAATCCCGGGGAAAAAATCGCCATCGTGGGAGCTACCGGCGCCGGTAAATCATCAATCATCAATTTATTATGTCGCTTCTATGATAGTACTGATGGAGAAATTTTGCTTGACGGTGTCAACATCCAGAATATTGAGTTGGCAGAGCTACGGCGGAATATCGGTTTGATTTTGCAGGATGTGTTTATTTTCAGCGGAACGGTGGAGCAGAATATTCGATTGGGGAATCGCGATATTCCTCTGGGTAGAATTGATCGGGCCGCCCGGGACGCGAATGCTTTCCCGTTCATCAATCGATTTCCGAATGGTTTTGATGAGCCGATGATGGAACGAGGCGCATCGCTGTCAACCGGGCAAAAACAATTGTTGGCTTTCGCCCGGGCGCTGGCATTCGATCCGAAAATTCTGGTTTTGGACGAAGCAACCTCAAGCGTGGACACCGAATCGGAGCTTCTTATTCAGCAGGCATTGATACGGCTTATGTCCAAACGAACATCGATTTGTATTGCTCATCGCTTATCGACAATTCAAAAATGTGACCGCATCATTGTTATGCACAAAGGCGAAATAAGAGAACAGGGCAATCACCAGCAATTATTAAGACAAAAGGGAATCTATTATCGACTGTATCAATTGCAATTCATGGATCAAAAATGACTGAGCTCGCATCCAAATGAGTATTAAAAATCTGGAAGAATTCACTTCGACTTATTTTTTCGATTGAGGAAACTGATTAATTAACTGCCAGAATATTTTTGAAAATTCCGGATCTGCTGACTTGAGCCGATCAATGTTTTTTGCCTGGAATGTTTCATCATTTTTACACCAATATTTTAGCAGATCAATATCGTCATTCCATCCAATACCATCGAAAAATTCCACCCCGGAATGATCACGCACCTTATAAAGAGCTCCGGTTTTGTAACAGGTTCCAAGATAGACGTAATCCAGCCGATTTTCTTTTGCCCATTTTATCATTCGCCACATCATCCATTTCCCGAGTGAATGAGTTCGTAGATAGCTAACATCGAAAAAGGCATACCAGTAGTGAAGCATGTTCCCATGGATTGCCGCGAAAACATAGCCATAAACTTTGTCCAAAGTTTGAAACATGAAAATGTGGCTCGATACATTGCCCTGAAAAATATATCGGATACGTTCCTGTCCCATGGTTCCTCCTGAAAATCGGGACTCGGCGAATTTATAACAAAACTCAATGAAATCGGACGCATCAAAATCGAAGTTACTTTTTTGGACAGGGTAAACATCGATAGAAAGCTCCTGAACAATTCGATCCACCCGGCGGTTTTCGGAGCTGTCTTTGAATTGGGCTAAGTTGACCCGCACACTGCGCGCCAGATAAAACAGGTCCCTGTTAATGTTCAAATTTCCGGTATAGGGCAGAAACCCTTTCTCATAAATTGCCGCAATTTCGTTTTGAGCTTCTTTTAAACAGTAGACGCAGTAAGGGAAAGTGTAGGTAGTGTAATCGAACTGATGTTCAGAAAATATTATTTTCATGGGTTGACCTTAATGTCGATAAATGAATAATGTGAATGACAAGTCAAAAATATCAGATTCAATCAAAAGGATTTTTGAAATGGTAGAGAAAATGCATCTTTGTATCTTATAATCGACAGTATAAAGATTTAACTTACTGTAAATACTTATAATTATATATAGTACCTAAAGGTACTTATACTGCTTTTTTTAAGCATTTTGCTATAAATATATCGTCGCTAAAGCGACTTTGAGAAAACGCTATGAGCTAATTTGACAAAAACCAGCAGTAATCTCAA
>OMKS01002437.1_pt1 | contig 15544 bp, 15 predicted proteins | sample 1674721 | NCBI WGS metagenome assembly OMKS01 (sample SAMN06264996, study PRJEB25208) | sediment metagenome | isolation source: hot spring sediment | place: USA: California | collected 2014-09-02
TTTCAAGCAGAAGACGGCATACGAGATCTAGTACGGTCTCGTGGGCTCGGAGATGTGTATAAGAGACAGCTATAACGTGGTGGCCTCCCCGATCAGGGATGGCGAGGGCCGGGTCGTGCGGGCGGTGCTGCTCTACAATGATATCACTGAACTGGTTGAGGCCAAGGCGGCGGTGGCCGAGGAGAAGGAGCGGCTCTTTTTCACCCTGGCCAGCATTGCCGAGGGGGTTATCGCCACCGGCCGGGAGGGACGGATCGTCCTGATGAACCAGGTGGCCGAGCAGTTCACCGGCTGGTCCTCCCGGGAGGCGGTGGGCCGCTCCCTCTGCGATATTCTGTGGGTCTTCGACGAGGATGATCGTCATATCTGCCTCGATATTCTCGGCAATGTCCTGCTGGGCAGGACCGATGATCTGATGGGCGGCAGCGCCACCATCCGCCAGCGGGACGGCAAGAACCTGATCTTTACCATGAGCGCGGCGCCCATCCGGGGGCAGGACCGCTCGGTTACCGGGGCCATCGTGGTTTTTCGCGACGTAACCCAGGAGAAGAAGCTGGAAGAGGAGATGATCAAGTCGTCGCGAATTGAGTCCATCGGCCTGTTGGCCGGGGGAATCGCCCACGATTTCAATAACCTGCTCACCGCCATGCTGGGCAATGTCTCCCTGGCCAAGATGTTTACCGAGCGGGACGGCAAGGTTTATGAGCTGCTGACCCAGACCGAAAAGGCCTCCTCCCGGGCCCGGATTTTAACCCAGCAGCTGCTCACCTTTGCCAAGGGGGGCAAGCCGGTCAAGTCGCTGGTCTATTTGCGGGAACTGCTGAAGGAGTTTGCCGACTTCTCCCTGAGCGGCTCCTCGGTCAGGTGCGAGCAGGCCATCGCCGACGATCTCTGGCCGGTGGAGGTCGATCAGGGTCAGATCTGCCAGGTGATTCAGAACCTGATCATCAACGCGGTTCAGGCCATGCCGGACGGGGGGGTGGTCCGGATTAAAGCGGAAAACATGCTGCTGGACAAGAGCAGCCTGCCCCCCTCCCTCAGACCAGGTAAATATGTTCAGCTCTCTGTCCAGGATCAGGGAGAGGGGATCGCCAGCCGCGATATCAATCGGATTTTCGACCCCTACTACACCACCAAGGAGCTGGGCCACGGCCTGGGTCTGGCCATCTGCTACTCCATCATCACCAAACACCTGGGCCGGATCAGCGTGGAATCGGAGCCGGGGGTCGGGAGCAACTTCTTTGTCCTGCTGCCGGCCGTCGACCAGGAAAGATTCGCGGCGGCCCTGGTGGAGAAGAAACGTGGCCCCGCCGGGGGCCGGGGCCGGGTGCTGGTGATGGATGACGAGGAGGTGGTCCGTGACGTGGCCGGCCAGATGATCTCCTTTCTGGGCTATGAGGTGGATCCCTGTTGTGACGGAGAGGAGGCCCTGGCCATGTACCTGGAGGCCATGGAAGATGGGCGGCCCTACGACGTGGTCCTGATGGACTTGACCATTCCCGGCGGTATGGGGGGGCAGGAGGCGGTGGCGAGGCTGTTACAGCTCGATCCCGGGGCCCGGGTGCTGGCCTCCAGCGGCTATTCCAATGATCCGATTCTGGCTGAATTTGCCCGCTACGGCTTCAAGGGCGTGGCCCCTAAGCCTTACGGGATTGAAGATCTGGCCGATCTTCTTGAGCAGGCCCTGCGCAACTGAGCGCCGGCGGCGAGGCGTTGAAGGCGGCCTGCAGCTCTTCCAGGGAGCCGATGGGGGCCGGATCAAGCCCCAGAAAAGCGGCGACCTCCCGGTAGATCCGGGCGGGGGTGACCCCGTGTTCCCGCATGGCGGCCAAACTCAAATCCTGATCCGATTTGGAGAGCTTGCGGCCGCCGGGGGCGACGATCAGGGGATGGTGGCAGAAGGCGGCCCGCCAAAAGTCCTGGCCATCTCCCCCCAGCCGGCTGGCCAGGAAGAGCTGGGCGGCGCTTGAGGCCAGCAGATCCCGGCCGCGAACCACCAGATTGATCCGGTCCGCCAGGTCATCGGCCAGGCTGGCCAGCTGATAAGCGGGCAGATCATCCCGCCGCCAGAGGATGAAGTCTCCCATGGGGGTCGCCGGGTGGGGCGGAGTGGCGGCCAGCGGCAGGGAGACCGACCACTCCGGCGGCACCTGAATCCGGATGGCGTGGGGGGCGGCGGGCAGATCCCGGCGGCCCCGGCAGGTTCCGGGATAGAGACCGTCGGGGGTCGCCTGGTTGATCTGGCGGCGGGAGCAGGTACAGAAAAAGAGCTGGCCCGAGTCTGCGAGTCGGGCCAGCAGGGACCGGTAAAGCTCCAGGCGCTGGAGCTGGGAGTAGCGGGCGGCGAAGTCGTCGGGCCCGGAGGGGCCCTCGTCCCAGGTCAGCCCCAGCCACTCCAGTTGCCGGAAGATATCCGCGACAAATTCCGGACGGCTGCGGGAGGCGTCGGCATCGTCGATCCGCAGCCTCAGCACCCCGCCCTGGCGACGGACCAGCAGCCAGGTCAACAGAAAATTGAGCGCATTACCCAGATGCAGGTAGCCGCTGGGGGTGGGGGCGAGACGGGAGCGGATCATAAGCGTGGCTGGTCGATGGTTACCCCTTGGTCAACGGCGGCAATTGGGTTAAAGTGGCCCGATGAATCAGATTGAGCTCCCCCCCCTGGCCCCGGAACTGGCGGCCTCCCTGGCCGATCTTTACCGGCGGATGGAGGCGGCCTACGATATCGTGGCCCGGCAGCTTGACTTCTCCTGCCGGGGCTGCACCGATAACTGCTGTGATTCCTACTTTCTCCACCACACCAAAATCGAGTGGGCTTATCTGCGGGAGGGGCTGGGGCGGTTGTCCGCCGAGGAGCAGGCCCGGATTCGCCGGCGGGCGCATGCATATCGCCTTGGGGCGCAGAAGGCCCTGGCCGCCGGGGAACGTCCGGCCCTGAACTGTCCCCTCCTGCGAGAGGACGGGCTTTGCGGGCTTTACCACTATCGCCTGATGATCTGCCGGATGCATGGGGTGCCCTCCAGCCTCACCTTTCCCAATGGCCGGGTGCAGCGCTTTCCCGGCTGCTTTCGCTGCCAGGAACTGACCGCCGGTCGCTCGGCCACCCCCACCGTGGAGCGGGCCCCGCTGCTGCGGGAGCTGGCTCGGTTGGAGCAGAGCTTTGCCCCCGTCGGCCAGCCGCGGATCAAGATGACCATTGCCGACATGATCCTCGACTGAAAGCCCCGGCGGCATCGCCCAACCCTCGGCCTATTTTTCCCGCAGCAGTTCCGCGATCTGGAAGGCCAGCTCCAGGCTCTGTTCGGCATTGAGCCGGGGATCGCACATGGTCAGGTAGCGCTGGCTCAACTCTTGGTCCACGATATCCCGGCCGCCGCCCACGCATTCGGTGACATCGGCCCCGGTCATCTCAAAATGGACGCCCCCGGGGACGGTGCCCTCCTGCCAGTGGATCTCGAAAAAGGTCCGGATCTCCTCCAGGATATTAATGAAATTACGGGTCTTGAGGCCGCTGGCCGAGGTGTAGGTGTTGCCGTGCATCGGGTCGCAGCTCCAGACCAGGTTGAACCCCTCCTCCTTCAGGGCCCGGACCAGGGGGGTCAGGCCCTCGGCAATATTTTTGATCCCGAAACGGGCAATAAGGGTCAGTTTGCCCGGCTCGTTTTCCGGATTAAGGACGCTTACCAGCCGCTTGACGTCATCGATATCATGGTTGGGGCCGATTTTAACCCCGATGGGGTTGTTGACTCCGCGTAAAAATTCGACATGAGCCCCATCCACCTGCCGGGTGCGTTCGCCGATCCAGAGCATGTGGGCGGAACAATCGTACCAGTTGCCGGTGGTGGAGTCCTGGCGGGTCAGGGCTTCCTCGTAACCCAGCAGCAGGGCTTCGTGGGAGGTAAAGAAACTGGCCTGGGTCAGCTGGGGGACGTCGGTATCCAGGCCCACCACCCGCATGAAGTTGATCGCCTGGTCGATGTTGCGGGCCAGTTTGTCATACATTTGACCCTGGGGCGAGCTTTTGACAAACTCGTTGTTCCAGGCGTGAACCCGCTCCAGGGCGGCATAGCCGCCGGTGGTAAAGGCCCGCAGGATATTCATGGTGGCGCAGGCCAGGAAATAGCCCTTGACCATCCGCTGGGGGTCGGGGCGGCGGGCTTCGGGGGTGGCTTCAATGCTGTTGACCATATCCCCCCGGTAACTGGGCAACTCCACCCCGTTTACCATTTCGGTGTCGGCGGAGCGGGGCTTGGCGTACTGGCCGGCCATCCGGCCCACCTTGACCACCGGCTTGCCGCCGGCATAGCCAAGGATCACCGTCATCTGCAAGATCACCTTGAGCAGCTCCCGAACCACCGGGGCGGTGCAAAGGGAAAAACTTTCGGCACAGTCTCCGCCCTGGAGCAGAAAGGCGTCGCCTTTGGCCGCCATGGCCAGTTGCCGCTTCAGGTCGCGGATCTCCCCGGCAAAGACCAGGGGGGGCAGTTCGGCGAGGGTGGCCAGGGCATAGCGGTACTCCTCCCGGTCGGGCCAGTTGGGTTGCTGCAGGGCGGTGAAGTTCTGCCAGCTGCTCTTGCTCCAGTTTGTTTTACCTGCCATGGTTTAACTCCCGTAATTTTAACCTTCTTTGGCGCCGGGCAAGGCGCAGTGGGCACCGGCACAGCATATTTCAATGTCAAAGGCGTTCAGGATCCGCAGTTCCGGTTCCCGTCTTTTTTCGGCCAGGGGGCTGAAGTCCAGGTGGGGCAGTTGGGCCGTCAGGGCGGCCCGATCGGGGATGGCCTGCAACCCCTGGCCCAGCACCCGGCCGCTCCGGCTCTCCAGCAACTCAGCGTCCTCGCCGTTGCTGACCACGGCCAGGGGGATCACCTGGTTCGGATCGAGCACCCGGGCGGCGGCCAGGGCCGGTCGTTGACGGGTGACCAGCGAGCCGGGCCCGTAACGGAGCAGCAGTAGGCGTTGACCCCCAATTTTGATCACGAAATCGATTTTCGAGCTGACAAAGTTTCCGGCAAAGAGGGTCTCGATGACCAGCCGTGGTTCGATCTCGCTTTTGGCAAACCCCTTCTCCTCCACCAGCAGCCGGGCCAGCCGTTGGCGATAGCGCTCATCATCGGTGTCCGCCAGGGACTCCCCGGTGATGAAGTCGCAAAGATAACCGTAAGTCAGGTGATGGGAGGTAACATCGCTCATAAATGTCCGCCGGAGCCGGGAAGCAGAAAAGGGAGGGGGCGGGCGTTGCGGCGCCTGCTCCCTCCCTTCTTCGGTGTCGTGGTTATTCCCGGGTTGATTTTACAGTTCCAGCCACGACTCGGAGAAGACATTCTGCCCGGAGAGCACCTTGTAGGTTTTGTAGTGCTCCAGGGCGGTACCGCTGAGCTTGGCGGGATCGGGGTCGTTGCCGTCCATCATGCCGTGGACCAGGTCCACCAGGTCCTGGCGCTCGCCCTTGCAGATCGCCATCAGTTCGGCGTCGTAGGAGTTGACGATGGCGGTGGTGATCCCGTACTTCATCAGCATGATCAAGTAGGTGCGATCGAGATACTTGCGCAGATGCTCAGCCACCCCGTTGGAGACGTTGGAGAGCCCCACGGTGGAACCGGCCCCGGGGGCGATATCCTGGAGCATGCTCATGAATTCCAGGCCGGAGTTGATCTGGTCGGCCCCCAGGGTGATGGGCGTGCCGATGGGATCGAAGAGCATCTTTTCGTTGGGGATCCCGGCCTCGGCCAAGGCCATCATCAGGTCAACCGCCATGGCGGCCCGTTCGTTGGAGTCCCGGGGCATGCCATCCGGGCCCCAGAGCAGGGCGATCACCTTGCAGCCGGCCTCGGCGGCCACCGGAATCAGTTTTTGCATCCGTTCCGGCTGGGCTGAAATGGAGTTCATCAGGGCCGCTTCCCGGTTTTTGAGGACCTTGAAGCCGGCGGCCATGGCATCGGTGTTGGTGGTGTCCAGGCAGAGGGGCACGTCGGTGACCGCTTCCACGGTCTGCACCACCCAGGGCATCAACTCGGTGCCGTCCTTGCGGGCCGGGCCGATATTGAGATCGAGGTAGGAGGCGCCGGCGGCGGCCTCTTCCTTGGCCATCTCCTGGATCGGGCCGGGGTTGCGCTCCTTCATCGCGCCACCGCTGCGCTTGCCCATGATATTGATGCTTTCGGCGATCGCCATTACTTTGGACATCGGTCCCTCCTTCTAATTTGGGTAAAAAAATAATGGATAATTTGCCGGGAGACCTGGCTGGTTCCGCCCCCGAAGTTTTAACGATTGTGCCGGAACGAAAAGCAGATAACCGCAGGAAAATAGCCTTAAGCAGCGTGGATGTCAACCGGGAAGTAACCGATTGGGGGCCGGGCCGGAATTTTTGCCCGGTTAGGGCTCCAGACGCTTGATGCCGGTGGTGCGTTCCACCGGCAAGACGAACGCGATCCCCTTGCCCGGCTGGTCCAGGCAGCTGTCCTCCCGGATCGCCTGTAAAACCGCCTCGGTTTTGTTCCGGGCGATCAGGGTAAGGACTACCTCTTTTTCCGGCTCGATGGGGATGGAAAAGAGTTTGGCCTGCTCATGGATCCCGGTACCCCGGCCGAACAGGATGGTGCCGCCTTCGGCTCCGGCCCGCTTGCTCGCCGCCACCACCGTTTCGGCGTTCCCTTTGTTAACCACCGTTATCACCAGTTCATAGCCGCTTTGTTGGTTCATGGCCTCTCTCTCCAGACTGTCGAGTTCACAGTAGTGGACGATGCCGATCAGATAGGGAACGTCGATGACAAAGGCGATCCCCTGGCCGGTTTCCAGCAGCTTGCCCGCCGCCGCCACCTCGTTGAAAATCGGCTCGATAATGTTTTGGTTAAAGAGGGTCAGGACGATCTCCTTGTCCTGGTTGACCGGAATGCCGAAAAACTTTTTTTCATAGATCCCGGTGCCCTTGCCCAAAAAGATGGTGCCCCCCTCGGCTCCGGCCCGGCGGGTGGCCTCGACCACCTTCTTGGCTTTGCCCTTCTGAACCACGGTGATCAGCAACTTGTGGCATGAAATAAGGTTCATGACGACCCTCCTTGGCTGCGCCGATACAGGATTCCCAGAATCAGCACTGAAATTATCGGGGCCAGGGCCACCAGGGCGATCATCCCGAAGCCGTCCAGCAGCGGATTCCGGCCCTCCGTGGTGGCGGCGGCCCCCACCGAGATGGCCATGATAAAGGTCACGGTCATGGGGCCGGTGGCCACCCCGCCGGAGTCGAAGGCGATGGCGGTGAAGGTTTTACTGGAGAAGCGGATCAGCAGCAGGGCCAAAAGATAGCCGGGAATGATGAAATACCACAACGGTACCCCCAGCAGAATCCGGGTCATGGAGAGGGCGATGGAGAGGGCGACCCCGATGGAGAGGGCGTAGAGCATGATCCGCTGGGGAATGGAGCCGCTGGAAGCCTTTTCCACCTCGATATTGAGAATCCGCACCGCCGGTTCGGCAAAGGTGGCGACAAAACCCAGGACGAAGCCGATGGGGATCAGCAGCCAGTTGTGGCCCATCCCGGCCAGGATTCCGCCCATCTCGGTGCCCACCGGGAAAAAACCGACCTTGACCCCTTGGAGAAAGAGGGCCAGCCCCAGGAAGGTGGGTACCAGCCCCTTAAGGATATTGAAAAACTGGGCCATGGGTAGCCGGAGGACAAAAAATTGGAAGAAAAGGAAAAAACCCAGCAGGGGCAGCAGGGCGATCCCCACCTCCAGCAGGACATGATCGAAGCCGGTAAGGATCTTGATGTTCATCCGTAGAAGACTCCCAGCAGCATGACCGCCAGGATCGGGCCGATGGAGGCCAGGGCCACCAGGCCGAAACCGTCGGTGGAGGCGTTCTTGCCGCCCAAGACCGAGGCCACCCCCACTCCCAGGGCCAGGATAAAGGGGACGGTCATGGGGCCGGTGGTTACCCCGCCGGCGTCAAAGGAAACCGGGACGAAATAGTCGGGGGTGAAGGCGGCCAGCAGGAAAACCAGGGCGTAGCCCACCACCAGCAGCCAGGTGATGGGGATACTGAGGATAATCCGCAGCATGGCCAGGCCGACGAAAAAAGCCACCCCGACGGCCACCGTGTAGATCAGCAGGTTTTTGGAGATATCGCCGCCGGAAACCTGGTCCACCTGCATGGCCAGTACCCGGACGTCGGGCTCGGCCAAGGTGGCGGCAAAGCCCAGCAGTACTCCGAAAAAGACCACCAGCCAGGCCTTGCCCATCTTCGGCAGGGAGGCGCCGATCAGCTCCCCGATGGGCAGCATCGCCACCTGGACCCCCCAGAGAAAGAGGGTCAGCCCCACCGAGACCATGGCCAGTCCCACCAGAAACTGGAGAAAGAGGGGCAAAGGCAGCCAGATCAGGGTGAACTGGAGGAAGAAAACCACGGCGGTGATCGGTAGTACCGCCCAAAAAACCTCCTGCACGGTTTCTTTGATATCCTGCACGGCTCTTCCGCCTCGGTGATGAAAGGGGTTTTAAGGTAACGGGACAAGTGTCGGCGAGTATAGCACAAAAGCCCGTCCGGTTAAACAGGGTCGTTGCGCCTCCCGGGAAAGCCGCCTATTTCCCGGGTTGTTGACCCGGCCAGGCCGCCAGTTCACCCAGGGCGGTGGATTCGGCCAGATAGGTAATCCGGTGGATCAGGGCCAGGCGCTGGATCTCCCGCAGCAGGGTTGCAGGAGCGAGGCGATTGATCTCGGGACCCGAGAGCTGGGAGTAGCCGGCCACATAACCCCACATATGCTGAATCGCGTTGCGCAGATGACCCGCTTCGGGGGGGCGACGCAGCAGTTGGACCAGGCGGAGGGCCAGCTCATCGCAACCCTCGCCGTCGCGGCTTAGCGCCAGCTCGCGGCCGATCCGGCGGTAAGCCGCGGGGTCCCGGGCCAGCACCGAATATTTGTGCTGGGCCCAGAGCTGCTGGTTGTCGCGGGGCAGGGGGATGCGGCCGGGGGGGCGATCCCGGTATTTGCCGGCCAGCAGCAGCAACTGTTCCCCGGGAGGATTGAGAAAAATTTCCGGCCACTGCCGGGGGTTGGCCCGCAGCCGCACCGGAGAGCGGTCCACATAACCGCGCAGGGCCATCTCCGCCGCCAGCAGGCGGTGGCGCTGGCTCAGGGCCCAGCCATACCCTCGCCAGCGCAGGGTTTCAGGGTGCCGGGAATAACCCCGTTTGCCATCTTTGAGGATGGCGACAATGCCGTGCAATTCCCGATGCTCCCCCAGCAGACTGGACCGATTGAGATATCCCGGATCAACATCCCACACCCGCATCCCTGCTCCTCCTGGATTTTTCTCTTCAGTCTACCGAAGGTGGCGGCGATGGTAAAGGGGAAAGCCAGGTCTGGCGCCAGCCCGGCCCATCGGTTATCATGGGGGGATGAAGATCAACAACAACCCCTTACAACTGTACAAGCTGTTGCCGGGGGATAACTGCCGGCAATGTTATCTGCCCTCCTGCATGGCCTTTGCCGCCGCGGTTATTGCCGGGGAAAAGCGTCTGACCGCCTGCCCCCGCCTGGATCCGGCAGTGCTGGCCCGCCTGGAGGCGGAATTTTGCCCCCGCCGCAGTCTGGCCGACGAACAGGCGGACCGGATCGGTGAGCTGCGGCAGCAGGTGGCCGGCCTGGATTTCGCCGCTCTGGCCCCCCGCTTGGGCGCGGTCCTGCGTGGTGAGAGCCTGGTGATCTCCTGCCTGGGCAAGGATTTTGTCATTGACCCGGCTGGCCGGCTCAGCTCGGAGTGCCACGTCAACCCCTGGTTTCAGTTGCCCCTGCTGCGCTATCTGCTGGTCTGCCAAGGCGCGGCGGAACGGGGAGAGTGGCTGCCCATGGCGGAACTGGCCCAGGGGGCGGCGGTGGCGCCGCTGTTTGCCAAGCGCTGCGAGTTACCGCTCCGGCAGTTGGCCGATCGGTTCGGCGAGGATTTTTTTGAACTGCTGAGTATGTTCAGGGCGAAGGTGGAGGGGGAACCCGACGGGGATCGGGTCGCGCTTTTACGCCCCCTGCCCCGGGTACCCTTCCGCTTGGCGTATCAGCCGCCGGAAGAGGGGCTGGATTCCACTTTGCGGATCACCTTCGATCGCAGCGCCGAGCAAAACGCCACCCCGGAGATGTTGCACTTTCTGGCCAGCGGAATGGCCGAGATGTGGGAAAAAATTCTGCAGAGCCTCTGCCACCCGCGATAGATCCCGTCCTCAGCCCAACAGCCGGCCCCGGTTGCCCTGGGGTTGCCGGATCGCCTGGTGGATGGTAAGTCGGTGTCCCTCCTCCTTGCCGGCCCGGTAACTGGCGTCGTAAAGGCGGACCCCCCTCCCCCGGGTGAGGCGCAGCCGGGGGTAACGCTGCTCGCGAAACCGCCGCAGCCCTTCATCGGCGGCGCAGATCAGTTGACTGGAGGTCGGGGGGGCGGCAGCCGTGGTTGCGGCGGTGTTGGCCCGTTTGGCCGCCGCCTGCTCTTGCCCCCGCAGCTTTTCCCGCAGCCCGTTGAGGATTCCCAGATAGTAGGAGTTCCTTTCCCGACCGCTCACCCGCCCTCGGTTGGTTTGGCGAAAATCGGCCCACCGCCGTTCAAGCTGCCCTTCCAGAAAATGGTAGACGTGTTCGGCCACCAGCAGGTTCTCCTTGCTCCCCAGCAGTTCCAGGACCCGGTGATGGCGGTCGGTTGCCGGCTGATATAGCTGGTAGCTTACGGTCTTAACGTAGAAGAAATCGCTCAGGATGGCGGCCAGGTGGTTGTGGTGGGCCGCCCGCCGCCGTCGGCCGCTGTCGATCACCAGGTAGTCGTAATGGTCGAGGGGAGGCGGGCCGGCCTCGCGGCGCAGCCGCTTCAGGTTATGTTTGCGCATCAGCTCCCCGGCCTTGGCCATGGCCAGGGCGGCTTCGTGTTCGTTGGCGCTGGCGGCCAAGGCCAGTAATTTTTCCACTCGGACCATGATCGGCGGGGCCGAACCGGTGAGAGAGGTCGGCGGCGGCATCTCCCCCTGGGCCCGGCGCAGGGCCGGGTGGACCCCCAGGAGTTGGCAGGCCCGCTGAAAGTTGGGGCCATGGGGCGGTTCCTGGGGGTTGGGAAAATAGTGGGAGACGTACTGGTGGCAGATCTCGTGCTTGAGGACCTCCAGGACCAGATCCCAGCTCTGCTCCCGGATCAGGGTCGCGGCGATCTTGATGATCCCCGGCTCCGGGTACGGGGTCCAGGAGCCGGCCCGGGAGTTGCCGAGGCCGATCTCGAAGAGTGGGGTCGGCAGGGTGAGCCGGTAGTAATGGCAAAGGTTTTGGTGCTCGCGGACCAGTTGCCGTTGCCAGGCCTGAAGCAAGGCGCTCGCTTCCCCGTTCACAGGCGCCACCATTTTTTGAGCAGCAAACGGGTGGCATCGGCCAGCTGACCCGGCTGGGGTTGGGTCAGCAGATAGTCGGGGCGGTGGCGTTCCGGCTCATGCTCCCGGGCCACCGCTCCGGCCAGGTAGCGGCAGTGCCAGCCCAGGGCCAGGGCCCGGCGGCAATAGTCGGCGTCGGCATAGAGGGTGTGGAAACCCTCATCGAAAAAGCCGACCTCTTCCCAGGCCGCCCGGCGGATCAGCAGGGCCCGGCCGCTGAGAAACTCCCGGGGTGCCTGGTTGAGTACCGGCGGCTGCTCGGCGTAACAGTAACGCTTGAGAATGGGCCCGCCCAGGCCGCTTTTGCCAAGCAGGCTGTGGAGCAGCAGGATGGTCGACAAACCGGGCAGGCGACGGGCCGAGGGCAGTGTGTGGCCCGCCGGGTCCACCAGCCGGGGGGCGGCGACGGCGGTTTCGGTTTCCTCGTCGAGGAATTCAACCAGGGTTTGCAGACAGCCGGCCAGGGGGTGGACCCGGCTGGACCAGGGGGCCAGGTAACGTCCCTGGGCTCGGGCCAGGGCGGGGTTGAGCAGCCGCCCCCAGCAGGTCGCGCCCGGTTGCTCCCGGCCTGGTTCAAGCAAAACCAACTGGGGAAAATCGAGCCGCAGGTCGCGGCAAAGGGGGGAGGCGGGATTGATGGCGCTGCCCGCCACCAGCACCTCGTAGGCCACCGGGCCGGAGTGTTGTTCGACCGCCGCCAGAAAGCCGCGCAACTCCTCGATTTCCAGGGAGCCGACGAGACAAAAGGAGATGTCGAACTCGATATCCATTTACGGCACCTGGCCATTTACGGCTACCCGGCCAGCTTCTCCCGCACGGAGGGAAAGAGGCCCATGTCGGTGTGGGGCAAAAAGAGGGCGGCCATGTAATGGTCCATGAATCGGGCGTTTTCCGCCAGCTCCAGATTGGTGATCAGCGAACTTACCTGCATCCGCTCCCGGAAACGGGCGTTGTCGGTGAGGCTGATCCGGCAGCCCAGCATCGAGGCGTTGCCCAGGTAGTAGAAGCGTTCCCGCTGGATGTCGGGCAGCAGGCCGATGCTGATCGCCCGTTCCAGGTCGATATAGGCCCCGAAGTTGCCGGCCAGAATCACCCGATCAAGGTCGGTAAAGGTCATTCCCACCGACTCCAGCAGGGTCAGATAGCCGGCGTACATCGCCCCCTTGGCCCTGATCAGGTTGTCCAGGTCCACCTCGGTGATCACCAGATCATCCCCCATCAAGGTGTCCTTGCCCCAGGCCAGCACATACTCCCAGCCATCTTCCCCCTCCCTGATCCGGGGGTGTTCGAGCTGGCGTTTGAATTTACCCTGCTGGTCGATCACCTTGGCCTCCAGCAGCTCGGAAACGATGGAGATCAGGCCGGAGCCACAGATGCCGCAAGGCTTGATCCGGTCGATGGTGATGATCATCGGTTCCAGGGTCTGGGGGTGGATATGGAAGTTCTCGATCGCCCCGGAGTTGGCCCGCATGCCGTGGCGGATCCCCCCCCCTTCAAAGGCGGGGCCGGCCGAGCAGGCGGCGCAGACCATCCACTCCTCGTTGCCCACCACGATCTCGCCGTTGGTGCCGATATCGATGAACAGGGTCAGCTCCGGGCTCTTGTACATCCGGCAGGCGTGGACTCCGGCGATGATGTCGCCGCCCACGTAGCTGGCCACCGCCGGATAGAGAAAGAGCCGGACCGAAGGATGGGCCTGGATTCCGAGCTGGGCGGCCCGGGTCAGGGGGAACTGGCTGCAGGTGGGGACGTAGGGGGATTCCCGGATAAACTTGGGATTGAGCCCCAGCAGCAGGTGGCTCATGATGGTGTTGCCCGCCGCCATGATATAGCTGATGTCGCTGGGGTTGATGATCACCGTTTTGCAGACCGTTTCGATGATGGTGTTGATGGTTCGCACCATCTTGTCCTGGAGGGTGCGCAGCCCACCGGGACGCTGGGAGTAGACGATCCGGGAGATCACGTCCTCGCCGTAGGCGATCTGATCGTTGTAGGCCGAAGCCTCGGTGATCACCTTGCCGTTGCCCAGGTCGACCAGCACGCCGCAGACCGTGGTGGTGCCGATATCCACCGCCAGGCCGTAGAGCTTGTCGGTGGTGTTGCCCGGCTCCACCGCGATGATTCGGTCGGGCTCCTCGGTCCGGCGGCCCTTAAGCAGGATCACGGTGATCTCCCAGTTGGCCTCTCGCAGGGTAAAAGGCAACTCCATCAGCAGTTCGGGGTGATCGTAGGTGGGGTCCTTGCAGTCGTGGCAGCGTTGGCGGATGGCCCGCATCAGCCGTTGCAGATCGGGAACGTTATCCTCCATGTCGGGGGGATCGAGTTTTAAAAAACGTTTTTCCACCGGTGGGTCCACCTGCCAGGTGCCGATCAGGTCATCCAGGGAGCGGGCCGAGATCGCCCGGGTGGTTACCGGTTTGCGCTTGAGCGCCTTGCCGTCCTTGCCGGTGGCTTCGGGAATTCGGACGGTAAGGTCGCTCTTGACGCTGCTCTGGCAGGCCAGCCGGATTCCGGCGGCGTAATCTTTCTCCTTGAGCCGGGCCTTGCCGGAGATTACCTCGCCGGATTCGATCTGGACCTTGCATTTGCCGCAAACCCCGTCCCCGCCGCAATAGGCGTTGATATAGACCCCGGCCTTGGCGGCGGCGGCCAGGAGATTTTCTCCCTCTTCAACCTCGATGGAGACCTGATCCGGTAGAAATTTTATCGTTTTCATGGTTGAGCAAAATAGCAGGATTGGCGGCGCTGTCAAGCGTGGAGAGGGGAACTTAAAGCGCTTGCCCGGCTTGATCCCCGCTGGTTATGCTAAGAAGGCTGGGAGAGAATTAAAACCGAGTAAGGAGGATAACCCGATGGCCTTGATCCGTGAAGCGATCCCCGCCGCCTGGCCGGCCCGGGCGGTCTGCCTGCAGTTTTCGGTACGGTTTGGCGCCCCGGAGGTCAATCTGGCCCTGGTGCGGCGGCGCCTGGCCGAGCTGGCCCCGGCCGCTCCCGCCCTGGTGGTGCTGCCGGAACTGTGGGGCGGCGGTTTTGCCTATGACCGCCTTGAGGAGCAGGCGGCCCTCACCCCGCGGATACTGGCGGCCCTGGTGGAGGAGGCCCGCCGTTATGAAATCTGCCTGGCCGGCAGTCTGCCCGAGAAGGCGACCGGTGGAGACGAGAGCGGTTATTACAATAGCCTCTACCTGGCCACCCCCGCTGGAGTGGCGGGCCCCTACCGCAAGCAGCGCCTTTTTGCTCCCATGGAGGAGGAGCGTTACTTTCGGCCGGGGCCGCTGGCTTCGCCCCTGGCCGCCCCCTGGGGGCCCCTGGCCGCCCTGGTCTGTTTCGATCTGCGCTTTCCCGAACTGGTCGCCGGCCAGGTGGACCAGGGGGCGGATCTGCTGGTGGTTTCGGCCCAATGGCCCACGGCCCGGCGGGAACATTGGCGGATTCTTTTGCAGGCCCGGGCCATCGAGAATCAGATTTTCGTGGTGGCCTGCAATACCTGTGGCCTGGTGGGGGGTACCGATTTTGCCGGCGCCTCTTTGATCATCGCCCCCGACGGCGCTATTCTGGCCGAGGCCGGCCCGGGGGAGGAGAGCCTGGCGGCCCCTCTTGACTTTGCCCGGCTGGCCGAGGCCCGCCGGCTTTTCCAGACCCGCCGCCGCTGACCTTACCTTTTTTCTTAAGAAAATCAGGCCGACGACCGATGATTGAGACAGACCGGAGTATGGGGTCTGGCCGACCGGCCGCGTTTGCCGAGGCCGGACCGGGAGAACAGAGGAGCCGCCCCGGCCCCGCTGAAGGGCCGGCGACTGTCGATTTGTCCAGCCAAGGAAAGGGTTGCGATGCGAACGGATAGAGAGCACGGAGGCCACGGCTTCCGGATATTGGGGCGCGGTCTGATATGGTCCCTGGTTGCCGCCTTGCTGGTGGGCGGTTGCCTTTTCCCCCCACCGGCGGCGGCTTTTTTCTGGCCCTTTACCAAGCAGCGGCCGGCGGAGACGGAGCCGGAACCGGCTCTGCCCCTGGCGGCGGCGCAACTTACGCAAACGCTGGAACCGGAGGTCGGGCCGGCGGTCAACGAAGCCCTGCTGCTGGCCCGCCAGATCAGTCTGCTCGGTGAAGAGCTTTTCGCCGGGCTGGGAGGGGGAGCAGGGGAGTCCCGGGG
>OMKS01002438.1_pt1 | contig 15541 bp, 10 predicted proteins | sample 1674721 | NCBI WGS metagenome assembly OMKS01 (sample SAMN06264996, study PRJEB25208) | sediment metagenome | isolation source: hot spring sediment | place: USA: California | collected 2014-09-02
CTAGTACGGTCTCGTGGGCTCGGAGATGTGTATAAGAGACAGATATTATTCGGCGTTAATTAAGTTTCATAGAAAAAACCAGTCCGCCTATTTGATGCAAATGTTGGTGGCGGATTTGGTGCGAACATCTCCGGTTCACATTCTCTGGCCGCTGTCGCTGCCATTTTTTGCCTATCTTGGACTCAAAGGGAGCTTTCCAATATTGAGCTGGTTCGCAGTCATTTATTTTTCCCGGCAGATGCTCTATTTTCTGGATTTGACATTCAGCTTTGTGCAAAAATATCGTCTGTTTCTTGTACCGGCGCAACGTTTGTTCGAGACATTAGATGTGGCTCCGGAGATAACTTTTCCTGAAAATGGCGTGAATTTAAAATCTTTGCAGGGAAATGTTGAATTTAATAATGTAAATTTTTCGTACCAAAAAGGGCTTCCTGTTCTCAATTGCATAAATTTCAGCGTCGCTCGCGGCGGCAAGTTGGCAATCGTTGGAAAGAGCGGCGCCGGAAAAAGCACCATCGCCAATCTCATCCTCCGATTATTTGACGCGGACAGCGGCGAAGTCCGAATTGATGGAAGAAAAATCTCCCAAATCAATATCGATACTTTATTGCCGCAGATTGGGGTTATATTGCAAGACACTTTTCTTTTCGGGGGCACGATCCGCGATAACATTCGCTACGGGAACCCTGACGCCAGCGACGAGCAGGTTATTGATGCTGCCATAGCGGCGGGAATTCATCAAGATATCTTGAAAATACCCGATGGCTACGATACTGATGTCGCCGAGGGTGCCAGGCTTTCCGGTGGGCAGAAACAACGCATTGCCATTGCACGAGCGCTGATCAAGAACCCAAAACTGCTCATTTTGGATGAGGCAACTTCGTCACTGGATATAACCACTGAACACAAAATTATCCAGACTTTGCGACGGGTCTTTCAAAATGTAACCACCATTATGATTTCCCATCGGATTTCATTTATTCAGGACGCCGACTTTATTATCGTACTCGATCATGGAAAAATTATCCAACAAGGAAACCATCAATCGCTGATAAAAAATGAAGGATTATATCGGCAATTGTATCAAGCCCAAACCAAATCTGTTCAGGGCATGACAGGTTGAGAAATTTTATGAAAAAATCAGTAAAAATGAGCGACTGGAACCTTTTTCTCTATTTTATACGCTATCTAAAGCCGCTCTGGGATAAAGTTTTGTTGACGATTTTGCTGGCAATTGTGTTGACAGCACTAGATATCAACACGGTAATTTTACCCATGGTGACCAAAAAGTTTATCGATCAGGTGCTTGGGCAGCAGGATTGGTACATGCTGAAAATTCTGATTGTTGTTTTGGTTTCACAAATTATTCTTTACCAATCTTGCAACGCGCTATTAGAGTTGATCAAATATGTGGTGTCGATGAAGCTTGGGATTCAACTGGGCATGGATGTATTCAAACATATTATGAAATTGCCGTTGAGTTTTTTCCAGAAGCGTTCAGTTGGTGAACACATGTACCGGGTAGGGACTACCTTTGACCCTGGTTTTGCAAATTTGGCAATATTGGGACTGTTGTTCGAGACAACTGGCTCGGCAAAAGGACAGACGCAGCCGTTCATGGGAAATGACCTCGACACCATTCTGGCGATGATCACCCAATCGCTGGATCTGATTGTACGGGTTACGTTCCGGTTGTTGCTGATTTGGGTTGTAGTAACTGCCGGCATCAGCGCCTCGATTGGCGTGGCGTTGGCAATTTTTTGTCTGCCGTATGCCTATATTATCCATCTGCTGTACAATATCCAAAGACGGATCGACCTGGAATATCGTGAAAAAAGTCAGCACTTCCTCGCCGGTTTGCAAGAGTGGTTTGCTGGTATTAAAACTATCAAAGCCTTTGGCAAAGGAAGATATGAGGTTTTAAAAAATATTCGGCTGTATGTGCGAATGCTTCGGGTGGAATGGAAGAATTTTTTCGTCAAACTTGTTACCGATAATTTCATCTTTTTTTTCCGCTATCTGTTTATAGTTGGTGCGATTCTGTACTCGTTGATTGTGCAACAACAGACCACCGGTGCCGTGGTCGCGTTGTTTTTGCTGCTGGATCAATTCTTCAGCCCGATCAACCAGTACATCCGAATTTTAGAAGGCATTCGATTACAACTAATCCCTGCCAGACGATTGATTGACACGCTGGGAGTTGAGCCGGCGATCCTCGAATCAGCGAACGCGATTTCGATCAAACGTTTTTCCGGACCATACCATTTTCGGGACGTTTCTTTTTCTTACCAACCCGAGGAACCGGTAATTTCAGAATTGACCCTTGATATTCCAGCGGGAAAGACAGTTGCCATCGTCGGTCAATCCGGATCAGGAAAAACATCGCTGGTGAATTTGGTAATGCGTTTCTATGATCCGGATAACGGAGAGATTATCCTCGATGACATAAATTTGAAGGATGTTAAATTGGGACATTATTATCAATCAATCGGTATAATTTTGCAGGAGGATTTTTTATTCAGCGGAACCGTGCGCGAAAATATTCGTTTTGGTAAACCTGGTTGCAGCGATGATGAAATTTATCAGGCGGCGAAATGGGCAGCGGTTCATGATGATATTCAACAGTTAGCTCGCGGGTATGATACTGATCTGGCCGAAGGAACCCAAATTTCCGGCGGACAGCGCCAGCGAATCGCGATTGCACGAGCGCTGATAAGGCAACCATCGATTCTGATTATGGATGAAGCCACAAACGCTCTGGATTCGGAAACTGCCCGCCAAATTGAAGACAGAGTATTTCGTGTCGGTCAAAACAAGACCGTCATCATGGTTACCCATAGATTGCTTTCTGTTCAACGCTGTGATCGAATTTTGCTCATTGATCAGGGCAGATTGATCGAGCAGGGCAGTTTTGAGGAATTGATCCGACTAAACGGTACCTTTGCCAAACTTTACCAGATGCAAATAACAAACGGTTCATAGTTTGAATGATTGCCTTTTCACGAGAAAGATAATCGGGGAAATTATATGAAGCGATGGGTTAAAAAAATATTGGCGAAATATGTCAACTACGTTGAAATTGTCGGCTATGGCTTTGTTTTACTTTTTATCGCCGGACTGATTGCGCTGTCGTTTATTAAAGCTGAAGATGAGTTTGTCGCTCTGGAAGGCGTCTTTCAAATAAAATTCCAAATGCTGACTTTTAATCGCTCCCACTATTTGGTGGAGCAAATCGCCGATACCAACCAAAAAGTGATTGCCGGGCAGCCGTTGATCCGCGTAACTGATGATGAGGATTTTATTGCCAATCAACGGATCAAAATTCATCTGGATGAACAGATGCGAATAGCAGAAAGCGCGGGAAAAAATCAATTGCTGCAACGGCTTGAATCAATTCGATCAGAGCTGACAGAAAATCGTATCGCGAGCGGAAAAGGCGAGGTCATCCGAAGCCGGCTTGATGGGGAGTTTTTACTCTTTGAATCCGACTCCAGGATAATTGAAGCCCAGATTCCCTGCGGCGGCGTGTTCGATTTTCAAGGCAGTATGATCCGGGTGACAACTTTTCCCCCTGACAAGCGACTGGTTCGCAAATTAAAAATCGGGCAGCAAGGTTCGGCATCGATTCATCTCACATCACCCCATGCTGTTACCGTTCGGGTGAAGCTTGATGCGATTGATGATAGCGAAGCACAGTTTTCATTAATTGAATTATCTAAATCTCAAAAGAATGAGATCGCCATGTTTTTCGCAACTCATCCGGAGCAAACCGAGCTAAAAACATCGCTCAAAATTTTAGTCGGTTACAAAAGCTGGATGCGATTGATCTGGCGTTGATATAAAAAAATGATCTATTCAACAGGGTAGCGAAAAGAGTAAAGATGGAAAAGCGGTTTGATTTTACAGTCGCCGGGCATATTTGTCTGGACATCATTCCGGAAATTCCTGCAACCGGCGCGAAGTCGATTTCAGATATTTTTAAGCCCGGCAAGCTGATTGAGGTCAATTCGGTCAAATTGAGCACCGGCGGTCCGGTGTCGAACACCGGGATTGCGTTGACCAAATTGGGAATGAAAGTTGCCTTTATGGCAAGAATCGGCGGGGATCAGTTTGGCGAAATTGTCGAGGGATTGCTCAGGCAGCAGGACTTTATTTCTGGTGTTCATAAATCAGAAAGGGAGCACACCTCGTATACGGTTGCAATCGCTCCGCCGGGTATCGATCGAATTTTTTTTCACCATCCGGGCGCGAATGATCACTTTGATCGCCACGATCTGGACGTTAACATCATCGGCCAATCCAGAATTTTCCATCTCGGTTATCCGCCCATCATGGCAAAGTGCTATCAAAATGAGGGGGACGAGCTGGTTGAAATTTTCGCGATCGCGAAAAAAGCCGGCACGGTTATTTCACTGGATATGTCGTTGCCCGATCCCGACAGTGAAAGTGGCAGAGCTCCCTGGAGAAAAATTTTGAAGAGAGTCTTGCCATGTGTGGACATTTTTATTCCCAGTATTGAAGAGATATTTTTTATGCTCGATCCTGATTCCTATTTTCAGCTAAAGCGACAAACAGATAACGGCGGCGATATCATAGATGAAATCCCCCCGGAAATATATCGTCGGTTTGCTGAAAAATGTCTCGATTTTGGCGCGAAAATGGTGCTCTTTAAAGCGGCTCATCGCGGCAATTATTTGCGGACGCGTTCTGTGGATTTGGAAAAGAGATTAGCTGTCAAATTATCGAGCTGGCAAAATCGCGAGCTGTGGTGTCCGGGATTTAGCATTGACAAAATCGCCAGCGCTACCGGCGCCGGCGACAGCTTCATCGCCGGATTTTTAGCTGCGTTTTTAAAGGGTGTCAAAGCGGAAAAAGCCCTCAACATCGCCAATTGTGTGGGGTTTCAAAATTTGCACGAACTCGACGCTATTAGCGGGGTTAGATCCTGGGATGAAACATTGGCGCTGTTAAATAGCGGAAAGTTGGAAAAAAATTTGCTTCCATTGAGGGAGCATGGCTGGCAGTGGAAAGATGATTTCGGATTGTGGATTGGAGAAATGGATGGTACCAAATCGTAGTTAGAACTCATTTCAATAAATATATCGTGCCTATCGGCACTTAAGATTTGTAAGCACTGCTGGATTTTAAAAAATTAGTTTATACATGAGCGTTAAGTCGCGTTAGCGACGATATATTTATAGCAAACCACCCCCAAAAAAGATAAGTCCCGTAGGGACGAAATATAACTATAATTATTTCCAATTAGTTAGAATTTTAAACTGACGGCAATGGGATTTAGAGAATGTTGATTTGCACAAAATAAGATAATCCAGGTTTTAACATATAATATGATTATGTAATACCACCCTGTTTTTTTTGAAAGGAAAAGATCTTATGACCTCACGTGAACGGGTGTTATGCACCCTGCAGCATAAGGTACCGGATAAGGTGCCAATAGATATGGGCGCCATGCGTTCGACTGGAATCATGGCAATTGCCTATAATAAATTAAAACAACATCTGGGAATTAAGGGGGGAAAGACCCGGGTGTATGATATTGGTCAGCAATTGGCTGAACCGGAACCGGAAATTTTGGAGCGATTCCAGGTCGATGTGATCGACCTTGCCAACACCATGGGACGAGAAAACGATGATTGGAAGGATTGGCAGCTTCCTGATGGCTCGCCGGGACAGGTACATCAGCTCTTTTATCCGCAGAGGATAAACAATGAATGGGTGTTGATGGATGGAAATCGGATTGCGGCTCGAATGCCGGATGGTTGCCTTTATTTTGAATCCTGTAATCCTCCACTTGAACAGGCAACCTCTGCCCGGGACATTGAAAACCATTCGTGGTTTTATTTTAAAGATGAAGATTTGAAAATGCTGGAGCAACAGGCGAAACGCTATTATGAGGAGACGGATTACGCCATTATGGGCGGCTTCGGCGGAAATATTCTGGAAATGGGACAGGCATTGCGCGGCTGGGCCAAGTTTATGATGGATTTGGTGATCAATCGCAGCTTTGCCGAAGATTTAATGGCGAAATTGACCGAAGTGCATCTCAAAAATTTACAGGGCTATTTGCAGGCAACCAGCGGTTACATTCAAATCATTCAAATGGGAGATGATCTGGGGACGCAGAGCTCGCCTCAAATTTCTCCGGATATGTATCGTGAATTGATCAAACCCCACCACCAGCTTATTTATCGCTATGTGAAAGAACACTCTAATTTATATGTGTTTTTGCACAGTTGTGGATCGATTTATGAATTTATCCAGGATTTAATCGAAGCTGGGATCGATATTTTGAACCCGGTACAAACCAGCGCCAAAAATATGGAGCCCCTTCGACTGAAGCAACAGTTCGGTGATAAAATCACCTTTTGGGGCGGTGGTGTCGATACCCAGCATATTTTGCCCGAAGGATCATTGGAGGAAATTAAACAGCAGGTAATTAAGCGAATCCGAATTTTCGCACCAGGCGGTGGTTTCGTATTTACGCCAGTGCATAATATTCAAGCCAGCATACCGCCAGAAGCCATTGTAGCGGTCTACGATACTGCTATTAAAAATCGGGAATATCCGATACGTTAGATAGCCGGGATATATTTTATTGTATCGGAATTTCAATGTTACAGCATTATAAAAAAATAAACCCGCAGATGACACAGATTTTTATCTATGAAATCGGCGAAAGCTGTGATAGCTTTTCATTAATTAATTTGCGAAGCTATGTTCTTAAACAAAGCGTCGCTATTAAAACGGAAACGGAGTTTGTGCTAATGACTGATGTCCATCGATTGTCAATAAAAATCATGGAAATGGAGGAGTTCGAAAAGCCTTTTCGGGAAAATGAGCAGGGATGGCTGGGCAGCGATTGTGCTTTCAGTTTGCCATTAACGGATGAGCGAGTTTTATGGCTCTTCGGAGATACTTTTGTCGCTGCTTCGGAGTCAAAAGATTCATTGAACCGAGAGCAGTCAAAGATCATCAACAGCTCCATCGCAATTCAAAAAAAGCGGATCATCACCAGCAAAGGCGCATTGCGATTTTTCTGGAACATGCAAAAGGATCAGCCGCAATCGTTTTTTCAGAATCATAAGCTTGCCGGATTTCTCTGGCCGCTGAGCGCTGCCCTGGTCAATGGAAAGATTTATGTTTTTGCAGTTCGCATTGTTCAAACCGATATCCAATCCGCTTTCGGCTTTAAACAGATCGGCAACGAAATTCTTTGCATCGAAAATCCGGATGATACACCTGCAGCATGGAGGATTCGCGTCAGCTATCTTCCTTTCGCCGAGACCGGTGTGAGTTTTGGCGCTTATGCCCGTTTATACCCACCTTATCTCTATCTGTACGGCTATCGCAAGGAAACCGATGATTGGCAGGGCCCGCTGAACCTGATTATCGCCAGGGTCACGATGGATGGATCAACCGATGTTGCTGATTATAAAAGCTGGGAATATTTGAACGGAGAAAACATGACCTGGTCGAAAGATGCGAAGCGCTTGCGTCCGGTTGTTCGTCACTCACGCAGCGAGCTTTCAGTGACTTATCTGGAGGCGCTAAAACGCTACGTTTTCGTGGCTAATCACTGGAAAGCGCCTCACCCGATATTGATAAGATTGAGTGAAACACCGTTTGGGCCTTTCAGTGAACCGAGGACAATCTATTGTTGCCCCGAAACTGAATGGGATCCGGATTATTTTTGTTATGCGGCAAAAGCGCATCCTCAAATGGTAACGGCGAAAAATGAATTGGTAATCAGTTATATGGTGAACTCGAAAACGTTGCATAAATGCGTTCGTGATATGCGAATCTATTATCCGCGTTTTATCAAAGCGGTTATTGATGGTTATGAATAAGGTCAGTAGTGGAATTTTAAGGTTACAGCATGATAAAAAAATAAAACCGCAGATTTCACAGATGACACAGATTTTTATCTGTGAAATCTGCGAAATCTGTGGTTGCTTTTCACTAATTTATTCGCGAAGCTATGTTCTTAATTGATATGATCAAAACAGTAGAGTTGAAATATCCCAAATTAACTACAGGACATTGAACATGACGCAAAGCCATAAAAAATCCGATCTGATTTTCTTTTATAGCCATGAAAATTGCCCGGCTCGTGCGACAGCGCTGCCGGTTCTGGCATGGTTGGCTGAAGAGCTGAATATCCCTTATGACGGTTATTTTTGTGTGAAACCGAGCGTCGCTGATATTGGCGATGCATTGCCTTTTGTCGGGAATCAACATCACCAACAGTTTCATTTCGTATGCAATTTTTATGATCACGTTTACTTTTTTGTTTTAGCAGAACAGGAGCCGATACAATTTGAACGTTTTTTGATGGCAAGGGGAAATTGCACGATTCTGAAACATCAAGCTAACGACTTAATTGAATTTTACCGCTCGCTATTCGATATTTTCCAACAGCCCTTTCCCAATAGCGCGCTAATTTTTTCAGCTCAAAAATTTCCATTTTCCAATGAACAGATCAAGCTTGGTGATTTTGAAATTCGAGGCGAATCCAGACTGGACAGCTTTTGTTATCCAGAAATTTTTTTTCGTAAATCGCTGGGTGTTCACTATGAACTGTCTGATGAACATTTCCTCAAGCTCAAATCGCTGGACATAAACAGGCTGTATTTAATTTTTTGCCCGGCAGACGCTGAATACCGGTTTTCAACGCTTGGATTTGAGGTCGAAGTGATCGATGTAAAACATGAGGATGATACGCTGTGTGATGTCAGCGAGCGAATTGCCCGCCGCTGGCTCCGTGAGGCTAAAGGATTTGCCCTTGGAAATGATCCCATTACCCTTCGCTGGACGCCGAAATATCTTCGCGAGCGAATTTTGACAATTGGCGCCGTGGCTTCGCTACCGAAAGCAGTGACCGTACTTGGCGAATTGACAACTCACGTCGAAAATAAATTGGTCTGGGGCAGCCAGATTTTTAACGATCTCATCATTAGCGACGCCTCCAAACATGATATTGTCCTGTCGCTGGCGCATGATGTCGAGGTCGGGATTACAATTAAAAATCAGATCAAAATGTCGCCCGGCTGGATTGCCAGTTCTCCTGCGCCCTGGGATGAGGAATATCAGGACGAGCAGTTGGTCGAATTGATGGATTCCGGAAAAATTCCGGTATGCTTTGTTCATTATGCATCGGATCTGGGGCATCTGCCGGTTTTGCCGCGTTTATTGGATTTGCATTCCATTGATGGTTTTAAAAGTGGAATCGCTTTTCCTGCCTCATGGTGGGAATATGCAGAAGAATTGGTCGAACAACTTTACCTGAGCAAGGAGATGGGCGGCGTGTTTCCGGATTGCGAACCGCTGATAAGCAGCACAGGCATGGGAGTTGCAACCGAAGCCCGCGGCTATCTCAGCGCTGAAGCTTACCTGAAAAATCTGCAAAACGCCCGGGCGATTATTTCAAAATACAGCTCCGAGAAACACGTACCAATCGGGCACTATGCTTACCAGGATGCCTGCCCCCGCTATGAGCACAATAGTGCGCACCCGCAATTTGAAGTGTTGCTACAGGCTGGGTTTGAATATGCCATTAGCTATAAAAATGAGAATCAATTTCCCCAGATCGTTTTCTCTGATGACAACTTCGTTGCCATTAATCAGCAGGTGAACCATTGGAGCTTTGATCCACTGGGCGATTTGCAAACATGGGAGCAAAATATAATTTCGGCGAACAAACCCGGCTGGATCGTTATCGGAATGGATTCCCCTTTTTGGGGAATGGTACCCTGTTATTTTGGTATCGCTTCGAAAGGGATAAGTCTGACGGATGTTCAAAAAGCGATGACCTATGCTAACAACGGTGGCGAAAGTCAGCGGCTGGTATTGGTCAAACCGCATGAGGTGGCGCGCTTTGCTCTGCTTGTTTTTCAAAAGGGAAGTCTCAGCTGATATCTCGTAAACTGTATCGTGAAAATTAACGGACGGAACATGTCAAAAGATACTGTATTTGAAAACAGGATCGAGGCGTTAAATAGATCTGTTGTGAAAATTGAAGCCGCGGAAAAGCCGGTTTCTGGATGGGAAGCAGTAACCCAACGGCTGCTGAATCAAATATTAGAATTAATTCGCATATCTCCCAAAAAGCAATGTATCATAGGTCTGGATGGCTATAGCGGAATTGACTGGCAGACAATGCTGGCTCAGTTGAAAAATAGTTTTCAGAAAGGACAATTTTCAATTTCTTGCATTAATTGTGAATCATATTATAAATCTGAAAAGGAATTAGAAGATCAATTTCGGCCTTATCTTGGAGACGATCCGGTTTTTGGGCGGTTATACAAGAAAAGTATCCGCAGCTTGTTTAAACAAGACAGCTTGAAAGCGCTCAAAAAAGAATTACAGCGAAGGAAAACTGAGCAGAAAGCTAATTCGCCCCGACTTGTTATTTTTTATGGCGCCGGTACAGCAATTTCAGATCTACAATCATACTTTGACATTTTAGTTTATTTTGATCTGACCCGGCAGGAAGTGTTGCGACGCAATAAAGTCTGGACTAAGTTGGCGGGCAAAACTCAGAGCATTAGCCCCAAAAAATTGTATTACATCGACTTTCAAATTCACGACAGACATCGAAGCCGGATGCTCAATAAAATAGATTTTTACGTGGACGGAAATCGGGAAGAAAAACCAGTGTTAATTTCACGACAGCTTTTGATTAAGGCGACAACTGGTGTGGCGACGTCACCATTTCGTTTGAAACCGATTTATGAACCCGGTCCCTGGGGAGGACAATGGCTGAAGAAAGTTCGGGATTTACCGGATAATTGGGTCAATTGCGCCTGGAGCTATGAAGTCATCGCCCAGGAACAAAGTCTATGGATCGATGTTGCAGGCACCATTCTTGAAATTCCCTGGAACACTTTTTTTAACTTGCACTATGATAGGATAATGGGGAGCGTTCCCAAAAAACGGTTTGGGGGTGAGTTTCCGATTCGATACGATTATCTGGATACCATGGGCGGCGGCGACCTGTCAGTGCAGGTTCATCCGACAACAGCCTACATCAAGAGCCAGTTTAACGAACATTACCATCAGGGAGAAATGTATTACATCGTTGCCGCCCGAAGCGGCAGCCGCGTCAATCTCGGATTGAGGGCAGAGACGAGAGCAGCAGATTTTTTCCGGGCAGCAAAATTAGCCGATGAAAAATCAATCCCTTTTAATTATCATGATTATGTTTTCAGCGTTCCCAGTAAAAAGCATGACCTGTTGCAAATCCCTCCGGGCACGGTGCATGGCTCAGGTGAAGGTCAGGTTGTTCTCGAAATTAGTGCGACAACTTATCGTTACACGTTTAAGCTTTATGATCATTTGCGTCCGGATCTCAATGGGGTGATGCGACCGGTTCACCTCGGGCATGGCTTTAATGTGATAAAGTGGTTTCGAAAAGATTCCTGGGTGAAAAAAAATCTGAAGCAACAGCCACGATTGGTTCGTGAGGGAAACGGCTGGAGTGAATATTTGATCGGCGATCGGCGTGAATTTTTTCATCTGGTTTTTCGGATGGAATTTGTGAGTCAAATTGAAGATGATACCGCTGGAAAATTTCACATATTAACCCTGGTCCAGGGAGAATGTGCAAAAGTGGTCGCTGCCGATGATCCCAGCAAGCGGTACGAGTTTCGCTATTCGGAAACCATTATCATTCCGGCGTGTCTGGGAAAGTACAAAATTTTGAACATGGGAACCACTCGCTGCAAAATCGCCAAAGCGCGATTGAGATAGCGTTCAGCAAAAGATGAGCAGAATAAAAAATTAACAGGACAGAAAAATATGACATCACGCTTGAGAATGGAGCGGGCAATGACACATTCCAGTCCGGATAAAGTTCCGGTATGGTGCCCGCTTAGTCTGGAGCATATCATTCGTTACGGCAGCCCTTCCGGAAAAATTCCGGAAACAGTCGAACAATACGTGGCGATCGAATGTGGACTGGCTCAAAATTACCGGTTTGATGGTGTTTTATTGACGCTTCCGGCGTTGAGAAAAGAGGCGGATGTGAAGTCAATTTTAGAGCACCTTATTTATCAACTGCCCGGCGGAGATGAGACTCACGATTTCTCGAAAGCAGATCCGGAAAAATGGTCTTTGAATTTACCGGATTTTGAGGCAGAAGATTTTTATAACGCCCGGCTTGCCAGAGAAATTTTGGGTGAAAATATTCATGTCGGTGGCTGGATGCCCGATGGGTTCTCGAAGGCGATGCAGTGGTTTCCTGATTTAGAGACTGGATTGATCGCATTGAAGGAGGATCAGGCACGATTTCAGGCGATTGTTGAATATTTTGACGAGTGGTGTCTGACGAATGTTCGAGCTCAGATCCGCATGGGAAAAATGGAAAGTATTCAGATTTCCTCTCCCTATGCTGGTTCCTCTTTTATTTCACCGGAGGTCTATCAAAATCTGGTTTTTCCGTCGGTAAAAAAAATTTCTGCAGCTATTAAATCAGAAGGCGCCAGGGCTTATTTGCACACCTGCGGTCATATCTCTGATCGATTGGAATGGATGGCTGAATCCGGGATCGATGGAATTGAATGTATGGACCCGCCGCCACTGGGTAATGTTGAGCTAAAGGACGCTAAAACAAGAGTGGGCAACCAGATTTTTTTGAAAGGAAATATTGATTCGGTGAATATCCTGCTTCGCGGAAGCGCAGAAGATGTTGAAGCGGCGGTTCGCAATTGTTTGTCCGCGGCAATGGAACGGGGCGGTTACATCTTGAGCACAGCCTGTTCGGTCGCACCAGCAGTACCGCCGGAACGGGTGAAATTATTAGCTGAATTGGTGGATCGATATGGCAGATATGAAATATAGAGAAAAAAATCCGCGCCATGTAATCGCGTTGGATATCGGCGGGACTTCAATTCGCGCTGCAATTGTCAATTCCCGCGGTGAGATACTCTGCGGAAGCTTTCTATCTTTTCCGGTAAATTCAAGAGGAGCAGCTCGAGAAATTCTAACCTCATTTGTCAAGCCGGTTCATCGATTGCTGGCACTTGCTCAAAATAATAATATTACTATCATCGGGCTGGGAATTGGCATGCCAGGCCCATTGGATGCAGAAAAAGGCGTTCCTCTGATCAGGGGAGTTGATAAATACGAGTCGATTTATGGGCTGAGTTTGCACGATCACCTTCATTTTGAATTAAAGCTGTTGCCAAATTTTCCAATTTATTTTGAAATCGATGCCTGGAGTTTTGTTCGGGGGGAAATCTGGCAGGGCGCTGCCCGCGGGTTCAAACGTGTCATTGGGATTACTCTGGGCACCGGTATGGGCTCCGGATTTTTTGTCGGTGATAAAGCCGTGGACACCGGCGCGGGAGTTCCTGCGCTGGCGTGGATCGGCGGAGTTCCTTTCGAAGATGGAATTCTCGACGACCGCATCTCCCGGCGGGGCATCATTAAACGCTATCAACAGCTTTCCGAACATAGCCAGGCTATCGATGTCAAGGAGATCGCGCATCTTGCCGATTACGGAGACCACAGCGCCAAAATGGTTTTTCATGAAACCGGAGAAATTTTGGGTAGAGCGATTAGACCCCATGCCGAACAATTTAATGCCGATTGTATTGTGATCGGCGGACAAATTGCCCGATCGATCCACCTTTTCGAATCCACGCTTCGGCAGAGCTTTGGACTAAACATTCCGGTGATGAAAGCGCAACATATCGATAATAGCGCGGTGCTTGGAGCGGCAAAGCTGGTGTTTGGGGAGGCCAGATTAAAAACGACAGGATGAATATTGGCAAGATGATTATTGGCGGGATGATTAAGGGCAGGATAATTAGCGGCAGGGTGATTGGGTTATTAGTAAATTAATCTTGTATTTTTTTGCAAAAACATTTTTATATTTAATTTGCATTATTCACAAATTTGGGTTGAATCCCAACAAATTGTACAATTGACTAATCCCAGCTTTAAAGTTGGGGTTAGCCAAAATCTGCATAACACTTCAACTTTAGTCCAGAATTATTAAGTTTATGAATAATTCAAGGGACATTAAAAAATTAGAAAACAGCTGTATAATTTTTTAATAAATTTTTCCGGGACAATCAGTGTTTTTCGGTGTTCAATTTTGCGCCTTCACCGCGCCAGGATAAAAAAATATTAATCCAGCACTTCGGTGGGATGAATTTATCGCACCAGTTTTTCATATTAAAAAAATTGACTCAAATTTGAAGACTTTAAATAAAGGTGATATAACATGATAATTGGTCTTTTTATATTGATTCTATTGTTTTTCAGTTCTGATTTGGAGAGTAAAAATATGCAGCGAGGTGACCTCTTTTCCGACCATTTTGAATCCACCGAATTAAGCCGATGGACTGACATGAAGGCATGGGGACTGGGCGTTTGGCAGGTACAGGATGAAAAACTGGTAAGCATTGACCCGGAAAATCCAGACGCGGGTATGGTTGCTATTTTGCCACAATTTGAAAACGCCATTGTCAATCGCGATTTTTCCGCGTTTATCCGGTTTATGCCAGTCAGGGGAACAGCGTTTAGTTTTATGATCGATTTTCGTCAGCAGGGTGTGAACGGTTATCAAATTCACATTTTGGAAGATGGTTCAGTGTCGATAGTCAAAAGGATGGTCGCCCGGCTACCCGAAACATCGTTTCGTTCACAAGCAGGGGTTGTTATTTTTGACAATTGGCAGTGGCTGCGGTTGAACGTTCGGGGAGAAAGCCCGCTTGCGATCGGCGCCAAAATCTGGCAAGGCAACCTTGACAATGAACCACAATTCTTCCAGGCGGTTTATGCCGATGATGCGCCATTATCAGCCCAGCAGATGAGTTTTGCAATGACAATGATCCAAAATGGCGGGGCGCACGTCATCATCGATCAGATAGATATTTACAGCAAAATTTCACCGTCATCGATCTGGAAATGGATGGACAACGAACAAGATTTTCAAATCAAATCCGAGAGTGCATTTCAGAGTTTTCAGCGCGGAGAACTGACAACTGCTGAAATTATGCTAAAATCAATGGTCAGTTCACCAATGGTGTTAAATAATCTGGCGCTGGTATATTCTGAAAAACGTGATGCTGCCAGAGCATTGTCGATGATTGAAGAGGCTTTCCGGCAAGCCCCGGATAACGATACAATTTATGAAAACTTTAAATGGATCTGGCATCGATTTGCTCATGGCGGAATGCTCAAGCCAGCTCAGTTTGCCGGTGTGGCGCTGATTGTGGATAACGATGCGTCTGCTGCAAATTTAAAAATTCAGCTATGCCGTTTGTTTGATGATGTTATCGCTCAGGCAGAAGAGATTGAAATCTGGATTAAAACTTCTGATGGCGATGTTGTAGCCAGATTCAGGCGTCCCCTTATTTGGGGTGAAAAAAGTTATTTGATGGCTTTTGAAAAAATTGATTTGACAAAACTACCTGATGGGAGATATCGCATCGGCGCCAAATTGCTATCCGACGATCGCGTTCAGCAAATTCCTGACACCCCATTGGATATAATATGCCATCACTATCAATCC